>Ga0065711_1040867_pt1 | contig 16615 bp, 8 predicted proteins | sample Hoacrofraction12_FD_59098 | JGI IMG/M metagenome (GOLD analysis project Ga0065711, IMG submission 59098) | Hoatzin crop microbial communities from Cojedes, Venezuela - Epithelial fraction 12 v2 (version 2) | ecosystem: Host-associated > Birds > Digestive system > Esophagus > Crop | place... | reverse complement strand
GGGAAATGCCAACCAAAACTTTTTTTTTTTTTTTTTTAATGCTATGAGTATCTTCGCCTAGATTTGAAAACCAGTAATTTGCAGCTGAGATCTAAGACAGGTCTATTTTAAAAACAAAGTGTTGTTTTCTGTGAAATGAAGGTCTCCCACACTTCTTCTTCCTGACTTTCCCTAACCATATGAAGTGTAATATTTCAGTGAGTACAAATACTTGAACAATAACAGCTACTGAAAGATCAGGGGAGCATTCAGCCTGACGCCTGGACTCGCCAAGCAGTGGTTCACAACGGCCTATTGATTTCAGTTCCTAATAACGGACACTTCTGGTGAAAAGTCTTCACCATTCATGTTCTGTTTCAGTGGAAAAATTAAATTATAAATCATTGCTCACCCTAAGCAGAGCATTTTGTTGTTGCATTTGGATAACTGTCAAGGAAGGAAGAAAAGGTGATCTGCTGTCAACTCAACAGGAATAATTGCTATAGTTTATATAAAGCAATAACTCTGCGTTTCCAGTTTCTACATGCATTATTCCTGTTGAATTATTTTGTTTGCACCATTACGCAACATGATGCCTTCTCCAAGGAGTGCAAAAAATTTAAGGGAAGACTATCCTTACTCCTGCAAATCCCACCCCACCCTATTAGTAATAGCAGGAAGGTGTGAAGCTGAAGGGACAATGTCTTTTAAAATATGAACCTTTACAAGGAAAAAAACCCACTGAATGAATGAATGTATTTAAGGACAGATCTAGTAAAATGAGGGGGAAAAAAAGCTTCAAAACAACAAAATAAACAGCTGCCAGCTTTTTAACTGCTTAGGAGAAGCCAGTGAGGCTGATCTGCAAGCCTAACCTAAGCCTCAGTTTCCTTCTGCTCTATAGTAAAGTTTCTCCTCCATGCTGCTGCTGGTAAGGTGTGTTGTTTCCCTGATACGTGGATCTTTTTTTGTTGGCATGCAGAAAAATGTGATGATACATGGCTGCAGCCCCTGAACTCCCTGTTGGACAACAACCCTGAGCATGCATCCTTCAGACCATTATGTGGCTCTCTCCACGTCAGCTTCTGCTTCAACTTGTTAATTTACTGTGCCATAACCAACGTCAAGCAGCCTCTTGGGCAACACGTTGCCCATAAGCGATGGCTTGGGGAGTGCCCATCTCCTGGGTATGTCTATATTGCCCAATGCAGTAATGTACAAAGAAATCCTGGATGGCCTCTATTTAGGAAGGGGTACAGCTGTGTTAGCTCGTGTTCTTCTGCTTTTATGGTTACAGGGTTATTCGGCCAGCTACTTCCAGCAAAACCACAAAACAGAACGCAGAGCATCACTTCGCTACACCACATATAATTAGTTGCCCTTAAGAGTATCCTCCTCCCCCATGCTTCTAAACCGTGTTGCACACATTTGTAAAAGAGCAAATACAGCTGTGAGACTGTAAGGGATTATCTGTCCTTGCCTGTTGCAGCCTAGGAAGTTGTGGTGACTTCCCAAAGCCAGAATTTGCATGGAATAATTTACCTCTCCCTGTTCCCAGTCCTCTGCTTTATCCCCACTGGCAACAAAAATAAAGACTACATAAAATTAAGACTCTGCACCTGCTCTGCTTCCTAGAGGAATAGCATTATTAATGCATGTAGAAAATACGGCAAGACAGAGGACTTTTTACACAGGCAAAAAAATTTTCAACACTGAACATTTCCTTGGTTATCTTCATCTTATTAAACTATGTCCAGGAGACAGAAAGCCCCATTCATTTCATTGAGTACTGAACACTGATTGCATTTTTAGGAGAAACTTTCTGTTTAATAAAAGCCTAATCAGTCTATTTAATTTTCCTTCTAATTTTTTTTACAGTTTTTAATTACACCATGGGACTTGAACTGTGGCCCCACCTACTTTTGTTTGAAGTCATCACCTGAATTCCTCTAGACTTCAGTTGGTTCAGGACCTTAAGTGAAGACACTAAGGCCTCAAATTCACAACTGATCATAATTTTTTCAACTGAAACCTATAGAAATGTTCAGATAAACCTGCAGGAATAACATACTTGACATCAGCTCAGATGGTACTGCAGACCTATAACCGTATGTGGTCAGGGGGTCAAACTGGGAAAACTGGTGGCTTTGCCACCAATGCTTTGCAGATTTAGAGCCAGTCACTTAAACTCTTTCCTCCCCCTGCTGCCACCTTTTTGTATTACTTGTCTTTCACTGGTGGCACCCCATTAAACATTATTTGCTGAATATTCTGCAAACATGGGTTTTTTCATTAACTGCTTTTATTTACCTTTATGTCCAAACCATAAATATTTTGTTCCTGTTGTATGTGTGGAATAAAAATGTTCATAGAGTGCTTCCTTGTCCTGAGGGCACTGAAGTGAATGTAACCTGCCATTAAAATCACTGTTTTTAAGTAACCCAATCATTTCTCATCATTCTTAATGCAGCGAGAAACCATATCAAACAACTGGCTTTGGTAAGTCACTCATTTTCCTCTTGATTGATGCAAAAAACGTATCTGTCCTAAGGATACAAAGCTTTCCCTGAGCATTTGCAAATCTTCCATTAAAGCTTGGAAAGCTCTGTGAGTTACATTAAGGATGTTCACAAATCTTTTCCCCCTTTAATAGTATAATTACTTGATTGGTTTGATAATAAATCAAAATCCAAGTGAAGAAAGATTCATGTGCTTCATATAAAATGAATCACAGGAAAAACATTTCACAATTAGCAAGCACTCCTGCCGTACCTGCCATAGCTTCAGACACATGGGCATGCCCAGCTTGGCACCCACCTCTGGCTTCAAGGTACAGACTGACGTCTTGGATGGCAGCTCCAAAACCTGAACCTGACATCAGGAAAACAAGAGTATTTGGTCAGGCTCCAGGTCAAAATTCTGCTGTTAAAAACACAAGTCTTTCAAGGTGATTATGGCTAGTATAAGCTCTTCCAGTAAAAACTGTCTGGAGGAAACTTAGGAATGCATGTTAAGTTGGAGCTGTAGGGGAATCTACAGCTATCTATATAAATGCACTGTCTTAGGAAAGACCAGACGAAACTGCTAGAATTAACACATACTTTTCTTCCACTCTTCTCTTTAATCTGTATTATAGTCTTCTTTCCATACAGTAGCTGGTACTGTGCATACGCTAGATAACATTGCAGACCGCTGAATCTGAAAGCACTTCCCTGCTTCCTCTCCCTTTCCCCTTTTTCCATCTCTGTTGCTAATTTTTTTGTTATATTCACTTGTGGACACTTGCATTGTCTCCTCTGTTCTGTCACAGTAACACAGAGCTTGCACGGAAATATAGGTAATATATGTATCTAAGGTGGACTTTTTATTTACTGGCTGACTGCACTAACGAAATGTAAACCCAGAATTATCTGCTCATGCAGGCTGGAGCAGTGATGGCATACAGGTATTTCAAACACAATATTGTCTGACCCTATTCAAAGCAGGGTCAAACAATATTGTGTTAAACACCTGCTCCCTGTCTGCATAGCAGCTTCCACTGTTCCTTGCACTGAGGGTAGTGAATTATGGATCTGGGGTTTTGGGGGTTTGTTGGTTTTTTTTCAGCATGGGGCAAGTCTTTCCTCTGCCAAGGAAGTAGCTCATTTCCACTTCAGGAAGATGGCAGGCAAGATCAGGGGAGTCTGCCTCTGCAGTTTGGCACTAGAAGGTTTTCAGTCTCTTGATTGACACGGAAGTGCCTTGCTCTGGGCTGATTCTCAAGCCTGGAACTATGGAGAAACAGAAGTTCTTAGGTATCAAAAACTTGCTGCCAGGAACATTGCTGTTTCTCAAATGCATACTTAATCACTAAGGTGCTGTTTTATTTTAATTAAATAAACAATGGTCTGCATTATCTCATAAAATTAAAGGACTCTGAACATTTGATAAAGCCAGCATCACCAGCCATTCTAGGCTATTTCAGAATGTGCAAAAGCCCAGCAGTGCTGTTGGACAGCCCCAGTCATGTGAATCTCCTTAAGCATCTGAGATGAGGTACTACACAAATATGGCTCCTCTGGGAGCCATCACTCGTGACCACGGCAGCTGCGATGGCTTTCCAATCCCATACCTTTAGTTCAAAGCTTGCCAGAACATCTTCCTATTTCTAGAGGTTGTCAGCTGGCCTGCCAAAGGCCAGCTGCACTCCAGGGCTGCAAGTCGACAAGGTACTAAACACAATATACAGAACACTTTCTAAAGCCACTTAGCAACGGAGCGGGGAATTATTCTCCAGATTTGAGGAGTGGAGACTACAGCAAAGAGCCAGCCGATATGCAGACCAAACCTATGAACAGACCAAAGTTTGATCATCTGGGAATTCTGCTTCTCTGGAGCTACACTCTTAACAAAAGATGCTTTTCTCTTGGCAACTTTTCTGCTATCAACATAATGACCAAGTTAGCTATTGCAGGAAATGGGTTATAAGTATGAAGATGACCCGCTCCCACCTTGTGTCTTTCATCACTGGCTCTCCAAAGGGCATTGCCTCCTAGACAAGACTGAAACTGCAACTTTTACATAATAAGGAAGTGTAAGTGCGCTGTGATAAACGCACTTCTGCAGGTTAAAAGAAAAAAAATACAACCGCGCGTTACCTTGATTAAAAACGGACTAACTGGTACAAGGGCTACAGCTGGGCTTGCAAAGGACAAAAGGCAAGCTCAAAGATGACAAAAGGTTTTTGCAGAAGGCAAGCAGGCATGAGCTGCCCATGCTAGATTGACAGTTCCAGAGACTGTCTGCATTAGAGGCAACTGAGACCTAGAAATAAATACTTTTTCATATATTTTGACAACTGTAACCTAAAACTTGAAGTTCTGTGTTTATATTGGTTTTGCTTAATAGGAGAAAGATTTGCCTTTGCCTGAGGTTAATAGTGTTCCTGGGTGGCTAAAACTGGCCACAAGGAAACACACCCTTTTTCTTTTTCACATTAATAAAGCTTTTAACATGTTTCTGGCAAATTGGCAAGAAAAGTGCATGTAACTCATAATTGGTGATTTAAATGTAATCATGAACAAATAAATGCCTGTTCAGATCTCATTATTTATGGACTGAACCTGCTTTAAGACAAAATTACTCTTTTTTTGGGCACCAGCCAAGCATAAACACTTATTAAGTCTTAATTTTAATCATAAGCTGCAAATGTACTATGTCTCACACAGTGCTGCCTATTTGGAAGCACTATATATTATGGGAGCTTATGTGAATTTATTGAAACCTGACACAGTTCTAATGTAAAGGCTCATACACAGAGTGGAACTCTTTTACCTCAGGAGACAGCAAATCATTACCAGTTTGCAAGGCCCAAGCAAAAAGAAAAAAGAAAACAAAACAGAGATGAGTTGCAAGAGACATTGGGGTAAACATCATCTCGTGGATCAGATGATGCCTTGTTACCAGAACGCGTGTGTGTACTCTCTGCCTGACACAAAACCTCTTCTCCTGCTGACACAAGAATGCACTTGTCAATATAGTTTGATTTCAATATTATTGAGCACTGCTGTAAAATGGAGGGAGTTCTTTGTTTGATCAGAACAACGTCTGGGACTTGGAATGGCTGTATTTACTGGTACAGTGCTTGTGTCTACAGACTTATTTCTGTAAAAGGCTGAACATTCTGGCTGTGAGCCAGCAAAGTACTTAAATATGTGCTTAACTTCGGAATAATGAAAAGTTCACATTTTCCTGCAACACAGGCACCATTCCCACTTATTACTTTGTATATAAAATATGCAGCTTTCAGTTTCAAGATATGCATCCTATAGTCCAGAAAATCATGTGACCTTTTATGCTCATGAACAATTTTCAGTTAGCTACAATATTTCTTTTCATATTTATACCATTTTTTCTTTAATAATTTTTGTGTGTGTGATGTCCTCAAGTAGTCCTTCAAAGAAAACAAAAATATAATTTCTACAAAGCAGAAGTGGAAATTGCCAACAAAGCTGTCAGTCAATGATTGCTGTGATAATGGGTATTAGATGTGGACTTATCCAGTAGGAACTGAAACGGACCCTACAATTATCTCACACTGAGCAAACCTCGGGCCACTAATAGTAATTCAACTATTTCCAGCCCAAGTACCATTTAAAGAATTAGCCCCGGGTGAAAGACCACATATCGCATTACAGATCACCTGCACCTCCCCTTCTCTCATCAAACACAACTTTCAGCTTCAGATGGAAGACGAGTACCTCCATCTGATGACAGACTTTCTGACCATTAGGTCCCCAGAAGCACTCCGGTTCACCTTTAAGAGTGTTCACAAGCACCAGAGGAGTTTTCAGAACTCCTGCATATGAAAGACCAGCAGCAGCTGCAAATACTTAAATCTCAGACAAATCTTGGGGTGGTATCCGTGTTATCAGAGCATGAGTTATATAATTCAGTCATCTTTCTGGCAGGTACAATCAGTGATTAGAACCCCTAAAGGTTCCTTGTGCTGCCTTCTCTTGAGTACAGAATTCCAGAGCAATGATGTTTTCCCTTCTGAACTATCTCATTTCAAAACCAAAAGCAATCTCCCAAGCACCAGAAGAAGAGAAACTTCGTACCTTCTCCAGGGCTTTGGCTGCCATGGCCATTAGCCAGCGTCCTGGTGCCACCCTCAGCAGAGAGCATCTGCAGAATCCCACATTCTCCGTGAAGACAGAATCCGTCACTGAAGTCCGTCCCTCTGCTAAATCCCACAAGCAGATCCTCTGGTCACGGCCCTGACTGTTACAGTAAAACAAGTTATCCATGAGCAGCAGGTCTGAGGAAGCCTGCTTTCCCACAGGTGAGTATCTCCAAGTTGGGTCTTTAACATGCAGTAAAGGAGTGAGCCCAGTACAGCTTCGGAGGGGGTGTTAATTGGGTCTTCCATGAAGCATACCATGCAGACCACCACCCTTCTGACTGCAAAACCGGCCAATAGGTTCAAAAGTGACCGGGAGGAGGGAGGACCTGAGGGTCAGTCAGATACACTGCGGTCACAGTTAGCCATGTTTCGTTGTGAAGAGAGACTTGATCAAACACAGTTATGCTGTTTATATGTGTGTATGTATTTATGAAGTCTCATGAGTATTTGAACATTTTCATAATAAAGATACTTACATTTTACCATTGTTTAGATCTAATTTAAAAGGAAACAGAAGTGTCCACAGAGTAACACATTTAATACTCTTTCACCCTAGCAATGAAGTAGAAATGTCGGGAGTGTTGACAGCTGAAAGACAAATAGCAAGACAACAAAGACCGCAATGAAGACTAATATAAAGCGACAGTTATTCAGTGGTCAACATCCCACAGCCACAGGGAGGGCAGCAAAGACTGTTGTGACTGTGTACTTGTGGAGACAACAGGAGAGGGACTGGCAGTGCAAGGAGTAGCAGGATTTAAACAACAAAACACTGTGGTTAAAACATCCAAAACCAGAGAACCAGCGGCTGCATTGCCGATGTACGAGTGCAGCTCGTGCAGAGACTTCTCTGCAAACCTCTCCGTCCCACAGAAAGGTCCGTGTGTTGCTCCCAGACATTAAGACCGAGGAGGCCAGATGAAGGGCACAGCATCAATTGCTACGTATTTACATGATCCCACTGGCTCTGGAACAGTGTACCACTGCGGAGAAGCTTCCAACCCACAAACTACAGTAGCACAGGATGTGTGTCCTTATGTTATCACCTGGGACAAGGAGTCATCAAAAATCCCTTATCCGTTTCTTATTTTAATTAGCAGTGTCACCTGATGGAAGTATGAAACCAAAACAGAGGCAGAGGCAAATCTACAGACTGCTGGGACTTCTTCAGTGTCAATACAGAAACTCCCATCTGCTGTTCAGACGAGTGACAAACTGTCAAAACATTTATAGCGCTGGGCATACAAACAATGAGGTGCTGCAAGAAATTGTTGTGATTTAGCTTTAGAACAGAGAAACAAAAAATACAGGTAACTGCTGTCCTAAAATTGCACTGCTATGTGAACTGTTATAAATATACATCAAAAATAGAGGTATGGAAAAACTCTATAATTATACAAACAAAGCTCATTCAGTATGATTTTATGGAAGAGAGTGTTGATAATTGTACTTAAGCAGATAACATATAAATGCTAATGAGTTCCACTGTATATCATAAGAGATGTCTTCTCTAGATAAACATGTCAGAACACCTCCTAGTCATGCAGACAGTTTGGCATCGACTCTAGATCACCTGTCTAATCCAAAGTACACAAATCTTCCCAACCTTCCCTTGCTAAATGAGAACAGAAGATATTTTGCAACAAAGCAAAGGCGTGCAACTCAGCATTCTTGCTCATTTTCAGTCTTCCATTCTCCATCTCTGATTCTTCACTTCCTTCCTTACCTTTTCTCTCTCCCTTCTATTTATAAACTCTTTATATCAGTTTTGATCTTCCCTGAGAACCAGATGTGAAGCACTTGTCAACTTCAAATCCAAGTGTATTTCCTTTACCCAATGGCCTCACCTGATCTCAGTGCAGTAAAAAAGACACTATGGACCCCAAGTTGTTGCAATGTAGTCACACATAGATCATAAAGAAATTAATCATAACATTTTTTACACTTTTTGTTGTACTGTTTTTCTGGGGTTTTTTTGTACTTTGTACATTTCCATATGTGTTGGAGAGACTTTCAGTGACTCCAGAAATAAGAGATTCCTTTTTTTCTCTCTTTTTTTTTTTTTTTCCCTTCTTCAGTCATCACAGAAGCAAGAATAAGCTCACTGGGTTTTGCCTGCTTTGCTAACCTGAGGAGCCTGTCTTTACCACCCATTGTCTCCACGCAGTAGACAGATTTTCTTCCATGGCCATCCAGTGCTGTGTCCACTCTGTGTGTTTTCAGGTTCCAGACATGGATAAGCCCATTCTCAGACCTGGCAGTAAGAACAGATGCTTTCAGTGTGACCGCAGCAGACAATCCCGTAAGACAGTCTGATATTTTTTTTTTCCCAAAACTGAAGCCGTTATGTACAAAGATAACACACCTGTCATTCACCAGTCATGCATTTTTTTGTTTTCTCCAGATACAATTCATCTAAATAATACACTTTGTTTTAAAAGCAAATGTCCACGTGATGCTGAACTCAGCCAGAAATCCTCATTCACTTACCCAGAGAAAAGAAGGGGGGCATCAGGTTCTTGGCTGCCACAGGAAAAGTGCAGAGTGTGGACTGCAGCACTGGTACCTCTGAGAACAAACTCTGGATCTGGAGGTGGCAGAGCCATCGAGCAATGAACTGGGGGAGTGAGAAGAAGACATAAATGTCATAGAGGATAAGGCAGCCTAAAGTGAAATTACAACTTTAAATACATTCTGATGAGGACATTTGCTGTTCCTAGTCACTTTCATCTTTGAATTACCATTATTGGATGTTATTTCTATTTGCCAGTGTGAAGTATTTCCTCTTCACATCTACTGAGCAAGCAGCTGTCAAATCTGCTTTTTGCTGCATTCCTTTTTAAGCAAGGTAAGTGCCGAGCTGGCCATGCGTATGCACCTCTTGCGCACTTGTAAATACCAAACTGTTCAGCTGTTCTCCCTGCTGCAAAAAGGAAGAGCTACAAAATGCAAGAAACTGGATACCCATAATTTCAGCGGGCAAGCAATTTATCATTCCGCTAAGCCCCTTGGCAAGTCTTTCCCCTTCCTCCCCATAAACATACTGTGCTTTCCACTCTCAACCACTTACAGAAAAACACTGCAGTGAATATCAACTGAAAAGAATTTCAGATGAGAGTTATGATCACTTTTACACAAGAATCCCATTACTCCCAAGTGCTTGAATTTTCAGTTCCAAGCATGGTTCCTTAAAAGAAGAAATGCAGTATTTCATGCTAACTTAGTGACTACTGTGTTAAACATTTTATTCCAAGAGATTTGTATTCCCCAAAGGATTGATAAAAAGAGACGGGTGCTTTCGGCTTTATATCATCAGTTCAAACGTGGTCCGAGTCAGCAAAGAACAGGACAAGCACGTGGGGAAGCATGTTGCCCCGTGTGACGTGGGAAACCTGAAGGACAGTTTATTATGCGCTCAGAGGGACAGTTTGTGTGATCTGATCAGGCACGCTCTTACTGATCTGCCACCTTCGCCAAGTACTTCCATTCCCATTAACACCTTTGCAGGCAGTTGTGCACAAGCACCGAAGAAGGACAGGGATGACTTTTCTGTTTTGACTTGCAGCAAATGACCCTCCAGACCTGTGCTGGGACAAGGCAACCAGCAGCTATGACTGTCAGTACAAAAAAGGACAGCTTTTGCCACTACAGATGTCAACTCTCATCACTCTTCCCCGTTCATGCATATATTAAAGTGGATTAAACAGAAAGTTTTCTGTGTTCAGGAAGGGAAGATCAGAAGGTGATTTCTGCCTGCTGGTTCACAGCAGAGGAATTGCAGAGAGTCAGAACAGACTGCTAGAGCTACAAGTTACACGGTAAATTAACACAGCTCAACTTTTGTCATCTCACCTCAGTATCAGCTTTTGCATTGTGTTTAATGGATGCACTTGCTATTGCACCTCATCTGCAGGTCTACCTTGAGTGTTTATAGATCAGTAATCACCACGGTATCTATAGGTCCTAATTAAACACACTTATCTTTTAGGACTAGTGATGAAACAGGATTCTTCAGCATAATGTGCAGTTCTCCCTCAATAGCACTGTGTAATTAGGTATGAAAATAATGAGCTCAGTGGACAACCTCCGTGTTTCAGTGCCCTGACTCATCTGTTTTATGATGTTGTCTGATGATCTAGGCTCACGACAGGCTGGAGTAAATTTTCAGATATTACACGATGTACAGGTTCGCCCCCATGGTGAGATCCAGCTCCCAAGTGTCTGTCTGTAACACGCTCTGTGTTATGAACCTGCTAGACTAAGGATTTTGTCACCAAAGGTCACCTCTTTGGGACACTACAGCTGTATGCTGTTGCTCTCAGAATGACACTTTGTAGGACTATATGTAAATAAAATAGTAGGTAGGCGGCTTGTCAGAGGAGCGGGCTCCCTCTTCATGGTGGAACGGCCCTGGGTTACTGCACTGAGCAAGGAAGACAAAATAGAACTGAGTCAACCCAGAGGCTGTCTGGGATTACAAGGCAGGTTTTTAATAGCATTTTTCTAATTACTGACACAGAAGTTTTTGCTGACAGGCAGCAACTGTGTACATGGCTGTGGGAAGGGTTTTACCCGGCATGAAACAGACGCTACTAATGCATGTCTTTACAAGGACAGTATTTCAGAAAAATCCTTAGACTGGCTACAGGAAAAAAAAAAACAAAACTGAAAACATACTTTCTAGCTGCAAGCAAATGAAGTGACTTTTTGCTCCTTGGAGCCTGGTTCTTTGCTTTTTTTGCTAATCAGATATGTGAATCTGGAAATTTGGCTTAATATTAAACCTGTATCATTTTTTATTGGGCATATGACTCCTTATTACTTCACGTCATGACTCAGCAGATGAATGGCAATGGGACAGTATTAAGCATCTTATTTTTCTTCCAGCAAGTGCTAACCTATAAAAATTGCATCTGTGCTGTATTTTTCATCCAGAAGCTTGGACAAGTCACTTAAGACGAAGATTTAATTAAAAGTTCTTAGTTACCTAAATCAGTAGAAAGTCCCATGAGGTCCCAAATAGGTGGAAATTTGGTGCATCAGTGCCTTAAAACCTCCAAGAAAGCATCTATCCTGTTCCCACTGACATAAGCATCCTCAAAAAAATGACATTTAGCCTACCTTTAACTCACCAGGTAGCTCAATATCTCTACTTTACTTAGAGGGATAATGAAATACATTGTGGCATACTAATAGATAATGGTTATACCATGCTTTGCTAAGCAGACAGCTACAAACATGCTAAATATGATGACTGTGTGATGGTTAAAGCCCCTCGGTAAATTTTTCAAAAGTCCATCATTTAGAAGCTCAAGACTAATTTTCAAATGAATTTTCAATCCTAAATTGCTAGGACTTTTTAAAGTTTCACCCCAGGTGTCTGAAAACGAGTTCTCTAATTAGCACAACATTTATTTTCTTGTTAACTCCATCTAGCCTCAGGGAGACCAATCTGTTCTTGTTAACTGGGGATATCCGCAGCAAATTTAATTAAAAGAATTTCCTTAGTATTTAGGCTGGTCTGGGAGGAAAATGTGGCTCAAAGATTCGAACAAGCAAAGTGCAACCTACAGAAGAAAGTTCATTTAAAAGCATCGCAGGGCTAGACTATGTGTTTGTCCCTGAGAGATCCTCATGCTATGACTCCTGCCTCCTGTGGAGGGACATTAAAAGATATGAATCATTTTGCTTATCGCATTATTTGTTTGCAAGAGGGTACCACCAGTAAAGATGCAACACCTCATTAACACACTCTTGGTTTTTAAAAGATGTTCTGCGTTTTATTTCTTCCAGCCTTCCCTGTGCTGGTAACAGCATCCTCCTTCAGGGGCTGAGTTACACTCCGATGTGATACAGACAACCTGAAGTATTTTTCACAAGGTGCACTGCAAACCTTGCGCTCCTGCATAGTTTATATTTGCTCTGCAAGAGGGGAGTGGAAACACGAGCTGTTCAGATTAGTGTTTCAATTAGCAAACGGCTATGCGCACCACTCATTAGGTACTAAAAAGGGTTGTGTCTAAAAAAATGCTTCTACTAAATGCCACAACAATTGAGTTTCCTTCAAAATTACATTATTTTAAAGAACAATTCACTAGTAATATCCCTTGTAAAACTTACTTTAAGTTGCAATTAGAATAACCTTCAAACCATTTTAATTTCTATGCAGTGCTATTCCAGTATCATCACTTCAGCATTTGATATTAAAAAGTTAAGCTTTTATTTAATGAGAGTAATTTAAAATATGTAAATGTCAAAAGGATTACCTTAGAAAAATCTCTTGGAGAATTAAAAACATTAACAGATTCCCACAGGAAAAATTCCAGCAGAATTCAGCAACTCTCCTGTTCCCACTCCTGTCACTTGTATTTCTATCACACATTGAAGCAAAAACAAATTGCTATTAAAATATCATCCAAACACCCTCCTCCCCCTACAAACTCCACAGTTCAGTTTGAGATACCAATGGCTCAAGCAAAGGCAAGAAAAAATCCTCTTCTTTTTTTCTTTAGGCTTATTTAGAGTAGTAAAAACTCAGCGGTAAAAGAGCTTTTTCAGGTACAGGAGAAATAAATCTCTCTAGGCATGTCTGGCAAACTGATTTGGGACTGAAACCAGCAGCTGTGCAGACATAATTACTACTGCAAATTATTCAACACATCCAGGTGTGCTCACAAACAGATACATGAAATCCCTGTTATTTTTAAAAAATTCCTAGTCTACCAGGTGCCAACGTCCCAAAGGAAAAATCAGAGCAAAGAACGAGTTCAGGAAGATGTGAATAAATTGTTCTTCCCCCTTTCCAGGCTGTTTCTTTCTCATTCATACAAAAGCCCTTTTTTAGCCTGCCCTTCTGTGCCTACCTGCACTCACTCAGAAGTTCTGTGACACTCTGCCACGTTGTACAGCGTAGCTCTAGTGCATGAGCGTGCTTTCAAAGTGGAAGTTGCAGGTGCAGAGAAGTTGGTGGAAATAAAAGACCCCCTCAAATGAACAGAGCAATGCAAACAATTTTTTTATTCCAATACATTTACAATCTCCAGCGTTAAAATACAGCAGGCAGCCCTTGCAGTATGAGCTTTCTAAACACAATATTCCTGTGTTTCCAGCCTGTAACCCACTGCAGACAACTGGGTTTCATAGTGGTGAAACTATGAACCATGGTCTGCCCAAGAAACCCTCGTAACACGGCTGCCTGCGGATACCACGGCCCTTCCTTGTGCTGCCTTGCTAGTGTGGGAGATCCTGGAGTAGCAAAGGTTGACCAGGAGGGTCCCAGCAGAACCCAAGTCACCTCACTGAATTATGCCAGAACACAGCGGGACTTGGAAACATCTTAGACACCCCTGGTTGATGCAAAATGCTGCCTGGTTACATCGCACTTCTAGGAAGAGGAGAACAAGAGTTTAGGGCTACAAGACCCATTTAGTGAGTAGTATTTCCATATATACTTAAAAGAGATTCCAGACAAATCTGCACAAGCTGAATGAGTTGAAGTTCACCGCATCTGACTGCAAAAGTGAATTTTTATAGGTTATTGGCTACGAAAGGTCTGAAAGCAGGTATATGGTTTGGTAAACAAATAATTCTTCAGACGTATTGTGACAATTTTTTAAGCCTCACTTTTCATTTTGCATGTACAAACCAAAAAATGACAGAACTCACTGAAACAGGGAAGTCAGCAATAGAAAGGGATGTTGCGAGGCAGTTATCTGAAGAACTCTGTTTGCACCTGAGGTGCAAAGTAACTGACTGTGCAAAGCAATACCTTTTCGTGTCCTGTAACGAGCTAACACATACAAAACACTGAGGGAAGAATGAAACAGCTACTTAGGATAAAATCCAAAATTAAAAGCCAGGCAGCCTGCTTTTCGCATTCTTATCTCTGTCCCCCCAAACATATGATATATCTGTTGTGTGCAAAGACAGAAACATGCACTAGTAAAAGTAAAATCAGTGGAAGCTTTATAGCAACTGCCTGCACAGATCAAGAGGTGTGGGAGTGCTACACAAATAGTTGCAAAGGTCAGAGCCTCAGAATATATGAAAATTCACTCATCAGTCAACTAACACCGCAGCTTTCAGTTTAAAGCTCCCTTTTCTATCTTTGGTGCTAAATTAAGACATAAAATGTATCACACTTCTAGGATTTCTTTAAAGGTAATTTAAAAATGAATTTATTTCAAGTAGAAGTTAGAAAACAGTAGAAATCTTTAAGTCAAGAAATTCATTTCAAGCAGAAACCAGAATTAGTAGAAGTTTCTGATTTAACCAGTAAAAAGTACTAATAAAGCACTCTTAATTTTCAGGAGTAAGGATAACAACATGCTTTCTCTTACATTGGTTATTTTTCATTATTATCATCCACTTATGACTACCAAAGTAGAGATTAAGCACAGTGATATAGATTTGTATTTCATATGTGACTTCAAAACCTAAAATGAAAAAAAAAAATCACAAAAGTGGACTGGGAGCATTCATCAGCATGCTTGTGCTTGCACTGGAAAATACAGTGTCTAGGTACTGCAGTCAGATTTCTAGATAGAATTCTCTTGCTTGCAAAACTTGCTAGTTAGAGACACATGAATGCCAAAAAGAATGCAATGATTTCTATGACCGAGCTGTACAATCCTTTATTAACGGATATCATAAACATGTTGCCACACAGCCAACATTGCCACTGGCAAGAGTCCTTCCTTCTATCTGTTGGGAACACTAAATGCTGTCAGAGCTTTCATTCCCAATAGTCACCAAACCATTTCTAATGACTAACAATGACTCCCTGCTCAGAAAAACATTCAGAAGTCTCATTCTGAGAAGTGCTGAGAACCTCCATTTCCCATTGACTGCCAAGGAAGTTAGGAGTTCATCTGCTCTCAGAAGCTTCCCCAAATTACCTTCTCTCCTGACATTTAGGCAATGAATGACGGACACTTCCACATTTTAATAGTCAATGGGCAGATAGCAAACAAAATTGCTTATCAGCAATTGGTGATATGCCAAGAAATCTTATGGGAGCAGAAAAGAAAATGACTAATAACCATCATGCAACGCAGCACGTTTTTAATGATTTCCACGGCTCCTCACAGTGTTAGCACCTTTTTTGTCTCTAAGCATCCCATAACTGAACAAGGCTAAACCACAATATATTACGATTTTAAGTAATGAAGTTTGCAAGAAAAATGTATATAAATATCAGTGTGTAACATTCAGGAATACTGAAACCCAGGCTTGTGTCTTGAGGTTCACCTTCAAATCCTTCCATCTGCAATTTTTAAAAAAGTCACTGTACAATAATTATTTTCTGTATGAAAACATAGATTCAGCATGGGAACAAAACTAAGAATGATTGTAATTATTTGAAAGACACTGAGTTAGCATATGGATCTCATTGCCACTTACACATTTTGGTCACTGAAACAAAAAGCTATTAATCAATATGTAAAAGCCATAAATTAACATAAACATTAATCATTCTAATACTCCCACTGTGTCAGACTGATAATTTTTTTTCAGTCTTTCCTTCTGACATATTTGCCTTCAGCTATCAGCTGGCTGACCTTTCTTAACACAGTTAAACATTTTGGGCATTGCAAATCTTACTGAAGTAAACACTTGGAGACAGCCAAATATCACGGATACGTTTATGCCAAAAATATGGGGTCTGAAAACTTGAGAGCCCCTGCGTCACATGTCATTGCACTAGCTTTTAATAAAGGATTCTCAAATACAGCATGAAATACAGCTCAAACAGAGATGAAATTCTAGTGTTTCATAAACAGGTTCATTTTGCAGATGAGGGAAAAGACAACCATCTGTTTTACTTTCTGAAACCATTAATTGCTTGGTAAAGTGCAATGATATAACTACAGCCAGCCTTGTTTGGAGAAAGGAAGCAGGCATAAAAGCCTATAGTAGTTCAGCTCTGCAACACACGCTCCATAAAATTAATGCAAAAAAAAAAAAAAAAAA
>Ga0065711_1040866_pt1 | contig 16616 bp, 8 predicted proteins | sample Hoacrofraction12_FD_59098 | JGI IMG/M metagenome (GOLD analysis project Ga0065711, IMG submission 59098) | Hoatzin crop microbial communities from Cojedes, Venezuela - Epithelial fraction 12 v2 (version 2) | ecosystem: Host-associated > Birds > Digestive system > Esophagus > Crop | place... | reverse complement strand
AAAAAAAAAAAAAAAAAAAAAAAAAGGTAAGAAATGCAGTCAGCGTAGTCGCTAATGCACCACAGTCAGTCTAGGGAAACCATCTTTCAAGGGATGGAGAGCAGATTTCCACCTCGCCTGTTCCCTAACAAACAGATTGCTGCACGGCCATTAGTGTCAGAAATGAAATACTCTTTTATTACTTTCCCTTCTTCTGCCTGCCCAAGTTTGCTTTAGTTACTTGCCTGATTGAACTCCAGAGTGGCATTTCCAAAGTTGCTGATATTGTTCCAAATAGGTCATCCTCAGCGAAAAAAACTCCCCGCCGTGCTTTCCAAAAACCGCACGCCACACTGAGAAAAAAAAAAAAGTCCCTGTCCCCATTTAACTTTCTGCTCTTGCTCCACATGACTAGAATAGAAACCTACATGCAGGATGGAGATATGTATTTCTTGTTTGGTGCCATCTGATTTGAGGCTTTATTTGTATAAAAAAATGTAACTGCCTGCATGCTTTCTAGTTTGAATGAAGTAAAATGCGGCTGCCTGACAGACGCGCACACCAAGCTGTTCTGTTTTCTAGAGCAGAAACCGGATTTCAGGTGCTGACTCATAAGGATACATTTCTACCAGGGGAATTTCTGATCCATTTTCTTCAAGGATTTTCAGCCTTTTATTTTGGCGTGACCTTAATATTGCCCTCTTACCCGCTAGGATTTCATATCCCAGCATTTGTATCAATGGCTGTTTCTCAGAGGAAAGATATAACTTGCATTACGGATATCTTCCCTAGCTTAATGAATATAAACTAAACGGGAACATCCTGATTTCATAAGACACCAAATCATTTTCCAAAGACCCGAGCTTATAGCTTTCTAATAGGACATGTGCTTTCTGCTTCAGTTTTTTTTTTTTTTTATTTGTGCTGGCTTTTCCTAAATCTTCCACTTTATTTTGTCTCTTCCACATTCTTCTCATCTCTGCTGCAGTCTGACCCTCCGGTCGATAGGCAGGGGACAGCTCTTGCCCCTGCTCTGTGAGACCTGGCCCCCTTCCCCTCTCCCCATTGCGGAATGGCACCTTACCCATCCTGACTTTAGTTTCCCCAGTTCAGTGCAGAGCCTGGTGGAAGTGCTTGCTTCACCAGAGCATCCACAGCACTGCTCCTCCTTGGCCAGGGGTCACCCCCATGGGCCCCCCCATCCCCCTCCCAGCCTGGCTCCTAATCCAGCCACAAAACCACCTCCCAGCAAAGGGGCAAGCAAGTGCACAGCAGCAAAGTCCGTCTGCTGGGGAGCTGATAACCTTGGGTCAAGGACAGAGCAAGCAGCCGGAGGAGGGTGCAAACCTCCGAAGCAGCTGTCGTTAGCTCCACCGGGCTTCTTGCGTCAGCCGGCTGCACCCCGAGCAAGGCACGGGGGACATCAGCTCAAGCGAGCACCGTAGGAACACAGCCGCCCTTCGGGCAGCTTTCCCGCCCCGGGGCTGGGGGCGAGCAGCTGTGCTTTAGCATGGGGACTTGCGGCACGGACACCTCTGAGCATCAGGTGGGCGCAGTGGTGGGCTGGGTTCCCGCCTCTGCTTGGCCCCCACACTCCAGGACGCCCCATTATCAGGCACTGTCCCCCCAGCCCATGCACCCCAGGGCTGTCACCTGCCAGACTTGCCAGTAATTGCTCTCTTCTTCCTCCCATTAAATGAATACCCATTAAATAAATACCCATTCTCCAGCCAATCCCCCTCCAGATGTGAGGCCAAGAGGGCGAGAAAGACAGCGGTGGGAAGAGTGGTGGGGGAGAGAGGTGTCACTCACAGGGCAGCGCTCATCCTACGCGCGTAGGATCAGCTGGCCCTAAATCCTGCTTTTTGGAGGTGTTTGTGGAGGAAGGAGGCTAAGCTAAAGATAAGAAAAGAGTTCGCTGGGGGAGAAAGACAGAAATTGCAAATTAAGCTTAATTAGCAGTAGACGTTCCTTATGAATGTATTCAAAAACGCTTTTCCCTGTAGCTTTTCGCAGCAGTGGAAGTGTGATCGTGTTTTTACACATGAGAGACTGATACTGGATGTTCTTCTCTAAAAACAAATCTCTGCCGTTCCTTTTTAGACACCCAACACCAAATCCTACCTTTGTTTCCAGCGTTTTGCTGAGCGTACCCCAAGCCCGCCCTGCCTGCATGTTCCTGCCACTGGGACGCCCGAGCCTCTGTGGCTGTGCAGGCTCTTTTACCCCTGGGCATCAGGATCCTTAACAATTCCATTCTCATTAACATGGGGTGGTGGCAGTGACTGTCCTAATGAACCTTTCAGCTCTCCTTCTCACTTAACCTTGCTCATTGCTCATATAACGGTGGTCCTTGGAGGAGGAGGTCATGTGTGCTGGGGTCCCGGTGGCCTTACTCTTCCCCCCCCTCCCCTGTACCTTCTCCCTTAATCGCATTGTGAGTTATGGCTGAGAACATCATATAGGTATGGATTTGAATGGATTAATTTGAAGGACTGAGGCTTAGAAAGCCAGTTAGGGGCTTAGCTGCTCTCCCTAACTTTAGTGGGAGCTCTGGGGCTTTAAAGGCCATTGTATTAAGACGCCAAAGAGAATCTTTTTTCTGCTAAAGTAGAACAAATACCTGATACCTACCAAGGTGACTTCTCACTAGGATTGCCATGATGGAGCCAAATCACACATAAGCTACATCGAACCCATGCCACTCCCCCAGAGGTGCAGTCACTGGCACCTTTCTCCCATCCCAGAAGGGGCAGGGAGGTGTGTGTGCAAGCCCCAGCTTTTGCCCAGGAAAGTTCACATAGCTCACGGTATGCGTTCAGTCTTTCAGAAGATCACCGTCCCTGGAGCTCCTGGGCTCGGCTGTAGCTGGAGGCTAGAGAGGCTGCACAGCCCAGGGCCAGGGACCCAGGAGGGTCCACGCTTGGTCCCGGGGATGGTGGGCAGGAAGCCATACTCCATAACCTCTGCTGCAAGGACATGTCTGCAGCTGTATCTATACCAGGGATGTGACATGAGCCGCCTGCGCATGAGCAAACCCCCTCTGGAATTATCTGTGCCCAAGCGAGAGCGGCCGACCAGTGAAACAGCAGTGCAGGCTGTGTGGAGCAACTGCATGAGTCACTGGCTGTGCTAAATCAAATACACAAGATTTGATTTTCCATTTGGGAGGATTATATAATCATCATTAATTAAGCTTCAATGAGAAAAGCAGGACTGTAACCTGACGTGAAGACTTGGTAGTCCCTTGAGAGGAGGGGAGGTGGCCCGTGGGCCACTCAAAAAAGGAAGGTGGAGTTCCCTCTTTGCTTCTGTGAGAAATGCCTACTTGCTCTCAGAGCATAAGGGGGTTTTTTTATTGAGGGATGAGGAGGGGGAAGGCAAGTAATAAAGGTAACCGTCAAAAAATCCAAGGAAATGTTTAGCTCCCATCATAAAATGTCAAATTAGGTGAGAATAAATTATTTTACAAAGCCGCTTAATAGCTCACTCTGATAAGAAAAGATAAGGCGGCCTGGATTTATCCCACCTGTGAAAATTCTTCTTAGGTTTGTAAACAGAAAAAGATCTCTCACAATTATATAACCAAATATTGGCTTTGGTATCCTGTTTCTGAGGTGACATACTTGATTAAACACTCCCGAAAGGGACAAAGCCAGAGTCCTGCCTTTCAAAGTGTTCACCAATATAAAAAAGGACCACCAGCATTTTTAAAGTGTCAGATCGCTCCTTTCATGCAAAATGCCTGAAGTTTTCTTCTTGAAGGAGATAACCGTTATGTGAAAAGAGTTCCTGATCAAGTACTATAATTAAATATTGTGGTGGAATTTAAAACTGTGCATTTTTGTTCCTAATTACATTGAAAATCAGGAAGTATCTGGTTACTGGATGCTAATAATAGCAGATACTCTACTGTCAGCTGATATATCTCTTAGAGATAAGAATAACCATCAAGAAAATTATTACACTGGGGAAAAAAAAAAATCTTTTCACTTCCAGATCAATTAATTCAATCTGAATTCCCTTTTAAAGGAAATAAACAGATTTATACAGAAGATACATTGATCTTGAGCCTCCATAAGCATATGCAGAAACATCTGTTAACAGAAATAACTCAAACGGAAATGAATGTTTTGATCAGAACCGACAGCTACATATTATTATTTGCTATTAACAGTATTACAGAAGCTGCAGCCAGCAATCTGCAGCACTTATGCTGGGTTCTCTATGGGCACTTAAGAAAAAAGGCACCATTCCTGTCCTGAAGAATTGACTTGGGGTTCATATCAACACAGGATGGCGAGGGGAGAAACAGGAGGAGGAAAGAGGAGAGAGTAGATCAAAGTAGACAAGTGATGTGTGGACACCATCAGTGTTACTCATCCAAAGGTACCGAGTGCTGTCTGGCCTTGAACTGTAGATTTCTTCATTATATATATTAATTGCTGAATATTCTGTTTATCTGTGGTCTGAACTTATTTATATGGAACAATCTTGGTTTTTTTCTGGTCTGTTTGGCTTGTATTTTTTGAAATCACCGTTCAGTTTGTTTGACAGACACCAAGACTGGTTCTTTATTAACATCTACTGACAAAATAGGAAGGTGGGACTTCTGCTTTCAAATGGCATAAATGAGAGGTTTGCTGCTATAGCAAGAATATGTTTTAAACATCCGAAGTTAAAATAAGATGACCAAGCAACTGACTGCTGTACTATTATTAACTGAATAATGTGGCATCTGCGGTTTTTTAAACATTCTTTCATTCATTTCATGTGGCATGATTTGTATCCCTAAGGATAAAAATCTTCTCATCTATGGTAGTTAGGGGCTTGGTTCTTTATATATATATGAGTTATTTTTAACATCTTGTCCTTAGTTTCCTGGTCCTTTTTATAAAAAAAACAAAACCAAAAACAAACAAGGAAAGAAACCTGTATATAGGCAAATCAGTTTCTTTCTATCTTCTTATATGTTATTTGCAGGTTATTTAGTACTTCTTCTACAAAAGAATTTTGTGGTAGCTCTAGGAGCAGCAGGTCTGATAGGTAACAGCAAAAAACTATTAAAATTCATGCTAAGGAGCATCAGTTAACTGATATATATGAGACAACTCTTTCACCTTTCTGATTATGTACTTAGCTTTGTCACACAGCTGTCTAATTCCCTACTCAGGATATTTTGTCCAGATCAATTAATTGTGAAACACACGTGCTCTCATTTACCCGAGCCCACCTGTTTATCGCCAGCTTAACATTTTCATCAGGCGCTTTCTGACAAAAGCACTCCAAGACCTGTATTTGACTTACAAATGTAAATATCATCATAGCCTCAGACTTCGTCCTTTATTTTCCATTTCGCTATTTTTCTGTCATGCTCTCAGAAAGTTTGCTGCTGAACTTTGCTACTTCAAGATGTTGTGTGTTTCAAAGAGACACTGAGCATTACAAAGTACAATTTTTCAGAAGGCATGCTTGAAAGTTTATGCCAGGATTTTTTTTTTTCAAATGCATGTAACGATCTCTTTTTGTAACTACACTTTAAAATTTATCAACCAAAAAAGTTGAAATTTGCTGACCAGCTGCAACAGCAGAGCAAAATAGGCCGTGCAGATAGAGCTGTGGGAAGAACAGATACCAACAAAATAAGTCAGGCAGCAAAGCAAGTCAGAAACAAATGTGGGATCTTCTTCTTTCAATTATTGTAGTTGTTGTTTTCAGATCGAGAGGTACATTTCAAGGTGGTGGCTACCTGCCTGCATCATCGAGGCTTTTAGGGCTTTGGGCTTCGTGAAGGGCAGCTGGGTATGGAGATGGCACAGTAGCTGCTCAAAGACTGGATGACTTTCAGCCAAGCCAGCTCTATCTCATCTCCCTGGGTTTATTCATTCAATGCCGCTAAAAGTTCAACATTCCCAAATGTTGTGATGAAATCTCAGATTTACTACATAGCTGTCCTACATGACAATTAGTACCTTTTTAATATTGCATTTACCTCTTGGAAATATAATCCTATTTTGTAAATGCCACATTCAGGAATGTATTCTGCTCTCTTCAGGGAACACGTCTCAGGCTCGTGACTTTATATCAAACAGCTGACGTAAAAAAGCCAAACGTTCACCTTGGTATGACTTGGTCTCCACTGGGCATTTCTACTGTAGCTGGTGTCGTTGGCAAGTCCATGGGTTCACGAACTGGGTTTAGCTTATCAGATGTGTGCTTTGGAGGCTAAATGTGCTTATCTTATTTTCATATCTTAGAGCCCAGCCTGCAAACATTTGCTACTGAATTTGGCTATTACAGAGAGAAACAGGCCCATTGACTTCAAATGTGACAACGTATTACATAGTAAGCTTGGAAGTAACTTTTTACAATGTCCTTAATGTGGGTTTATAGCAATCCCATTCATTTTTAAACAGGACTGACTAAAGAAATTGACGGACTTGCACAAAACAATCATATAAGAGAAGAACCAATAACTCTTTTCTTAAGCTTCTCCTCTTTCCTGTAGCTCCTAACTCTTTCTTCTCTTTTTCCACTTCTTGTATTAATAATCCCATAGAAGCCCTCATATATGCACATAACCCCAGGAGCAGAACAAGAATACATATTCCTAGGAAGTCCCCAGAGCAAGTGTGCTTTGCTGGTGAAAGGAGGAGAATTTTGCCCGTATTTTTTATCTCAATATCCAGTCAGCCATGCCCTCCAGACTCAGCTCTGACAGAGGGCTGTAATCTCTGTGGATGTTCGTATCTGTGCTGCCCTCTCAGATGAGGAATCTTTCTTCCCTTTTGTGGCACAATATATATTGTGCATGCAGTGGCCTAAACCAGTTAATCACAGGTGTGAATTCTCCTTGGAGTGCTTATTTTTCTGTCTTATACCCTGTTATCGTTGTTATCAGCTATATATCGTTATTCTAAGGCTTTTAATAGGTTGAATTGGGTTCCAAAAGCACGTGTGATAAGTTGAGACTTCTTCCATCTCTACAATTTATGCTAAAGCCCAGTGCAGAAGGACCCCAGAATAAAAATTGCTAGCTGTCTCCTCCCCAGATAGATACAAAACTCTCCATTTTCACAGGAATGGACATGCTTATCCTTGCTTTGTCCTGTGCAGAAGAGACAAACTGTAGGAAACCTCATAAAGTTGGATATAGGAGCCTAATAGTAAGGAAAGATAGTTTCATATTAGCATTGATCCCTATTAGCATTAGATTAACTCATAGTGGTGAACCCTGGCTGCAATATGGGACCTTCACTGCCCCTGTGGGAGACAGGCAGCTGGGCAGGGCAAGAGCCCATGGGGTCAGCCCAGTTCCAACTGCAGTTTAGCACACAGTTTTCTTTCACTGCTGTGGGAGCGGGATTACCATCTCTAAACAGCTCGAATTTGGATGAAGAATTTGCATTGTGCCATTCTAACATGGGACTGTGGGCTAGCTTAAGGCAACACATTCTTTTGGCAACACATCTCTGTGGCAGGAGGTGCCAGTGGGCCCTCAAAGCGACGCAAGAGCCATGCAGTCACGAGAGACACCGATGAAAAACCATACAGAAAATCTGTAGCCACATTACATCCATTTTTTCCTTCCGCCCAGAGTTTCAGGAGACAGCAGGCCATCTGCAGACTCACCACAAATGCCCAGCTCTGGAAGCCGGTGCCGTACACGGGGTCCTCTTTGCTCTTCTTGAAAACAAGAAGAACTTGAGCACGCTGGAGACGGTTCTTCTTAGATGCAGAAGGGGAAGGCACACTTCAGCAGCCATGAGTCACGAGCAGCCTCTTGCTAGCTCGATGAAGCCTCGCTGGCTGTTGTCCCCAGTGTTTTGCCACTGATGACTTGAGCTCTCTTCTGCTACCTCCCTTGCCAATGCTTTTTTTCACTGCCTCATGAAAGTTAGGGTTCTAGGTATGCTGCAGCATGTGTTTCCTTCTTGTGAGTGGTGAAAAAGAGCAATTGGATGTGTGGAGTTTCTTTCCAGAAAGCTGGTTTATGCTCTGTAATAAGGTTTGGCCTTATTTTTATCAGGATTAACCTGTAAGATTCATACTTGAAGTTAAGCTCTGATGTCTTTCTGCCTAACATGGCTGACTTGGATTTAAATATCTGCATATCAGCTTTAAAAGCCTTTGGAGCACTTCTCTGAATAAAATTAGTATTAGTACTCTTGAACTGTGCAAAATATTCAGGGAGAGCAAATCTCGTATGAGGCATGACTCCTGGTCCCCTTTTTTTGCCCACCTAGTGCCTAACTCCAGTTGCAATGGCTTTGACGAGGCTGTCCCAAGGCCTTACAGAACGTCCCCGGGAAAGCAGATCTGCTTCGTTGCGACTGTTCGCTTGGCAACGCCTCAGTTTTTAAAGGTAAGTGCGTACCCTGGGTCCCATTCATTTCAGAACTTCCAAAAACACTTTCAGACAGGGTGACACGCAACATTCTTAGTTTTGCTAATTGAATGGATTACAGATATCACATTTCATGCATAAAAATCCAGTGAAGAGGATTATCAGTGCGAGCCAGGATCTGCAGAAGCGGTGTCACTTCTGCCCCCACTTGCATGGGAAATGGAAACCCTCCTTGCGCTAGAAATTGCAAAGTCACTTTGGAATTGGGTTCTTCACTGCTGCTTTTTGTTCCTGCGCTGGGCTGGTGTACAGATGGCCACCAGCGCTTTCATTTGTGCCCCTCGGTGTCTTCGGGTGACTGCTGCTATTGTACCTTCACCCAAATCCTGGTGTTAAGATAGTTGCTTCTGGAAATAGGGATAGACCACGCAACCTTGTGCCTGGCACTGCGGTTCCCTAATTAACAAATGTGAGCTACTGCATCAGGCATCCCGGCCTCAGAGGTTAGGAGATTAAAAAGTCTAACTGACACCTGGCCAGTATGAAATCACTGCTCCCTTGGCCTGGCTCTGTTACTGCTTGGGGACCTGCAGGGCACTCTCGGCTGATTCATGGCCCCAGCAGGCAAGCACGGTCCCTTCTGGGTAAATGCGGACAATTCCCATACACGTTAGCCACAGTAATCACATTACCAGTAGAGGCTGGTGTTAAGGTTCTCCGGGAATCCTGAAAGCAAATTCCCTTGTCTTTGGGTAGCTAACATCTCAAAATAAACAGGGAAATTAAATGGGCTGCATGTAGCAATGAGCTGCCCAGCGCTAGGAAGGAAGCAGCCGCTGAACAACCCGGAGAAGGTGTCAGCTGCCACGAAATCCTAGACACTGATCTCTTCAGTTCATCTGGGTGACTGACTTAACCCCCGCTCTTGACTTCCTCCTCTAAAATGAAGGCAAAAATATTTCTCTGACTGGCTAAGCAGGGCAGAATCAGCATTTTGGTTTCACACGGCAATGTTTGAACATTGCCCCTTGAATTTTAGGGTATGTTCTTGGCATCAGCATGGATTTTGGTGTGAACTGGAGGGGGGCAGAGAGGAATCTAAGGTATGCATGAAGCCTTTTGCCACTGTACAGTCAGCAACTTTAATCACCATTGTTGGCCTTGATACGTATCAAAGAAACGCTTGATGGCACCGCGCCTCCGCTTGTCCTCTGGTCCCAACAGGGTTTATAACCATTGGTGGTCTGAAAGACTTCTCTCCGCAAGAGCGACAGGAGAGAGACAAGTAGCAGTGGAGATGATGGGAGGGTGTTGCTGAGCCCATGGCGCAGGGTGACGTGGCACCAGGGAGCAGGGGAACAGCAGCATCGGGGGCCAGTGGGCACACTGTCCTTACGAGTGATGATGGAGACCCTCCTGCAGGAGAGGCATGGGGGATACAATAACCCTGGATGCCACCAGATCCTGAGGGCTGATGATGGCAAGTCCCAGGCCCGGAGTCTCCAGGCTGACTCTAGGCAGCTCACAGAGCTGGAGTTGCCCCTGCAAACTGCCAGTGGGAGAGGAGAGCTCGGCAGAGGGGAGCTGCGGGTGGGCTGGGAGCCAGCCGTCGGGCACGCAGCCAGCCCCAGCCTACACACGGGCGTGCACCATGGTGCTATCCTTCCTCCCCTTCCCACCTCCACCCAGCAGCTAATCCCTCCCAACTACGTCCTGATCCCCATCCCTCTGGGCCAAGGATGTCCCGCCTTGCAGACAGCCCTGTGCCCCACCTCATCTAGTGCACTTATTAATTATCATATTCATGAGCACCGAGGGCTGCTGTGAGTCTTGAGGGCCAGCTTCTTCACTGCGGGAGTGAAGTGCAAGGCAAAACCGCCGCCTTTCACTTGCCTGACGGGCCCCAGGCAGGCTGCCTGCCTGACAAGGCATTCCCCCTCTGCAGCTATCAAGTGGGACGGAGAGCAGACATCCAAAAGGGCCAGGCAAGGGCAGCGGGTATCTTAAGTAAAAGAAGAGAGCAAGGAAAGACGTGGCAAATGCAGGTGGGACCAAGCACGGCTGGATGCTGGGAAAGGGCATTGCTCCTCAGAGCTGTAGGGAGCACAGCTCTCACACCCTAGGCACTGCTTCAAAGCCATAAAAATTTTGGCACTCCAAGGAGCAGTCATGGCTCTTAAGTGCATGGGCATCACAAGTTCTTCTCCCCGACTCCTGCAAAAATGTTGGCATTGATTAATACAATAGATCACTCTCTGGAATTGCCAGAAAACGTGTGAATCCTCTGTTTTCTCCTCTTATGCGCTGTGTATTTATAGCTAACAAAAGCTAGATGAAGCAGAGGGGTGAAGCTGCAACTCTCACTAAGTTGGTTTTCTTCACCATGCAGGAGATGTGCATTGTGGAAGAACCTTTAGAAGAATTCACATCAAGACACAGTCTGGAGTGGAAATTTTTATTCCTGGATCACAGGTTGGTGACAAGAAAAGCACTCCTGGTTGTGTTTGGTGCTTGTCTACTGCTATTTTCTAAGTGCAATTCTCTCAAATAGTGTCACATTTCACATCTAAACAAGAGGGCAACCACTGAAATTCCTACAAAAGATGATATTTACTATTTCACCCTGCACTTATTTTTACATCTTTTAAAACAAAACTACTTCGTTTCTGCGGCCGAATTTGTGATTAGTTTGTTCTTGTTTGCTTTAAAAACGTCAGTGGACCAAAGTCTGTCACATGGAGAAATCATCTAATTGTTGTACAGCTGTGGAAATCATCCTTTCCAAATACAGCCGCTGATTGTGTGTGCAGTTCCCACCGAGGAGGGGAAGTCTGCGCTGGCCTGAGGCAACTGTGCTGGCAAAGGTACAAAGCAACTGCCTCAGCAGCCATGGACGAGCTCTGCAGACACCCAGAGGGAAGCGGCACAGATGATCTCCCCTCCCACCCCCCTAGTCCCAGCAGACGATGGCCTCCTATCACCTCGCCACGCATTTTCCCCTGTGCAGGGACTGCAGGAGCCACAGCAGAGCCCCTGACCAAGGAACAGGCAGGGAACGGCTCCCTTACAGCAGGTTCTTGCCCCTGCAACTTGCCACAACCGCTTTTTCCCTGGAAAGATGGGGTTGCCATGGCCTTGTCCTGGGGGGACCGTGCCTGCCAGCACTGTCGTGCCCAGCTGGGCATCCCGGGCATGAGGCGGGGGAAAGTCAGGATCCGGTCCCGTGGCGGGGACGACTGTGCAGCGATGAGCGAGAGTAGATCTGGGCTTTTTACACATCCCCGCCCACATGCAGAACTGCTGTCTCTTTCGAGGTTTATGAATTCACTCATGTTGTGCCTAACCACAGAGCACCGCCGATTATAGGATACCTGCCTTTTGAAGTGCTGGGTACTTCTGGCTACGACTATTACCATATAGATGACCTAGAGCTGCTAGCAAGGTGCCACGAACACTGTAAGTACCGCATAGCCCAGGTTCCTGCGGAGTCACTGGGGCACCTCTTTCCACTGAAATGTAGTTTCAGTTAAAATCGGTTTAAACTTGGAAGGGGAGGTTTGACCCTTGCCTCACGCCTGTACGTCTTAGCGGAGTTGTAGCAGACGGGGCGCACCGCAGCTGGTTGGCGTCTGGGCCAGACTTACTGAGCTCTGAAAAGAGCAATTTCTGCCTTCCGTATCCCCAGAAGCAGTCAGCAAGGCTCAGTGAGTGGTTAAGATACAACAGATTAGACCCCTGCTCTATTAGTAAAGAATATACAGGAATAGTTCAAGCAACCTCAGAGGAGATCCTATTTTCTAAAATTCTTGTGGATTATTTACCCTAATATTGTTCACCATGTATTTGGCATTACCTGTGATTATTTAAATACAGTCTATTAAGATTTAATTGAAAAACTCTCCCACTGCATAAAGAAAATGAGGCAATCCTTTTCAAGTATTTGCTTACAGAACTGGCTGGAACATCTCAGCTTACCACCTCTGGTAATGTCCTGAAAATATCCCATCAACGTTAGTTTTCTATATGTTGACATTAAAATATAAGAAAGCTAAATTTGGGAACTCCTTGAAATCACTGGGGAAAAAAGCAGAGATCAATTTTGTGGGTGAATCTTTAAAGCCTTTAATACACCCCAGTTTGCTGCACTTTGAATTCTTGTCAGTCTGGGAATTTTCTTTCAGTTTCAAATGATTTTTGTCTTTGCACGATGTTATCTCCCAGACTTACTTCATTCTGCAGAGAATACTCAGCTTTTCAAGCATTTTATCCTGTACTTTTCTGCTATAGAATTTAAGATGATCACTCTTAGAAATTAATCCCAGATGCCTAATTTAGCAGTATGTGATCAGCACATAAAACAGCGTAAGAGCGATGTTTAAGTTGTAGTAGACATTAATGCATTAGTGTCCAAAGTTAATGTTAATTGTACTGTGGAAGAAGGAACCATTCAAAATGTCAGAAGAAGATACCTACTGATCTTTATGATTGTTCCTCTGCCATAAGACTGACAGGACCACTCACTCGAAAGGTGTTTAGGCTCCTGTCTCCCTTGGGAATTGATGGGGCCACAGATATTTTTGTCACTCTTTTCACATTTCATGCCATTTTTACGTTGCGAATTGTGCTACAAGCTGTGTGTATTTTTTGCTGACAGTGATGCAGTTTGGCAAGGGGAAGTCGTGCTGCTATCGGTTTCTGACCAAAGGACAGCAGTGGATCTGGCTCCAGACCCATTACTATATCACCTACCACCAGTGGAACTCCAAGCCAGAGTTCATTGTGTGCACACACATGGTGGTAAGGTATGGAAAATCACATCAACCAGCAGGGACATTAAGGACAGTAAGATAAGGGTATCCTCATGACTGCCAACATTTTCTCTTAAAAACAAAACGTCTTTTACATAACAAAAAATTAAGCCTGAACTCTCTGAAGGAAATATGTTCATTACAGAAAAATGATTGGACTAAACCTCACTTTATGCTAAGCTTGATTTGTCAATCATGAGTTTAGGGGCAGATTAAATCTTGCATTTTTCCATTTTGTGCAAAAATAGAGAATAGACAAATTCCTTAACTATCCACTTTCTCTAATCCTTACACTGTTTTTAAAGAGATATGTGGAAGGTTTCCAATGAAGTCATAAAGTGGTTGTAGGATATGAACTTGACCTTTACATATACTTCTTTAATATACCTCCTGACTTCAAGAAGATAGGAACAGAGCAAAAACTGAATTAAAACCGTCTCTCAAATGTAATTCAATAGCATTTGGCAGAAGTGATTTTTCAGCTGTTCATTTAACCTGTAAAATGCTACAATAATTTGTTCCTCCACTTGCTTAAAGCACATTTTATGAAATAAACCAATACCATGTTGATACATAGAATTATATTTTCCATTCAGTTATGCAGATGTTCGGGTGGAAAGGAGACAGGAGATGGGCTTGGAAGAAGTGTCCTCAGAGGTTGTGTCCTCAGCACTAAAGGTACAGTGAGAAATTTTTTTCATGAATATAGGTAGTAATCACAACACATTTCTTTTTGTTAATGCCATTGAAGACTGCAGCTTTGTCTTTCTGGGTGGATTCCTTCAACTTCAGAATTCATTGCTCACCTGAATAATTTTAAAGTAAATTGGATAAGCTTATTAAAGGATAAACCTGGAGATCGGTACCAGCCACAAATTAAGTGGAACATGGGCAGGGGCACTGTGAGATATCTCCACCTTTCCTTGGCAAGGTACTACAGTTTAAAGATTCATTTGGACACATTCTGACAATCAGCTTTCTTGGCTACATCTCAGTGATCTGCTGAGAGAAGAAAGAGCAGCTCCTCCTCGGTGCACGGCTGAGTGTCTCGCAGAGGCTGCAGTTGCTGTCAAATCCAACTGAATGCAAAAGAAAGATTCAGAGAAACATCTGAAGGCACACAATGGCTATGGCAGTAGCTTGCTATTTATTTCCAACTCAGCGATAGCTCTGTGTAAAATGCATTTGTTAGATGCTATTTGGAAGGGACATTGACACCTGTGCCCAGGTCTTCTGCTGGCTGGCCTGGGATTAGTTCTGCTCCAGTCATTTTAGGCCAGCCAAAGAACTGGGTGTGCAACCATTACCAAATGTATTTCAAAATGTTTTCACCCTGACAGATGCAATAGCTATTCCCTTTTTTTTGTTCGTTTTAGGACAGTGGCGCCAGCTTGGATCCTGAACAGCACTTTAATGCACTTGATATTGGTGCCTCAATCCTCAGCGCTAGTCGGACACCCTCAGTATCATCCAGGAGCTCACCAAAATCTTCCCACACACCCAAGTCAGACCCAGCATGTGAGTGGCATTCCTGGGTTACTGCATTATTTTAAAATTAGCCAAGTTACAGAATGTGTGCCTATATACCACAGCTGCTAATTTGACAGTTATTTATGAGGTATCGATGATATGTGTCACTGACAATGAAGTGCGTAATCTGCAATGGTAACATACAAGAGGGAAGGTTCTAGTGCAACCACCCATACACTGGAAAATGAATGGTGGGACTAGTCATGAGTCCTGCTGTTTCAGTCTGTTACAAAAATGAGGACTTCTGTCTTCAGATCTGAGGGTATCAGTATGAGCAATACGAGGCCCCTCTAGACTTACATGAGTAAGAACAGTCTGTGGGGTGACTCTTTTCTGGCCAAGATTCAGGATGCTTCAGCCAAGACATAGGCACACCTCATACACTCCTTCTGCTCCCTGGTCTGGAAGAAAAGCCATTGAGCTAATCTAAATTTATAGTTATTCGGCCCATATGAAGGAAGTTCCAGCTGTTTTAGAACAGCTCTTGGGTCCTTTTGCTCCATTTGTTGGAGCACAGGATCATAATCTGTCTCATTTACTTTTATCTTTGCCCAGGCCCTCCTTATCAGTTTAATTTTACTGCCATTGAAGTCAACAAGAACAGCCTTGACTCCCGCTGGAATTTAGCCAGGCCGTAATCATTTCTAGCCAGGTCTCGTTGTGATTCCCACTTCAAACGGGGATGATTTCCAGCGTGTGAGAACTCACCAGTACTTTTCTTGCAGCTACACCAACAAAGCTGGTTGCAGAGTCTAACACTCCCTTGCCAAGAACACCGAGCGTGCAGCAGGATTTATCCGTGCATAGACTCAGTCAACCTACTGCTCTTCAGGTAACTTCACAAAGAGTCATTAAAACAGGCAGACGGTATAAAGCACGTGCCACAGATGCAGTTTAGCAATTAAAAACAACTTACACAGAAGCCATGGCATTAGAAGAAACCTGAAATTTAAAGAAGCCAAACTTATAAATAAAGTTTTGTTTTGTTCTAACCCAGGTTTCTTTGTCTTCTCAGCCTTCATGTGAGCTTCTACCACAGCAGTTGCTGCCTCAAGCAAGTCCGCAAAATCAGCCTGCACCTCTGGCACAGGTTAGTTGGGAATTTGGAAGTGGAATAGGTCACTTGCCTGTCTCCTGGTATTTTCTCCTTTGGAGAATTTTAGGTTACCTCTTTAGTAGCTAAAATCTCTAAATCCACCCCAGCTCTCAAACACTTAAAATATTGTGGGAAAGTAATCTGAACTGTACACTTGTGTCTCTAAACACATATCTGCATTGCTGGCATTCAGAGCAGAAGCCCAGGCACATGTAGGTTCAGGTGCACACACACATCTATTTCACAGGAGGACAAAATACAGATGGAAAAAGAGCTTTCAATTTTTCTTCTACAGAATCAGGTCCCATCAAAATCAAGGTCACAATGACAATTAAAAGCAAACCGAAAAACTAACAAAGACCCAGTCCTCCTGAAAACACCTGTTTGTCTGTGCCGATGCAGAACCAACCAGCAGTTCAACAAAACCCATTTCGTGAGTGTGCCAGTAATGATGAGGATGCCGCTAGAGACAAATTTCTCCAGTGAAATCTATTAACCCGTATCTCAAAAGTGGGTGATGACCCAAAAAGCCACGTTAGTGTTTCATTTGCAGTGGATTTTGAAGGAACAAATTTGAGTACCATGTTCTCGTCACATGGTTTCTCTCCTGTGGTCATGCTGTGATGATATGCCCCACCATCCGCTAATTTTAGAATTGATGGAGTAGTCCCAGACTTAGGCTGCTTCTACTGTTGGTACCCTGCACTCCCTCACAAGATTGTGGTGCCCAGCGACAGGACAAGGGGCAATGGGCACAAACTGAGGCACAGGAAGTTCCATCTGAACATGAGGAAGAACTTCTTCCCTCTGAGGGTGACGGAGCCCTGGAACAGGCTGCTCAGAGGGGCTGTGGAGT
>Ga0065711_1040865_pt1 | contig 16618 bp, 8 predicted proteins | sample Hoacrofraction12_FD_59098 | JGI IMG/M metagenome (GOLD analysis project Ga0065711, IMG submission 59098) | Hoatzin crop microbial communities from Cojedes, Venezuela - Epithelial fraction 12 v2 (version 2) | ecosystem: Host-associated > Birds > Digestive system > Esophagus > Crop | place... | reverse complement strand
GGTGAGGATGAGACTTGGAAGGAAACATAGTCTACTCAACAGATAGGTGACAGCTGGGAACAACTATTCAATTGCTTGAGCTGGAGATCATCTATTCAGGAGTGTTCTGTGACTGTCATACTGTTAGATTTTTAGGAATGGCTCCTCATAGTGGTGTAACTGAACAGGAAGTGGAAGCCAATTATTTTGTTCAAGGATTTCTCAGAATGACTTTGAGCAGGGTAGATATCCAGTGTCTGGTATGTCAGAGCTGATCAGTTGAGATGCCTGTTTGCTCGACGTACTTGGGTGACAAGCTTTGCTAAATCTGATGCCATAAGCCTAGTCTGAGGCTGCAGCTTTAGCTTTACTCTCACAGGAGGGCACATTATTGAAGTGAATGGGGGAATATCACTTCCAGAAATATTTGTTCTGCATAGTACTGCCTGTGCTACATTGAGGGGAGAACCAGGAGCAGCACCTGACAATTTTTGTGATGTCTACACAGCTCAGCAGTGCCCTATGAAGCTCTGGCATAGGGACTAGAGAAGCTTATCTAATGCCCATTTTAAAAATTATGACAGTGATAGATGAGAAATACAAGCTTCTCAAGGAGAAAGTATTTAAACTGCTGCCCGGTTCTTTATTGTTCTTGAGTGAAAGTGGGGGTAGATTGCACCTCTTGGAACATTAGTTTGTTGTGAAAGTGTTCTGCTTTGAAATCAGACCTTTGGAAAATGGAGAACTTTCAGTTCCACTTCAGTATGGCTGGTTCTTAGGATGTCAGGGTAAAGGCTGTGTCTCTGGGGAGTAAAAATCTCTGGCTGGGAGGGATAAAAGTGCCTGTTTGGCTGAGAAGTGATTTTGCTTTGAGATCAATTATCACTTTATATAGCCACAAAAGTGACTCTGTTCCCTTCATTCTGGTCCCAGCCCTGGTTGTTCTGATAAGGTGTGCTGGGGTTTCTCCATGAGGCACATCCTTTATGGCATGAAGAAGCTATTAGCAAAGAAGTATGTGTTTTCCGTACCTGCATGTTTTTCTTCTGACTGGCAGCATTGGCAAATTACTGATGGTTTGCTCTGAGGTTAAGATTTTCTCAGTCACGAAGCTCAGATCACGGGAAAGCAAACTTTAAAGCTCCCTTAAGAAGTGGGTCTGATAACTGCTGAGATGACATCTGAGCCAAAAACATGGTCAGTGTAGAAGGCTGCTTAAGAAGGTCATTGTAGAAGTGCTCTAGGGAAAAGTCTTTTGTGTAATTTAGAAACAGCTGAAGTGGTAAAGAGACATAATTATCAACATTTTTTAAAATAATGACAGGAAGTGAATATTTTCATGTGTGCAGAATAGATGCTTACTAAATTAAAAGTACTCTGGCCACTCTTAGCTTATGGCTGTTGTAAGGTGATACAGGTATTAGAACTAACAATTCGTAGAAATACTGCGTCCTAGGTTTTTTGACTGAATTGCTCGTAGACTCATGTGTGAACACCTTTTGTTTATCTCCAACTTATTGCAATTTCACATTTAATTTTAATATGAAAATTTACTTACTGATGCAATTATATGCTATGGGTTGTTATAAACTGTGTAATGCATTTTCTAGAAAATGAAATTATTTTTCACCTATCAATTTTGCTTGAAAATATTAGCTATGAGAGCTTTACAGCTATTCGCTTACCTGAAGTTTAAGCTGATTTAAAATCAATGATAAAAACATTCTTTGGTTATGTGTTCTCAAAGCAAATGTTTACTTCAGAGTTGTAATTCAGCTGAGAAGTCCTTAATTTAACAGCTTGGGCTATTGGGCCTATATTTATGAAACTTTCCACTTTTGTTTTTTGTGAAAACATTTCAGAAGGGCATTTCATAATAGAAGGTAGCATTAGTCTTGAGTACAGTGATATTAGCAAACAAAATTAGAATCTTTTGACTTAAATTGCTGTCAATGTAATTGGTGTATTGGTGCTTAAAAACTAGAGTGTGTTCAAGGCGCCTCCTGCTTAACATCTGACACTCCCCACTGTAAAAAAAGCAGCAGCATGAAACCATCTTTTACATGACCCTTAGGGTGTCTCAGAAGTTTGGTTTTAAAAGATGTGGAAAAACCTGCATTCTTTGCCTCATTGCTGGAGATGGATGTTTTGAGATACATACTAAACTAACTGGAAAACCAGTGTCTTGCTTGTTCTGTGCTGGGGGCTGATTGGTAAATTAATTGCCTGGTGTTAGATAATGTGTACGAAGAGCTTCCTCTTAAACACTCTGCAGAACGAGTACAAGAGATATGGACACGTGTCTAGGGAAAAGGGGATTGCATACAGAGGCTGTCTTTGGGAACGGTTTGGAGGTGGATTACGTCTTTGCTAATCCTTAAGGTGCCCAGGATGGTCCCTAATGAAGAAATCACGAAAGGTCATCATGAGTTACTGTACTAAAAACCCACATGGATGGGTTTCTGTGCAGTTTAGAAAGTAGTGCAGCACTCCTCTGCTTTCTAGGCTTAACCAGCTGAGATGCTTTAGTCTGTGCCAGTCTCCAGCGTAGCAGCTGCAGAGTAATACTCAGCATAAATCACAGAGGTGTATTCCAGGTGCTTTGGCTGCCTTCTCATTTGTGGTTTGTTTGCCTTTGGTTATATTGTGAGGCAATGGGCAAGAGCTCTGTTAGTGATGCTAATAAATGGTCTTCGTGGTTTTAGACACTTGTTTTCCCTCTGTTTAGGGAGTGACAATTCCCAGTCAGAGACGCTATGTGTACTACTATAGCTACCTGTTAAAGAATCACCTGGATTACAGACCAGTGGCACTGCTGTTTCACAAGATGATGTTTGAAACAATTCCCATGTTCAGCAGCGGAACTTGCAGTAAGTACCCAGCACCCCGTTAACCTCCATTAGCTCTTGTAGGGAAACGCATCAGCCTTTGAACTTGGTTTGGTTATGTGATGGTTACCATTCTGTTAAGTAACACAAAGAGCTGCACATCTTGATGGAGGAGAAGATCACACTTGAATACTTCATGTTCCAAAAATTTGCTGGGTTAGTGTGGTCTGTCTGCTAGCATCTTCCCAGATGTGGTAACTTGAGGTCTGTGAAGGACTTGTATGATTGTTTCACTACAGTTTTAAATTGGGAAGTATTTAATGGTTTGAAGATAAGTGATGTCATACATATATATATGGATATTTGCTCCTTACATTTATAGAAAGACTTTTTTTTTTAATATAGCAACTCCTGGGAAGCATGAATTGCTGAGAAACATTTGCTTAATGGCATGCTGGCTTCAAATGCAGCAACATTTTCCTCCCATGATTTAAAAAAAAAAGTAAAAATCTGTTCAACTGGGTAAATACCTAATTAACTCTATAATAAACTTCTCTTTATATAGAGATGTACAAAATATTAATACACCTGCAAATGATTATTCTGGTTTGCTGAGACACAGTGTGTTAAGTAAGGAACAGCAGATTCCTTGAAACTCTGAAGTATAAATATGAATTCACTTCTGTCCTTCTGTGTGCTGCATTACAGGGCAGTAACTGCCTAGTGTTGTTTGTTTATGTTTTGTTAGTGGAAAAAGTCTTTCTAATGGTTTTGCTGTGGGCATTACTGCAATGTGGAATGAATTCCAGTGCCTCCTGTGGCATTGATTAGGATTGCACTATTGATATTGTTGTAAGACAGTACCTGTAATGCACATAAGAAACAAGCAACTTGTCAGGCTAGCTGTGTTAACAGGGGGAGGAGCCTCTGCCAAAATCTTCTGCTTCTAGGGTAGAGGTGTGGAGGTTACAGATTTCTGCAGTTACCCCTTATTTAGCGTTTTGGATGAACTGTTTTATACTTGCGAAATCAAACTTCAAATATGAACTGCTCGTGTGAGCATTAACTTGTTTGTCCATACCAGACTGTTAGCATGCTATTTTCACAGTAGGATGTTCGGATAAAGAGGAGATTTGCTAAGCACCTCAGAAGACAGAGTAACTATCAACTTCAGCATCTTTGTGTACTGCGATGTTTCTGTGGATTTTTCAGAATGTTAAATGTCTGTGTTGTTTCTTTAGTTGTGTTATGTACTGTGATGGTAGTAATTTTACCAACACATGATAACTTTATATCTGACTTCCTTGTAATCTTCCTTCTGTTTTGAAGTCACTGATTGAGGTGAGTCATGCCTCTTGGGCAAAATAAAGGGATGATAGGGTTTCACGGCTCTGAGGACTGGAGGGAAATAAGTAGCACTTTTATATCTAGGCCATTCAGCAAGATCTTGTGGGTATGCTCAATAAGAGTTCCACAGCCCTGTGGAGCTGGTTTGAGGGTGGCTATGCATTACACAGCAGGGTGTCGTGCAGTGTGTATTGTCAGTGTGTATTGTCTAGAGAGCAGTCTGTGTCTGATACCAACAGAGAAGTCAGGAGCAAATGCAGAAAGACTTCATAGAATCATCATAGAATTATAGAATGATTTGGGTTGGAAGAGACCTTGTAGATCTAGTTCCAACCCCTCTGGCCATAGACAGGGACACCTTCCACTACACCAGGTTGCTCAAAGCACCACCCAGCATGGCCTTGAACACTTCAGGAAAGGGCATCCACAACTCCTCTGGGAAACCTGTTGCAGTGCCTCACCACCCTCACAGCAGAGAAGTAACTTGTTTAATGAAACTTATTCAAAGATTTCTTGGCTTTCATGCTGGTATCTGGCAATTCCGAAGAAAACCTGCTTAGACTGCACCAAAAAAGACTCCTAATTTCAGCCATTACCCCTGCAAATCTAATTTGGAAAGTTACTGCATGGCTGGTACTTTTTTTGATGATGGTAATTTACAGGACAGTCTTATGGTCTGTGTCTGTATAGTCTGTCGGTGCTGGTTGGTTTGTGTATTAAAAGTTAAATTTTGTCCTTGTTTTTGTTTGTATAACAGTTCTCTTTATGTAAGAGCAGAAATCACTTTATGCTGATGTGACTGCCTGCTCTGCAATTCGAAGAAGAAATGACAGAGAATAAAACCCCTTAGTTATGTCCGTATAATATAGAGATGAGAGCCAATATGCAAGGAAAGATCAAGAAGTTGTCACTTTATATAGTTGTGTCTTATTATATTAAAAAGAAACAGCAGCTTTCTAGGAACCCAATGGTTGCCTGAGAGTACTGCTCCAAAGGACAGAAATTTTTTAGGTTGTTTCCAGTAACATCCAGCAAAGTTTCATGGCCTGTGGTGCTTAACTTTTAATAAATATTTATTTAACTTCTAAAATAACATAGCTCATGATTGTGATTTTGATACTAATATTGTGCTTTTTGACACCTTCACGCATTTCTTGCGAAGTGACACTCTGTTTTGCCGTGCAGATCCTCAGTTTGTGGTGTACCAGCTAAAGGTAAAGATATTCACCTCCCCTTCAGGACCCTCAAGACGTGAAGACAAGTATATGTACTTTGAATTCCCTCAACCTTTGCCGGTATGCGGTGATATCAAAGTAGAATTTTTCCACAAACAGAACAAGATGTTGAAAAAGGTTGGTTTTCTCGCTTTTCTGGAAAATGTTACTCTGCCAATCCTGACGCAGGGCTGGGATGTTGGTTATTCTTCAGTGATGTGTAATCACAATATTTAATTCTTTGATGTCTAGTTTTCCCAAGGAGAGAATCTACCACAAAATGAAAGCTGGACATTTTGAGAGTTGGGGGCATTAAGTACAAAGGTCGGATAATAATTACACTGGATATGTATTGCAGTTGTTTGGGTAGTAGTGAGCAGTCTAGTTGATGAAGAAACATTCTTGTTCTAAAAATAGACTTGCACACTGAGCAAGTTAACTCCAGCTGTTTTCTTCACTAAATTTTCCTAAGGTTTGAGCAGGCACAGAAGATCCTGTCTGTGTGCTGTTGGCTGAGTACTACCTGTCAACTTTGGTTGAATTTCCGAGATAATTGAGTTCCTGCGTACTTTGTAAAAGTATCTCTGCAATCTGTTCAACTATCTTTTGGTTCCCAGCTGCAGTGCTGTGACATGAGACGTTCAGAGAATTCACTCAGAACTGAGAATTTTATCAGTGTCTCAGTTGTGGAAAAAATTAATCTAGAACTTATTTTGACACCAAAGTCAGTGAGGTTTTTAAAGATGAATGCCTTATCACTGGGTTTCATTAATTCTGATGCTCGTGGAGCTAGTTTGCATCTACCAAAGTGAAAAGTGAGGCTGAGACAATGTTGATTAAAGGCTACCTTTGTATTTACTACTTAAAATTCTTTGAGTAGTTGTTCACTGTTTAGTGGATGTTGTAAAACTTAAGAGCATACATTAAGCAAATCCTGTGTACAGGTAAAACATAAAAATAAGAACATACTAGAGTGAACTGGCAGCCACACAGAAGTGATGAGATAACATAGTCTCTTTTAACTGTGCACGCAGGTTGTACCTATTAGTGTTGTGTGTAACTACACGTGCATGCTATTTTGTGGGCTTATTCAGTTACAAGGTATTGTTAACTAGTTAAACGGTGTAATTTCACTAGCTGGAAATGTGTTCTGTTTGCTATGCACTGATGTGTGCAAAAGTTTTTAAACAGTTTCTCAGTGGGAACATTTTCTTCTTCCTGTTTAATGAGATATTTTAATTGGTCAGTGAGGCTATATGCAGTACTGAGAACTGTAAAACAAAGTATTTTAGAAGTAGAAATTCAACTTTAAGTCAACATTAAAATTATTGACATTTAAAACTGCAATGCACAGGAGCCACTTTTGAGAACGGACTTTTAAAGGAGCACCCAGATAAGTACTCTGGGCTAGACATGAGGGATGCATGGGAGAGATGAAACAAAACCCGAATATCTGAGATAAAGTCCTGTTTTATCTGTTCTCTGTCCTATCTTAACTGTGAATTTGTCGTTTCTTCACTATCTTCAGTAACACATGGATTGCGAACGGACTTTTGTAGGAAGCATTGTGCTGCAGTGCCCCTCCCTAAGCCCCCAAAAGATCAGCACACAGCTCAGATGCTGGATCTTGGCTCTGTAGCACCAGAAGTGAACTTCTGTGTTTGTTTTACCTTTACAGAGAGCACTGAGATCCAGTGACAGCATAAACTAGAGCTCCTCATTATCGTATACAATTTCTGTAGTATAAATTTGGTCTTGAAGAGTGTATAAAATTGTCTGCAGAAATGCAGCAAGTGTGTCATACCAGCCATGGTTTCATTTCTTGAGAATCTCTTTGTAGTTTCTGAGTAGCTGGTTGATATTTTTTTCTTTTTGTCTGTTCTTATCAAGTACCCTAACTATTCAGGTTCTGAGGATTACAGATAGTGCAGAGATGTTCCTTTTCTCAGTGTTTTTGGACTGCTGGGGCCAAGAAATGCTGAGGTGGTGAACATTATTCTTTCCACATCTGCAAGCTTTTCGGAGAGGTAGAAACTGTCCTTTCACGAGATGGAAGTCTTTGTGTAAAGAAATCACCTTGATAATCTGCGTCAGAGATCTATTGAATCTAGTGCCTAGTTGCCCTCAACCTTGTGTGAGAATGGAGGCCAAAAGAAAGTAGGTATATGGTGTTACACAGTTCTGGTAAGACCACCTCTGTTAGTTCTACTGTAAATGCAGACGTGAATTGAGGACAGCTGTGACTGGCTCCAAGGATCCTCTCGGCTGTAAGCATGTTGGTCTGTTTTATGAAACCACTGCTGAAGTCTTCATATTGAGAATTAGTGAAATATTCCATCTCTTACATGTGCTTTGGCACTAGAGGAGATCCTTACACATGGTCCTTTTCACAACCTGTTACATAAAGTGACTAAGATGGGAATAGGGCAAAGGTGACTATTTGTGGCAGAAAATCTACTTTGGCACAAAGTTGAGTACATTCTCTGTACAAGTGTTTTACATCTGTGCCTGATCCTTTTCTAACTCACTCTTTTTACTCAAAACTCCAAAAGTTTCTCCCACATTGGAGATGTCACATTTTGGAGAAGGTTACATCTGTGCACTGGTCAACTAATTAATGAGGAACAGCATAATTAGGAGTAACAGGATCTTGTCTTTCAGAGGTTCTGGTGAATTCATGTGTGTTTATGAAAGCTGGAGTTACAGGTCGGTGCTCATCACTGGTTCTTGCTCTTCCAAGGTTTTCTGTTAGTAGATGTATGGGTAGCTGCTAAACAAGTTTTTTTGCACACACTTAAAGGTATCACATATCTGTCAGTCTGCATTGTAACTTTCCATAAGAAACCTAATAAAAAAAAATTAATAATATTAATTGAAAGTGTAATTCTTGATCCATTCTGGGCCTCAGGCTGAAGAACGGCTATGTCTCACCTCTGGAGATAAAGGAAACTTCTGTGTCCTCTTCCTGGGTCTGGTTTGGTGTTTGATACCACTGATTTCAGCTGAAGCACTCCAGATTTGCTCACCTGTACTTGCTTAATTTCTTAATCCTCTGAAGAACAGTAACGTTATTTGCAGGGCTCTCTAGTACAGAAGGTCATTCTCAACTTTGATCAGTCTCCTCCTGGATAAAATTAATGTGTGTGAAACAAAACAAACTTGAATGACCTAGTAACTTCAAGCACCTAGCATTGCAGTGTCAATGTGAAATTTAAAGCAGTGAAGTGTCCTGTTTTTTTAATGGCAAAACTTAATTTAAGCAAATTCAGTGGCTAGTAAGAGCTGACCTCAGCCAAAGGATTATTGGTACTTGTAAGATGTTGGTAAGAGGGTGGCTGCTTTGAAAAAGTAACCTTGTTTCAGCTCTTCCATAATCTGTGCCACCTGGCATCAGTAAGTCCCCAACTTTAGGTATTTTCTTGTATAATAAAGTTGTTTATTCTTGGACCATTTCTTGAGCATGATGTAGCTACTTCCTTTCAAGAATGAAATGCATGCTTCTGTGAGAACAAAATGGCTTGAGACTTGAGTACAGTTATGTATGAATTTCTGATGGACAGAAGTTAGTAATTTGGGGGGGGTTTTGAACATGGTTTTTTGTTTCTCTGACTTGTAGCTTGGCTATTCTTGCATCTCAGACTGCTGCTGTCATCTCTCTAGGTTTGCTTCCATGTATCTGTGTGAAGCCTTTTGCTTGCAGTTATTGATGATGACATGATAATGTTGAAGTATTTCAGAGTATCCTTATATCACTTGGTTGAATGAGAGTCTGTTTAAAAATAATAAAGAAGATCTTGTAATCTTCCCGCCTGCAGAGCATGGGGGTAAAGGAGACCTTTTTCAGGGGTCCTCCCAGTATAGATGAGAGGGAAATGTTGGTGTGGGGTCTTTTTGTAAGAGTCACTTCTGGTTTATACCCAGACTATAGCAGATCTGACAGCATTGTTTGAGTTGTTGGGTATGCCATTTCATCTCTTGAGTCTGTATAGATAGGAAGTTCTGCTACACAGTTCAAGAGGACCTTGGATGATTGCTGTTCAGCAAACACTGAGGAATGAACTCTGAAAATGTCAGAAGACTTCAACTGTTGAAAATGGTATAAAAAGTTGCATCAGCCGTGACTACAGAAAGGCAATGAGGCCAGCATGGAACAGGTTGAAACATGATCTCCATCTTCTGATTGCTGGATAGGATCTCCAAAACCCTTAGCTGGTGCTGCAAAGTGATTATAAGTGCCTGTAGATCTCTCTGCAAGATTTAACTCTCAGGAGGATGTGGGAACTCCTAGCTGATGGCTTAAATGATCTTGGATTTGGATCTCAGTCTGCAGTTGGAGGCAGGTTGGCTCTAGAGTGAGGTACATTTTTCTGTCAGGCTGAGAACTGAAAAACTGCACAAGGTAGGGATGAGTACTGTATGTCAAAATAGTGTGATTAAATCAGCTTCTGTCTCAAGTGTCCGATACTGCACTGTTGATTTTATGATATGGATTTAGTTAGTGGAAGAAATACATCTGTGGCTTTTTTTAAGGCCTGCGGTGTAACTAGAAGTGGAGCAAAATACATTAAAAAAAGCCTCTAGCTAATATTGATTTCAGAAGCCTATTCATTAAATTGTGTTCCTGTGAGCACTTGATCTGGTATTCTGATTTGCTATTTAAAGCCCAAGTTCGGTTCCTGCCTTGATTTTTAAAATTCGAGTCTTTGGCCCATGTTACATCAACTTTCTTCATTGTCTCCTGTGAAACATCGTGGAGCCTGATGCTTTAGCTGAAGCTTGCTGAATCCTCACTTTGAATAATGAATTTTGTGTTTCAGTGAAAGCAGAGATAGTTATCAGCCTTAAGAGCTAATTTCAAAAAACATGACCACGTCTTACTTCAGTTTGAGTGGCCATGCCATGTTCCAGTACCTGTGAACTTAGTTATTAAGCTAATTAAGTTAATGCAGTAGGAAAGGAAGGAAAATCACTTGATACTTTAAAAAGCTGGAAAGAGATAACAGGATAAGTGACCAGCTCAGCCAAGTTGTGTTGTTTAGTTTGAGTCCCTGAAGACCCCTGCAAACTTATCCCAAGGAAAACGGGTTAAAAGACGCCTAGTGAGACATTTGTCATCTCTTGTCTTCTTCAGACTCTATCAGTAAAGCTGAGTCTCTGCAGTTGCTTGTTCAGGCAGGCTCTTAAGTGCCAAGTAAATCCTTCCTGGTTCTGCTCCAGCTGATGAAGTTTAAGGTGAGGTATGACAAGACCATGCCTTCTGCTTCTGCTGGCATTGTTTTACATGCAGTGGCCTTGTTTGCTTTGGCACTGCTTTCCTCCAAAGCTGCTTCAGCACTATTGGTATAAGCTATTTTCCATCCATCTGCTGTGGTGTGTTCATCAACTTTGTCCTCTCTTCTGCTGACCTCACTGGAGGTGTCATGGGTGGCACTGAGGACCAGCACCAAAGCGCGTTGCAGCTTCTGCATTGTGGTCCTGAAGAAGGATGAAACATAGTAGTACCATCACCCCAGCTGCAAGAGGTGGGGTTTCCCTTATCTGTGGTCATGGTGTGGAAATGCATTTTCTTCTCGAAATCCTCACTGGAAGGATGGCCTCTTCAGCAGTGGTGAGACTGCATGTTGTATATCCACCTGCTTAGAGAGCTGTTGGGTACTGGAAACATCAACTCAGGCTTGCCTTTTCCCACTCTTTATTGCAGACAGCATCTGGACTCCAAATCCCTCCTGTTTTGTAGCTGGAAAGCTGATGCCATTGGTTGCTTCTGTTTTGACCTGAACTGGTCTTTTGGTTTGAGCGGGAGTAGCTATCTCATCTCCTTGGAGGACTACATATCTTTTGAGGGACTCATTATCTGGGCATAGGAGGAGCCTGGACCAGATTACCCTGAAGACATCTTCATGGGGATGTTGCCTGCTTCCAGTTTCTTCTGAGACACCAGCAGGCAGGCTGATTACTCATTGAAGCATTACAGAAGAACAAACCATCTTGCCCAGGGTGTTCATCCTTTACTTCCAGTTCCTGGGATGGGCATTTTTAAGACTGTTTTCTTGAGGTAGTGTTAGTGAAGAAGAGGGTGCAAAGTGTATCAGCACTTTGGGCCTGGCAAGAACCTGCTGACTGCTGCCTTGCGTGGGTGGGCTCCATCAGGGCTTCTTCACAGATGTGATGGGTTGAAGGGACTTGGTGGCAGTGGCAAACATCCATTAGTCTACCAAGACAACTGTAATTACAGTATGTTGATTTGGTAGATGCACTTGATTCCCAAAGGTACTGGAGAGGCATGTGTTGAAGTGGATAACTTCTTAACTACCAGAAGTGTTTCTGACTGAATTATTTAACTTTTGTCTTTTCCGTTGTGCTCCATTACAGGTTGGGGTTCTCTTAGGTGCTTACAGAAATGCATACAAGCTGGAAATGTTTTTGTGTACTTTACCTAAATTACTGAAGATGGGTATACTGACCTTTAGTAGAGCGGACAGGTGGAAGTTGTTTCATCACACACACTTCTGAATTCCCAGTACTTGTGTACTTACAAGTTTTTATTAATTTATGAGGAAGAAGAATAGAAGTTAAGCAGCAGTCTAGCTCTTCCCTGCCCCCTTCTCGCTGACCCAGGAAAATGTTGTAATATTTTGCTGGTGCCAAATTGCCTGCGTATGAACCACTTCTTTTCTGCCTCTGATTCCTGCCATGCTTACCAGCAGAGGTGAATAGCTAGGAAGATGGGGCAGGACCTGGATTTTCCAATAAGAAATTGGAATTAGATCTCTCTGGTAAACAAAAATATGTAAATTAGTTCAGAAGGAGTTGGTTTGTGTTCTGGTCCTGTATAACATGAAGGGATATTAGATTCTGGTATGTGCTAGCTTTGTCACCCCTGCAGCTTTAACAGAAATGCAGAAATACTGACTATTGTTGGAAGACTGGCTATTTGCATTTTGGATCTTGTGCCTGAAAACTCAAATCAGAGTAAAATAGGTGGTTTCGTTTGTGAAGAGGAAGTAAATATAGCTCAGTTTCAGATGGAGACATGCTTAATGTGCTAGTCAGGACCAACCTGCTAACCACAGTTGATCTTGGAAACATCAACACTTGACTGACAAAAGTATGACAAGTGATAGAGAACTAAACGAGCATTCAGTGCATCCTACGGAGCTATTTAGCTGAGAGCTTAAAGGTGAAATTCCTGCACATATGATCTTCAGAGATTGTCTAGCCAAGAGCAAAACAGAGCTGTTGGTTCAGTAGCACATACGTAGATAGACGTTCACAATGACCCTGCTAGTCATAAGAAGCTTGTAATACACTGGCTGATCAGCTAGTTCTCCAATGACTTTTTAAAATCACTGATACATTTATATTTTGCCTCTTTGTACAGGTATACCTGTTGCAGTGGATAATCTTAACTTGTACCTTTCCAGCTGTTGATGGTCATCTGTCAAGTTCTGCTTATGCTGAATATACTTAAACTGTCAGTGTGTCATCTTCTCGTTAAAACCTAACTATTGAGTAGAAGGACAGCAGACGCTTTCAGAGCGTGACTTTCTTAGTACTGGTCAGCAAACACCTGACTGGTAGAAACCATCTCCATAAAGCAGTAATGCATCTACTACAATAGGAGCTCTGTATTTGTAGGGTGGTTTTGCTCAATTAGAGCTATTTCTGTATAAAAATAAAAAAAAAGCGTTATGTGGGGAGCTGAAGGGAGGATGTTCTCTATTGATAAATATTACTCACCTAAACTGGTTTGCACAGGTTGTGTGTTGGGTTTGGCTACTGTTTGGCAAAGTATGAGCAAAAAAAATTTCTAAGCCTTGCGATTACAAGTTTAACACTTGTTTAATTTATTGTCATCTGCTTTTTTTTGTAGGTATGATAGATTGTTTTGAAACCAACTTTTGATAAGGAGTGAATTCTGAAAGCTTAATTGGTTAAAATTGAGTTTGATTAATGCAGAGTTTTGTGTATTGTCTAGGAGGATTGGTGAAAATGTCTTTTCATGCAGTGTAACCAATGATGTACTGTTGTCCAAACAAGTTTTGTCTATTATTACTGATCTGTTTTTGACCAGGTGATGATATTAGTCTAATGTGCCACTGGTGAATACTAAAGCAAGCTTGTTCTTTGTGTTCTTCCTCCCCCAGGACAAAATGTTTCACTTTTGGGTAAATACATTCTTCATAGGACTGGATGAAAATTCAGACAAAGTAGAAAATGGAAGTCTAGTTGCAGATCAGGAACTTGATGGTATTTTCAGTACAGAGCGCTCAGATAATGATAAGGAATATTTAATCCTTACATTAACAAAAAACGATCTAGACAAAGCAAATAAAGACAAAGCCAACAGATATTTCTCTCCAAACTTCAAGGTCAGTATATATTATGTGTAAGCAAAGCTGAAAAGCTGCATGACATTACCCGATTTGTCTGTCTTGTCTTACGGAGGAACCATTTGAAACTACTGTCTATGTAGAAATTCAATTAATGTATTAGTATTGACACCATTTAGCAAAGCTTCTAGCTTTGTAGGTTTATCTGCTTTTTGGGAGGTTGATAGATGTTGAGAGGGAGCAAAGTGTTTGAATTGTTTCAGGTATTTATTAAAGCCGTTAGAGATGAGTGGTGGGAGACCCAGAGACCCAGGTGGCATCTTTCCAGTACCAGTTGCATTGCTGTGAGCTCTGAGCTTTACACAGTAATTCCTGAGTTGATTTGCAGAGGTGCCTGCTTCACAGGAATACCTTAATCTGTGAGTTTAGCTTTGAGGAATACGACCCATTGGCAGCACTGTTTTTAAAAGCAAAAAACGCGTTTTTAAGAATTTTTTTTAACTTGCTCATAAAATATCAGTTAGATTCCAGCAACGGAAGGTAGTAGTTGTAGTTGCTTGTTGGAATGTTGCTTGGATCAGACTGTTCACACACACAAGTCGCCAGTTATAGACTGTTTTGTTCATTCCTGTGCACGGTTATTACAATCTCTTTTCGTACTGGCAGAGGTCTAGAAGGTAGGTTGGTCAAAACGTTCAGTGTGACGTGTCCTGCTGCAGTGAAATGTTGTGCTGCTGTAACTTAAGAGTACCAGTGGTTGGTGCAGATATGCAGAGCTGCCCCAGCTAGGCTTGAAAAACCTGCTGCTTTGCCAGTTCTTTATTCTGTCCGGGGCAGTAGCAAAAGGCCGGCTAACCTCAGAAGAGCTCGCTCTTTATTCCCTTCTTTCCAGAGTAGAAAGGAGTGCTTGTGTGGTGTGGTTCAGTGTAGCAAAAGGAGCGATGCTTTTAAAAATTGCATGTTACCTGTATTCAGTTAAAGTCGAGGTTCCCTTTTTAAATGTTGCTTTTTCCTTTCCCAGGTGAAGCTATTTTTCACAAAAACAGTAGAAGAGCCATCAAACCCAGAGGCTAGCAGTTCAACTTCTGTAACACCAGATGTTAGTGACAATGAACCTGATCATTATAGATACTCTGACACCACTGACTCTGATCCAGAGAATGAACCTTTTGATGAAGATCAACATACACAGATTACAAAAGTCTGAATATTTTTTTTATCTGAGATAAAAAAAACCACACAAAAAAAACCCAACCACAAGAGTGACAAACTTGAATAAACTGAAAAAAGGACCTTTTTAAATGGCGAAAGGACATAGTGTCAGATTACCAATTATAGGAACAATTCTTTCCTGACCAATCTTGTTTTGCCCTATAAATCTACAGGGTTTGACACTTGTCCAGTTGGGGAAAAAAAAAAAACCAACAGGTTACATAGGTCTCATATGTATATACCTTTTTGTGTCAAAAGGACATTAAAACTTCAGTTAGGAACTATAAACATGGCACTTTCCCATTTTATTCCAGTTTTATAAAAGTGGAGACAGACCCAATGTGTATACGTAGGAATTTTTCCTTTTGTGTTCTGTCACCAAACGAAGCTTCAAAAATATACAGGTTCACATCCTGCCCCTTTTTTTGCACTTGTGTGGCAACAGAGAAGTCTGCAGTTGGCTAAGAGATGTTTCTAGAAGGTTTTACTACATTCTAATGCATGTATTTTGGATGGGGGATGGAAAGTAATGCTCAGAAAGGAATATAGTCTGCTGGAGCTTGGCCTGTGTACCATATCCGGCTATTTACATGCACCTTTCTTTAGCATGCTACCGTAATTCATCCTGGACAATTGAAGAGTCGCTGCTGTCACTGCTTGTTGTTTGTGCATTTTATTTTTTTAAGTGTAATGGTGCTAGAAGAGGCAGCTAGAGGGAGTGATTCTGTATAGGGGTACAGGAATGAACCTTCACAACACCCTGAAGACCCACAAATGAAGGGAGAAAAATTATTGGGGTCACAGAAAGGAAACACAGCAACAATGACTTAACCATACAAATGTGGAGGCTATCAACTAAAATATGGGCTTGAAACAAATTGTTACAAAATTTGACAATGATTTATGAATGGTTTTTTTCTGAATTGTAATGGCTGCTCCATCTCCTGTGTAATCAAGGCCAGTGCTAAAAGTCAGATCCTACTAATGCATACATCAGTCAACATCTTACATTTATGTTGTTAGTTTTTCAATCATATTCCTGCTGTGAATACTTCATGTGCTGCCTTGCAAGCTTTTTTCTCATTAATATAAAAATACTTTGTAATGGTGCACAGGAAATTTCAATTGGTGATTCTCCAGGTTAGTGTTTGTTTTGAAGATTTATGATGCATTTATTCAATCAAACCTCTGTCAGCTGTTCCACCCCTTTGACCTTACACATTCTATTACAATGAGTTTTGCAGTTTTGCACAATTTAAAAAAATGTCAGTAACTGTTAGGGAATTTTACTTGAATACTCAGTACCTATGATGTTTTAAAAACAGACATTACACACGTTAGAGAGGAAATCAGTATTGCAGTAAATTCTCAACACTGTGTGTATATGAAGATGTGTACTTTTAAAAAGCAGAGCTTGTCCCAAATATATTGTTTGCTGTTAAAGAAAAAAACCCAAACCAGCCAACAGATTAGATTTTTAACCTGCAGTGTTGTATTACTTGTTTGTAGGGATATAGGCAGTAGGGCCTGAGGTTCACTTTCAGTATATAATTACATGCCCAGACTGCAGATGATGTAAGAGTACAACTACTGTTGCATACAAATGTGAAGTAACTGACAAAATTGATCTCTCTAAAGTACGCCATGAATAGCTGTCCCCAAATTGACACTTTTTTTAGGATGTAGTACTGCGCCCCCCCCCCCC
>Ga0065711_1007365_pt1 | contig 16618 bp, 15 predicted proteins | sample Hoacrofraction12_FD_59098 | JGI IMG/M metagenome (GOLD analysis project Ga0065711, IMG submission 59098) | Hoatzin crop microbial communities from Cojedes, Venezuela - Epithelial fraction 12 v2 (version 2) | ecosystem: Host-associated > Birds > Digestive system > Esophagus > Crop | place... | reverse complement strand
CGGGGGTGGGCAGAGCTGGCGTGGGGTGGCTGCGGGCGCAGTCCCGGCGAGGGAGCGGCGGGCGCTGGGCAGCTGCAGCCCGAAGCTGAGCTCAGGCTCAGTGAGAATGGTGTTCTCTTAACTTTGTTCAGGGGAACGATGTGACTTTTCCTTCTGGGGAGAACAGGCGGCTGGAAGGAAGGATTGTGTGTTTCTGCAGAAAGACTAGTCAGCCTTCAGAGGTTTCACATGTTGCCTTCTGCCTTTTCTTTCCCTACAGAAATAGCTCTTACTCCAGCACGTGGGAATAGCATCACAAAAACCAAGCTGCCTGCGACGGGCGTAAGCTGGCTGCCTTGCTAGCAGATGCATTTATCGTGGCGGTTGAAGCTCCCGGCAGAGCTGTCCCAGCAGCAGCTCTGCGTGCTGCGGCGTGTCCCGGGTGTGACCGTGACCGGGGAGCGGTAGGTGTTGTGACAGCCTCGTCCAAGGGAAAATACTACATACAGTGTAAGAGGCTAAAAATAGGTAACATTTCTCCATCTGTTCCGCTTGCGGTAAGAGCACAGAAGGCAAACGAGGTGTGAAGCGCTCTGTCTGCGGCCGTGGGTGCCGGGGTAGGAGGAGGGAAGGGGAAGGAGCCGGGGCTGCTCCCGGGGCGGCCGGGGCTGCTCCTCCTGCCCGGGCTGAGGTGCTCAGCAGGACGCGCGGCCGGCCCGAGCCGGCCCATCGGAACCGTTTCAGGGCTGTCACTTCACCGCGTTGGCCCCAAGGCCGCAGGGAACGGGCCAGTGGCCGATGCCTGGGCCAGCTGCCCCGGAGACCCCCTCGGTGGCTGTGCCCTCTGCTCTTGTAAAGTCACCTCTGGAAGGGGCGGACGGCGTTGGGTGTGCAAATACCTGGAGCCGTGGCAGAGGCAGGGTAATAGATGCGATTATTTTAATGAACGATAGGCAGGAGCCTTGATGTCCGTGGGTGAAATCTATATAATATGCCAATTCCTTGCAAACCCACCAAATAAATCTACATTCCTTATACAACTTAATTTCAACTTCATAGCTCAAATGTATGTGTTTATTCCTGGGAGTAAGCACTATTTGTAGTTTCCAGTACAATGCAGCTCATAATTTTTTCACACCTCTCGGAGCAGGTGACAGCTTGCTTGCGAAGTCTAATTCATTCTCGCACTGTGCACAAAGCTGTGTTTTTACTGCATGCACAAACAACACATCAAACCCAGGCTGCAGGCAGCAGGATCCGGCCCCGTCCCCAGCCCACCCTGCTCCGCGTCCAGTAGAACAGGGAGGGACGCCGCGCGGCAGCGAGCCCTGCAGCCAGCCCAGCGCTCGCCCGACACAAAGCGGGAAGACCTCGCTCTACAATGTCCTCTTGGACAGAGCCCCTTTTTACTTAATTGCGGGAAGGATTGTGATGCTAATCGCTATTTTGCACCGAGTTAATTCTGCAGCATTGGACATCTAAATCAAGCTTCCCGTGCTGCAGGGCGCAGTGGGACAATCCTTGGGCTCGCTCGCAGCGACCCCGGCCGCTGTCGCCGAGCATCGCGGAGCGTCTGCCCGCTGCCCCGCTCCATCGGGGTGACGGAGCTGGCCGCTCGCAGGGAGCCAAGACCTGGTGTTCAAGATCCCCGCCAGCTGCCTTCGAAACCCCTGAGCTGTGCTGTTCTCGGGCGTGCCGTAACTGCGTTAGTGACGTTTTAGGTGTATTTTAATGGTATTGATTGTTAATAACAAAGCTGTGGCTGCTTAATGCCGAAAGATGATTCATTGTCAGTGGGAGCAGAAAGTCCGGGGGCAAAGTGTTATTTCTGACATACAGTAATTTCTTCTAGCAGGGTTGGTTTTTTTTTTTCACCAGCTCTGTGTTTTGGAGGCCGATGAGCGGGTGGGTGGCTGGGAGCATCGGGCCGTGTGTGCCCACGGCCGCAGACCCCCACTGCCGCCCCTCCGATGAGCCTGGGCTTTGCCTGGGCTTGAAGGGGAGCGCACGGTGCAGAAGGGGACCGGCTTGGACCCGCTCGCCTGGGAGCGGTGGGCCGGGGGATGGAGAGCGGGGCGGGTTGCTCAGACCTGGGAAGAGCCTTTGCAGTTTTAGTGGAAAAGCTGAGGAAGCGGAGCGGGGGCGGCACCCAGGGGCTCTGAAGCGGGCGAGGTGGTGACATGGGGTGCTGGGGACGTTGTCGGGCTGCTGAGCAGCTTCCAGCGCTGGCATAAACCTGGCACTGCTCCGGTGATGCAGAAGTACGTACCTTCCATGCCTGCAGTGAGGCGCGATGACCGAGGCCTCGTGGGGACTCGTCACAGAAACGATATTAATGAGAAACCGGCAGCTGCCTCATTCCGCGTTTCCCGATGTATGTTCCCTTTACTGGTTACTCCTCACAGTTAACAAAATAGATATTTCTGATCAGGTTTTAGCTTGCAGATTACTTATGTGCAATACAAAGTGTATTAAAATGTAGTATACTTTTTAAAATTAGTTTTTTTTTGTGTGATAAGCCATTCAGCTGTAAATGCATTTCAGTCACACTGAGAAGATGAAAGAGCCTGAGCCACTGTATTACTTTTAAGTAATCAGGCTTGAGGCTAAAGGTAGCCTTCTTTTTAGCTGACAAATAGAAGGAATAAATAACCTGGACACTAAAAGTTGCATTAGGCAAATAAACATTTCCAGAAGAATTATGTGTGACATTCAAGGGAAGGCAAATAAACCTTGACTTATGGAAAGCTATCAAATCTCCCGGAGAATTAAATAATGGAAAATCATTACGTAGCATTTGTAGCGGCTATTAAAGACTGTCCGTTCTTTTAGACGCTACTGTAAATAAGGTGTGTTTGTAACCGGTGTCCCCGCAGGGCTCCTCGCCGTCTGCTGCCGCCAGCGCAGGGTCCCTGGGGGCCCTCAAAACCGGGGCATGGGGGTAAAACCCACAAGTTGATGCGCCGGCTGTCAGAGGGGAGGAGGCCGAGTTGTTAAGCTCCGTTGGACAGGAGCAGCCCCTCTGCTTTTCGCTGAACTCTCGCAGGACGAGGTGCAGCGGCAGCTCCGTGCCACCGAGGCGAGGCCTGGGGCCACGCGCCGGGGTGCCGACCCGCAGCTCCCCTGGGAGCAGGGCTGGTGTTTCATTTATAGCGCTGGGATACCTGGAGGTACCGGGTGCGACGGAGGTGTCACTCCAGCACCTGGCACACAGACACGTCTGATGATAACGGTGACTGCTAATCGCACAGCCCTGCTCCGGAGCAGAAATAGCCGCGCTCGGAGCCCGTCGCGCTCTGCTGCGGCAGCAGGCTGTGTGGGCCAAGTGGGTACGCAGAGAAAACAACTTCAGCTCAAAACTAAAACGCAGTTTTTGAGACCAGCAAACGTAGCTCTGCAGAAAATGCAGCAGTCAACACGACACAAATAGCACCCAGGGCTGCAGTCACGCAGCCGCTGTGACTCTGAAGACAAAACGCTGCTTTCCAGCCACGCTCAAACTCTTCCGCAAGTGACGTGCGCGCTGGTGGAGCTGGGCAGAGGCAGCCGCCACGGCGGTGGGTCCGCCACGCTGCGGGCGCGGGGCGAGGGCACCCTCCCTAACTGCTCGCTCTTCTCCCGGCAGCCGCTGCGGAGAGGGCGATCGGTGCTTCGAGCTGGTCCCTTTCGGTGCTGCTCTGCAGCTTCGGAGTCCTTCCCAGGTAAGCAGCGAAACCCCCGATTCTTTGCAGTTTTAATGTGCCTCCTTCATCCTGTTAGAAGAGCAGAGGGGTATCGCACTGCTGGGGCTGGGGGGGTCACACACCAGCTCCAGCGCTCCTCCAGCCCCCACTCCTGGTGGGAGATCCCCCGGGAGCCGGCTGATCCAGCTGGAACGCCTTGCCAGGATCTCCTGAGCAGCAAATGCTGGTTGGGAGTCTGGGTTTGTTGGTTCTGCCTTTTCCATGGCTTCATTTTTAGTAAAATGACTCATTTCTTAATTCCGATTACCAGAAGTTAATCAAATAACTTGAAGATGATGGCAGCATCCAGCTAAGCGAGCACCCCCGGGGCGCGGCCGCGGCAGAACGCCGCATTCGTGTTCGTTTCGCACGGCAAACATTACAGTTTTCAATTTAGCAGATGATACTTCTGGGTAGTTACGTGTCACGTGTGCTATGCTGTGCTCTCTGGGTGGTTACTGTCGTCAGGAGCAATAGCGTTTTGCCAGTTGTAAGAAAAGGCTATTTTTCTCTGAGAGCTCTTCTATTTACTGATCCAGCGAAGCAGCATTGGGATCAAAATCATGTTCTGAAAAGTAATTGATATAATCAGCTACACAGAGCTCTGTGTTCACAATAAAAGTTTTCCCTGGCAAGCCGCGGGAAGCGCAGCAAGATGGCATTCGATTAATGGGAGTTTGGCCCCCGAGCAGAGGAGCGTCAGGAGGAATTCCCTCTCCACTGCCTTCCTCTGCGGGCGATGTTTCCTCTGGCATCTCCAGGTAACGTCGGTGCCCTCCCGCCTGCGCTCCTGCCGCCCGTCAGAGCGGTGAAAGGAGCCCTCCTCTCCCGTGAAGACGACAGCCCTTTGGGTTTCCAACATCCTCCCGCCTGGGCTCCAGCCCTTGGCACAGGGGGACCGGGGTGGCAGCCTGAGGTGTCTGCAGGCCAGGCAGCCCCCTCCCCAGCCGCCCCTGCGCCCCGGCAGTGTGGGCGTGGGGCTGCCCTGCCCCGGCACAGCGGGGGCTGTTGGGTTGGCCCCGCGCTGGCCGTGAACGCCCGGGAGAGCTGGGATCCATGGGCAGAGCCGTCTTTTCCAGCCTTTATGATTCTCTGCCGGCGTCCCTGCGGTAGGATGCCCTGGAAAACCCGGCCGCCTGACGCGCTTCACTCATCGCACCGTGGGCGAGCGCTGGGCTCAAGGCAGCGCTGAGTTCGCTGATGTGAAACCCGAGCAGAAAATGAGAGCGACCACTGACCACGCAGCAGAAACCCCTGCTTGGCAGCATCCCTGCGGCGCCCAGGCCCGGGGAAGTGGGTTCCCAGGGGAGCTGCCGAGTGTGCCGGCACCTTCTGTGACGTGGCCGTGGGGAAAGGGCCAGACGCTCGCTGAAAATGTCATGGAGGGAGACACAAAGGAGCAAAGATTGCAGGAAGGTGCTGCAGAGAATTGAACAGGCTGGAGCTGCTGCCGCCTTCCCCTTGCCACAGCCCGAGCTCAGCATCTGGCCGCACCGTGTCTGCAAGCAGAGAGCTGTTGCTCTCCAAAACGTGCTTTGAAAGGGCGAGGGGCGGCCGTGAGGGTGTGTGAAGTGCTCTCTCCTCTTTGAAGCGCTGCGGGAGGACACTGGGGATGGAGCAGAGCCGCAGAGTGGAAGGAGGCTGCGGCTGCTCCGAGTTGTCCCCGAGCACTGCCGGCTCCAGCACGGGTGAGGGCTCTGGAAAGCCTTTTCTTGACTCCCTGCACGCTCGGCTTCTGCTCTGCTCTGCCAGGGCTCGAGGAACGCGGTCTAGTTGCTGGCTGATAGCTATTTATTTTCCCTGTGTGTGGGGTGAAAAGGTTCTGTGCCACAAAACTCTGCACTAGAGATTGCTTTAAATTAATCAATTAGGAAAAATGAGCTGTGTGATGTAAAATGTCCTTGCTCCATACAAGTCTTTTGAACTATTAGTTCTCTTGAGGAGATTAATTATGAGCCTACAGAGCTAATGCCCTTTTAATGGAATCAGTTATTCAGTTTTAAAGAGTCCCGGGTACCGAGCGCGCTGGCATTAGATATTCATTGTGTAAGTTCCAGATCAAACAAGAGAGGATAAAGCTGATCTAGGAGGGGCTCTCTGCTCTCCGAGAGCACGTGCTGATCTGATGGAGTCACAGGCTGGGAGCTACTCTAATTGTCTCCTCTGCTTGTGATTCCAGAAACCGGCTTTTAACCTGCAGTAGAAAGGGTTGCTTACAAAGTGCTTACATTTGCATCTCAACTAACTCCTTGGCTTAATGAAACTTGGAGACGAGCACTTGGCTTCTGGTTGTTGCTGGGCTGCAGACAAATCCTGCCCCGATCCTGCACAGCGTTCTCTTTCTCTGCCTTCTCATTCTGACTCGGATCATCCATTTTTAGTGACCATGTTTTCAGGTGCCCATTGGAAGGTGGCGAAGGCCTGAGATCGCGCAGCTCCCACCAGGCTCATTAGCAAGTGGGACAATTAACGATGTGATGTGCGGGTGCTCCAAAACTGAAGCACCAAGAGCTAATCCACTAATTCAGCAGTAAATTGCAAACAGAAAGTTGAAGGAACCAGTCTCTGAAATAATCCTGACAGGGAAGAAGAGGATCTTTCCAGAATATTAGAAGTCCCTTTAGGGCACTTTCAGAAAGGCATCCTTTGGGCAAAAAGACATTATTAGTTGGGGTGGTGGTGTGAGAGGGAAAGAAGGTCCGTGAGCTTGGGAATCTGATTAACGTACCACCTTTCTTGAATGGATTCAACCCAGAAAACTAGTCTGCAGTCTGGCGCGAAACACAGACTTCCTAGCAAGTCAGTACGTACTTCTTTGCAGGCCAGTCTGCTCAAACTTATCAATTAGGGATCTAACTGGTAGCACAGCTTTCTCTGTACAGCAGCCAGATCTCTCTCCAATATTATTCTTTTTCCATGGTAGAAACAAAACATTTGCTAAACTGAAGAACATTCATTAGCACATGATGGAAATGACCCAGTATTTTGGTTTCCCACTTGCCTAATTAGTTTTTGCAGATTAGCAAGCAGAACAGCTGAACAATCAATTGGACATATTAATCAGGCCTATTTTGGAAGCTTTAAATAGAGAATATGTTTCGTCTCTTCTTTCATTTGGGATATAATGGCTCGTAAATGGACACACACAACATATAATTACATCCTTTAACAAGATGAGGGGAGAAAATGGTGAAGTCTAAATAAGGAAAGCTAGAGCATTTGTTGGCAACTCGTTGAGCTCCAGCCTCTCAAGCTCGTGAGCAAGGGATGCAGAGCCCCAGCCTCATCGCTGGACTCGGCATGAGCATCACCCCAATGCTATTCTCTTTCCTGCCTGGACCCACCAGGGAGGGCTGTACAGAGGGACCATCCAAGAGCTTCATCTTGGGAATGTGGCAAGTGGTAGGGAAAGACCCAGCAAGGGAACAAGAGGGACCGGATGGGACGGGATGGGACAGGGGCGTTGGATAACCATACCACGAACAGAAACATCCAGGTCTGTGCGTCTAGCATGAAATATCTCAAGGTCTGCACAGGAATGAATGGGGGGGGAGCGGATCCCAGCTAGATCTTCTCCTACCTGCTTTCATGGGTGCTGGGGGATAGGTAGGCATGGCTTATATTTCTCTCACTTTTTTCTTAGAAAAACCAGTAGTATCCTAGCCAGGTTCGCTGACAGCTCCAGGTGGCGAGGAATTTTGGGATACTTTGTTCCGTGTGTGGCCGTGGCACCAGCAGAGTCTTCTTTAAATGGCAGAATGGATGAGCAGGATGGCCTGATGGTCATTGTGCAACTGAAAGGGAAACTGGAGAGTGAGGTCCCTGGCTTAGGCGGGCAGGAGGAGAAGCAGACCATGATGGTGTGCCCGCGGCCAGCAGGAAAGTTCTGCCAATCAAAGTGGCAAGGTCAGATAAGAGAGAGATCTTTTGTAGCTGAAAACCTCTGATATCTGATCCTGAACAGTGCAGCTTGCTAATACCTGAGCAGCGATGCTGTATGTAGGTGTGAGGCAGACGCAGAGGTACATTGGATACATTATTCCTATTTGCAAAGGTTCAATAAAAAAAAAGTGTGGGTTGTTGCAAATTATTTCTACCATCCTTCTTGCAATGAAGTTAACAGCTGACTGCGTTCAAATGCATCAGTTGTATAAATTCATAGGGCACTTTCATGTTTCAATCTAGTTATGTATTTCTAGTTGACCAAACATGTTCAAATTACCATTAACTGCAATCCTATCACTTGGTTCGCTGAGCAGAAAGGCAATATCTGTGTTTTAACCATTGCAGAACTGAAGCTGGAGGCAGAGGGAGAGGAGTCGGTGCCGGGGAAGGCGGCGGCAGGGAGGGGGGGCACAGGTCTGAGTTCCCTCCCGGCACGGTGAACGTGCCATCGCGTTTTGACACCTGGGCTCACCGGGGCTGTACCGCCTTGTCTTGTGCCAGTGGTGACCTGAGTCCCTGCCGTGCTCACAGGTTGCAGTGAGTTTCATCCCTGCGTCCCTGGTCAGGCAGGGGAGATCCCTGGGCATCCCGTACCGCACGGGCTGTAGCCCTGCCCCGTCACCCACGGGACGCCGGTGCCGGCCATCGCACTCCTCAGCAGCCACCGCAGCACCGCGCGCGGTCACGGCAGCCTCTGGGATCCGCCTGCTTTGTTGCTCACCTCTCTTCCAGCCTTCAGTGCTGGAAACCGCGACCTCCTTGGATGAGCTGAAGCCGTGGGCTCTCGGGCCAGGGGGGTGGAGGGCTCTGGCAGCTCTGCCCGTGGCAGGGCCCGGCTGTGCCGGTTCCTCTGTCCCCTTTCTCAGCCAGAAAAGTCCTCACGAGCCGTACGTGAGGATGCACCATGTTTTCCCCCAGCTGCTGTGACGCTCTTAACAGATCTTGCTTTGCCAAATGCTGCTTGGGTGTAAATGTACAAATGGGCTAGAAAACAGCTTTTTCTGAAAAGATTAACGTAATCAGGAGTAAACCCCAAAAGCCAGCTGGGAAGAGAACAAGGGTCTGTAAGCCAAGGCCTGTCAAGCAGAAGGCAGTACAGAAAGCCTTGCAGGCAGCCTCCCCCCGTGCCGCGGTCCCGGCGGTGGCGAGGGGCGGCAGGGTGGTCCTGGGCAGGGCAGACCTGCGGCAGGTTCGATGCCGCGAGGGGTCCCACCACGCTGCCAGGCTCTCGGTGAGTTATTTAATATACCCCTTGGGTGTTTAAAGCTGCTGCATCTCATACCAGCAGAGCTCATACGAGGCTCTCCTGTGGATAAATGCCTCTGCAAAGCCGGGTCTGACCGTCAGAGCTGCCTGTGCTTTCCAGAAAGTCGTTTCTTTTCTTTGCGCTCGCAGGAGCCTGTTTCCCCCCTCTCTTCGTGTGCAGCGTCAGGCCGGTGAATCTCTCACTGACGCCAGAAGGTTTTGTCTCCCTGCGTGTCCCTCACGTCGGCGGTGCAAGCCAGGCTCCTCGCTGAGAACACCCCTCGCTGGGGTCACCCTGCGGCAGTACCGCGCCGGCAGGGCCGGAGTGCGGGGACGGATCCGGTGCTCGGGGCAGCGCCGATGCCGCGCGTTGCGCAGGGGTGGCCGGCGGTGCTGGGCAGGCGGAGCGGCCCTGGCTGCAGCCAGCCCAGCCAGTGACACAGAAAAGACATTCCTGGCTTTTTCTAGGCCCTGCAAGGCAAAAGAAAAGGAGAAAGAAATGGATGGAAATGAATGTTAAATGCCTCAGCATGTAGCACATTTGAGATACGCCTGAATACTGTTTCGAGGAAAATGAGACACGGTCCGAAGTCAACATGAATGACACAGAAATTGCCTGGAAAGTTCACCTTAGTTTAAGGAATGTGATGCGGGAGACGCTTTTTTTACCTGCAGGTGTGCGTTGCTTTCCTAGGTCTGCAGCAACGCTCGCCTCCGTTGCTGGCAGTCCATAGGGCATTTTTCATTCCAAAGAGCAATTTTTTGGCAAATTATTAATCAAAACTCTCTTTTTATTTATAATGCAACTTGATGGTAACCAGAAGTGTTCTGCTCCAGCTCGGCTGAGACTCCCCCGGTGTGAAATAAAAACCCATTCCTGCAGCCTGAGTGTGCCAAGCGCGTCCGAGCCGGCGACAGTGTCTCGGGGCAGAGGAGCCCAGCCCGGGGCGCAGGTCTGGCACCCGCAGAAGTGGTGGGAGGGAGATGGCTGGGTTGCTGGGGGAGATGCAGGGAGCTGTGTGGATGCGGATGCTGATGATGGGGAACGCAACAGCCGGGGTGAGCCAAGGTAGATCAGACTGACTCGCGTGTTGCTGATTCCCCCATAAAGGCTTGGGGCATGGAAGACATAAGCAGCCAGGAAACAGGCAGCAGTAACCAGCCACGGTAACAGCCCTGACTATCGTACGTGTCAGCTAGGGCTCTTGAAAAGCTGGAGTAATAAAAAATAAATAACAGAAGCAGTTCAGACTGCTGCAGACTCCCCAAATCGCACTCCTGACTTCCAACACCCCATCTTCCGGCTGGTGCTGAAGAACTCGCGTAGTGCAGCCGATGAGAAACGGCGTGTCCGGGCGCAGCGGCGGCTGGCTGAGCCCGGCAGCCCGGCCGCGGCGAGGGGCGGCTCGGCCCCCCCATCTGCAGCCATCCCGGCCGGGGCAGGGGGGCACGGCACAGCGCTGGGGACGGGGCGGGACAGAGCTGTTGGGCTGTGGAGTCAGGCCAGCCCCGCGGCTTGTTCCGGGCGCTCTGGAAGAGCGGGAGCGAGCTGACGAGCCCTGGAACAAAAGCCCGCCGCTTGGTGCGAGATTTAACTTCAGGTCAGCTGGAAGGCTTTCCAGCGCCTGGCTGAGGCTCCGCAGCAGAAAAGGCATTCATCAGAAAGTATTTCACCTTGATAATGCTCTCTTGTATCTTTTCTGGCAACTGGCAAAGATGCACCATTATAGTTATTTTGGGAAGGCGGTTTGATACGGGCTTTTCTCTTGTTTGGCGGCAAGTGGTGTATCTCTCCCGAGAGACGGCTGCTTTTCATTGTAGGGACCACAATCGGGTTCTTCATGTATTAGTAATTACCTAGGAAGAAGTTACAAGTATAATGAAAGTGCCAATGCTTCCTAAAGGTACCAGTAGTTACTTTCAGAGAAATTAATTATCTGTGGAAAATCAGATCAAATAAATAATGTTCTCCTGGAATATATGATATAATTCATAACTTCAGAGAGTTTGAGACTAGGGAAGACCACTGGATCAGCTTCCCTCACCTCGTTACGATGTGGGCCATCAAACTTCACCCAGCTGTGTGCCTGCAGAGCTGTGTCCCTTGCACGGGTGACTAAAGCCCAGCCGGTGTTTGAGTTGGGCTCCTCTTCCAGCCGTGGAGAGCACAGCCCAGCCCGGGGCAGACCATTCGCGTGGCGTGAGGATGTCCGTCTGTCTTCTGGCTGATGTGAACATTTCCCCTAATCCTGTTCCCGTCTGTCACCTTGTTTTGCAGGCGCTGCCCAGGTGTGGAGCGGAGCCACCGGCCGCATCTGCAGGTGAGTGTCAAGGCCCGGAGAGCCAAAGCGAAAAGCCACTCCGTGGACGGTGTTTGCTGTGGCTCTTGCTCCTGGTTCTCGCCTTTCAAGAAAGGGGAAAAAAGGACCTAGCTGCTTTCGCTTTAATTGGTGTCTAGTCTCTGTTGCAACTTGACGTCTTCATTTAATTTTGTTTGCAATATACATGTAGAGGAGAATGATAATGTAATATAGTAACGATCATTCCTTAGACAGTCACTTATTCAAAATATTACTCCTGTTTAATCAGTGCAGTCGAGTGATTTATTGACTTGCATAACCAATCTTGCCTGGCGTTTCACTGTAATTAAAACAACTATATTCCCAGAGTCCATCTGCATATAATAAATTGTAAAAAACTATGTCAAGACAACATTAATACTGATGTTTCACAGGTGTGACAGTCGAGTCCCTCCGAGCTGGGACTCACCCTCTTCCCTCTGCGAGGGCGGCCGGCCGGGCAGGAGCTGGAGCTCGGGCACCGGGGAGTCCCGGGAGGCTGCGGGAGCAAAGCCGGGCTCTGTGGTCGTGTCCAGCCGAACCACAGAAGGTGCGTTAGGGCTTTGCCCGCGAGTGCTCGGGGGGGATAAGGCTACGGTTTTATCAAATGGAGTTGCCCGATGCTTGCTTGATTTATGGAGGGAGGGCAGGGTGAGGAGGAACTCGGTGATGCTCAGTCTGGACCGGAACAGACTCCAAAACCGGGGCAGCGGCTGAGAAACCGGAGTCAGCCGCTCGCTTCGTTCCAGGCCTGGCAGGACTCGGGGAGTTCTCAGCCTCCGAGGCAGCAGGCGACGGTGACGCAAGTGTTCGAAATGCCATCAGTAGATCTGCTGCTCCTAGCTGAGCCGTGAGGAACGTGAAGGCGAAGGCCGTGCTCTGTCCCCTGTGCCCCTTGCCCATCGGTGCCTGCCCGAGCCCTCCCGACAGCTCCCTGCGACCCGCTGTGTCGGATCACCCTGCGCCCACTGATCATTTCACTTCTGTTATCGGAGGGTTTGTGAAAATCAGTTTCTTTTTCTTGAGTCAAATTCCAACAACCAAAACTCAGAAGTATTCTAGAAAAAAATGTAGCGAAAGATGTCAGCTTGTCGTTGGGAAAAGAACAGCTGTCAAAACCCAAAGATTTTCTGCCAAAACCCAATGAAAAACGTTGGCTGAAAACTGTGGAGAGAGAAGAACTGGTCCAAAAGAGTCAGTTTGGGTGTTGTCAGCCTTTTTTTTGATGAAAATTCTAAATATTTTGAAGAAAGGGGACAGCTTCTAGGAATTTCTGTTTTCAGCAGGTCTGTTTTCTGTGAGTTCTGACCCAGAATTCCCCGCCGGGAGCCGTGCTGGTGCCACCGACCTGCCGCAGGACCGGCGCCCGGACCTGTCAGAGCCGCGCAGGAGAAGATCCTGGCTGCTTTCAGTGGAACTTGTCTGCTCCTCACTGCCAGGACGCTGCCGGGATGCTGCCCCAGAGGACAGGTTAGCTGAGTGGTTAGAGAAGAGGGTCTTCAGTCCTGTTTCTATGTGTGGTTTTTTTATTGGTATGACTTTTTCCTCTAATTTCCCCGTTGCTGAATCTCAGGCACTGTGGAAAAATGAAGACCTGCGTCTGGTTTTGGCCTGAGTCACTCCTAGCTCAGCGCTGCCAATGCAGAGCGCTGTGCAGAGCCCGCACGCATTGCTTAGCATGAACCTGGACACAAACGAAGACTCCACGGTGTCCGCGTGGAAGGGAGCAGTCCGGGCAGCTCACGGGGTCGGCGCTGCCATCTCCGGCTGCCGAGCCCTGCCGGGTGCTGCGGCTGCGCTGCAAGGATGCTTGGAGCTGCTGCCAGCATCGGCCATGGCCGGCACCTCGCTCCCTGCCAGGGAGGAGAGGTACCAGGGGGGTAAACAGGTTCCTGCTGGGAAAATGGAAAACAAAAAGCAGCTGCCTGCAGTGATAGCAGCAGCCCGAGGCAGCCAGCTCTGGTGAGGCTGGGGACAAGGCAGGGAAAGGGCACGAGGTGCTGCAGGGCAGAGAGAATCAGCTGGATGACACTCGACTCTCACCCGAGGCTCTTATCCACGTGTTGAAGTGTTGTGATGCTATTAAAATACCAGGAAAGGACTTAACACTCTCCCCTGCCTTTGCTGCTTCACGCTGGGCTCGTTGAGCTGCAGTGGTGCGAGACCAGCACGTTGCGTGGTGGCATCTCCACAGCCAGCAGAAACCAACCCTGTTCGATTGCGCAGCCCCAACGGAGGGGTGTGCACGGCTGCAACAGCGATGCTGCCCTTGGGAGGCAGCGGCCACTGGCCAGCACGCATCCCCCCGGCCTGCTTTTGGCTTCTCCCTGGCCACCAGTAAATGAAAAAGCTGCCCCAGGGCACAGATTTTTATTGCCCAAAAGCTCCCGTGGTTTCAGGCCGCTCCATCCGGGATGCTCCCGTGGCTACTGTCAGCTCTCGGCTCTGCTCCCTCCAGCATTGCTGTCCCTCCCCTTGCACGTGAGCGCTGCGCTGCTGTTGATCACAGAAGATTTTCCCTTGGCACTTCTCCAACCCTCAGTTTTCCTTAGCGACTTCCTCTGCCTCGGCGATACAGAGGCTTGGGTGGTTGCTTGTGCCTTTAGGTTCAGTGTCAGTTGTTCTTCAAGATAAGGAAAGGGGAATGGAGAATTCACAGTCTTTGCCCACCCACTCCAAATAATTTCAGAGGAAATTATTTTATTGTGGGAACGGGATCAGATCTGAAGCATTTGGCTGCTGACACACGGGCTAACTCGGCGTGGCTGATGGCAGAGCTGCGGTACCGGCGGGAGGGGGTGACCCCGGCGCGGCGATGGGCATCCCGCCCGGACGGACGCGCAGCAGGGCCAGGTCTGGCTGCAGACAGGAGGTGCAGGTCGGCTGCCCGCGCAGGCAGAGCCATGTCCCCCTGTGCTGGGCTTGGCAGCCCTTGGAGCCACGGCGAGACTATTTCATGCTTGGGGAGCCTGACAAACAGCAGTGATTTATAGCTCCTGGGTGTGATTTTCATCGCTGCCGAGGGCTGTCTGCACCACTCCGGCAGTGGGATAACCCAGCGTAAGCCACGCTCGGGAACATCTGGGGTTTCCAATTTTAAATTAAAGCCATAGCTGATGAACTGTGCTGTGAGGAGAAGGAACAGGAGCTCAAAGGGGAGTCAAAAAAGATGTCAAATCCTGCTGGTTGCCCTGCAGTGTGTGCCTGTGACAGGAGCAGCACACGTGTGTCCGTGCCAGAGCGAGAAGCAGCACAAGTGCTGCGTGTGCACGTGAGAGAAAGCACGCAGGCGTGAAAGCAGAAAGAGATCCTGAGTGGCTGCCCTGATTGCCTTGCTGTACCTCCAGGAGCCAGCCGAGCGTGCCGCTGCCGTGACTGCTGTCCCGGGGAGCAGGCGCTGGGGGCACCGGGAGCCATCGCAGCCCCCGCGTGCACGGGCTCAGAGGACAGTGTCACTAAAAGCCTGTCACAGCCTGCCGCTCCTCACGCCTGACGCTGTCACGGCGAGGGCACCGTGTCGAGGTGGGACATCACGTTGCAGCCGCAGGTCACGGCCACAGGAGCACTTATGCGGGCAGCAGCCGCGTGGCCGGCCCGGGCACGTGCGACCGGGTCGGGGGGCAGAGCTGGTGCCACCGCAGCTGTGCCGGATCCTGTGCCACGCGGTGCCCCGGCTCAGGCACCGACCTGCACGGTGCTGCCCCACACGTGCCCTGCAGAGGTGTCCTGGTCGTCCCCAGCCCATCTCTGTGCAAAGCACCGAGCAGGCAGCTGCTGGAAGGCGGCAGCGAGAGATGGCTCCCAGCAGTGCTTGGTAACAGGTAACTGCTGGACAATCTGTCGCCTCTGCGCCCCCTCCCCAGTTTTCTTGGGGTGCGTGTGCTGAACACACGCGATCATCTCAGCAGACCCTATCACAGTGCCTTGGTCCAGCGCAGGTCACGCGAGGATTGCTGCGTCCCAGCCGGGGACCACCGGCCAGCGCCAGGGCCAGCTCCGCACCCGCTCCTGGGAGTGTCTCGGGGCTCGGCAGCGTTACGTGTTTGGTGATCAGCCGCAGAGCTGGGTCGGGAAGCAAAGTTCGGCTCCTTCCAGGCATGTGCCTGCCTTGCACGCGCAGCTTCGGCACGCTGCCTGCGCACAAGGACAGAGCGGGGGATTCTCCGAGCCAGCTGCTCTGTGGCTAAGGCACCTCGTGCTTCTTGGAGGCACTGATAAGGTGGTGTGATTTAGCACCCAGGTGGGTGAATAATATTTATTTCTCTCTGGCATGCAGCATGACTGCGTTGGTGCTGTGAGCATGGCGCGCAGCAGCTCAGCCTGCACAAGTGCACCGATCGGGTTTGTACGGTGGCCCCTGGGCTTGGGGGGGTGGTTTCTGTCCAAGACCTGTCCTGCAGTTGGAAAACAGAGTTTGCAAGGACTCAGCATCAGCAGGGAAAGTCATTCCTGCCTAGGAATTACTCCCTGCTGAGGAAACAGCATCGGCTCTTTGTTAGAGAGCAGCAGGCGTGTAACAGCCGGCCGAGGAGAGCTGCTCCCCGTGCGAGCGGGTGGGGGGCTCGGGGGGCTCCCCGGGAGCAGGGCCCCTTCCCAGCTCGCTGCCTTCAGGCAGCGCCTGCGGCCGAGCACCCGCCTGCCTCGCGCTCGCAAGATGCGATTGCCACCTACAGTCCCCGCTCCCGCATCCCCGCTCGGCAGCGCCCAGCGCCCTGCAGCTCGCGCTCGGCCGCGGCAGGCGGGCCAAGCCGCAGTACTGCGGCGATTTGGGCCACATTGGGTCTCCCCTCAGAGGAACCCCCTGCTGCTACCCAGGGATGGGGTGGGATGAGCTGGTAAAGCCAGCAAGAGCAAGCAGAGCCCGGTGGGTTTGTTCTGCCCAGCCTGGGAAGAGAGCCGGGGCCGGTGGGAGAGAGGAGCTGGGGAGTGCAGGTGCCCTTGCCATGTCCCCGTCAGCCTGCGGGACCCCGGGACCCCTCAGCATCCCACCGACCCGTTCAAACGGCAGCGCCGGCGGCAGGGGCTGCGCCTGCCCGGGGGATGAGCCCCGTCCAGCAGCCCGGAGACCCGCTGGGACCACTGCAGGGGGTGCCTCCGCTTCCTCGTTATTTGTTGTTTGCGTTGACTTTGGTTACAACACGTCGCTTCGCTGGTGCTGGTGGTTAAAGCAGAAAGGACTCATCTGACGTGTCAGCCGAGCACATTTCCTCCAGGTGCCACAGACAGAGGCACCGAGGCCCCGGGCATCTCACCGGCCGAGCGGCCGCCCTGCCCTCGCCGCAGCCCTGCCCTCGCCACAGCGGTCCCGGCTGGCCCGAGCCCCCCCGCTGGGACCCTGCGCCAGAGCCCGCGGCTGCGGCGAGACGACCCCCCACCAGCCCGGGGCTG
>Ga0065711_1040863_pt1 | contig 16619 bp, 9 predicted proteins | sample Hoacrofraction12_FD_59098 | JGI IMG/M metagenome (GOLD analysis project Ga0065711, IMG submission 59098) | Hoatzin crop microbial communities from Cojedes, Venezuela - Epithelial fraction 12 v2 (version 2) | ecosystem: Host-associated > Birds > Digestive system > Esophagus > Crop | place... | reverse complement strand
CCTGGGCAGCCTGTTCCAGTGCTCCGTCACCCTTAGAGGGAAGAAGTTCTTCCTCATGTTCAGACGGAACTTCCTGTGCCTCAGTTTGTGCCCATTGCCCCTTGTCCTGTTGCTGGGCACCACTGAAAAGTCTGGCCCCATCCTCCTGACACCCACCCTTCGGATATTTGTAAGCGTATATTAGGTCCCCTTGCAGTCTTCTCTTCTTCAGGCTGAACAAGCCCAGCTCCCTCAGCTTCTCCTCGTAGGAGAGATGCTCCAGTCCCCTCATCATCGTCGTAGCCCTCCGCTGGACACTCTCCAGCAGCTCCTCATCTTTCCTGAACAGGGGAGCCCAGAACTGGACAGAGTACTCCAGATGAGGCCTCACTAGGGCAGTGTAGAGGGGAAGGAGAACCTCCCTCGACCTGCTGGCCACGCTCCTTCTAATGCACCCCAGGATCCCATTGGCTTTCTTGGCAGCCAGGGCACACTGCTGGCTAATGGTTAACCTGTCATCCACCAGGACACCCAGGTCCCTCTCCACAGAGCTGCTCTCCAGCAGGTCCGCCCCAAGCCTGTACTGGTGCATGGGATTGTTCCTCCCCAGGTGCAGGACCCTGCATTTGCCCTTGTATGATGGGGGTGCCCGGGCTGGAGAGGGGGCACAGACAGATGCAAATGGGGCAGACGCTGCTGGTTTGTCCCTTTCTTCATTCCTGCCACTGTTTGCTCAAACCTCACCTCCCAGGCAAGGCGGGAACAAGGCTTAGGGCAGCCACCTCCTCTTCTTCTGCCTTGAAACACATGCTTGAGGCAGGGATCGGCCACGAGCAGTTAAAAGACTTGGGCTCCTCTTCCTTGTTTAACCGAGGCCGTGTTTCACACCCTCTTTCTCTCCTTGTCTCCCTCCCTGTCCCGTATGTACCAGGTATCCAGAGGGCCTGGAGGACGTATAGCTGCTGCAAGGGGCTGTCCTATGATTTGTCATAGGCAACACCGTGCGGGCATGGGAAAAGCTGCCTGGAAACAAAGCCAAGAGGCTACATAAGGCTTAACGTGCACAACGCTCCTTGAGACACACATCTTTTTCCACCCTAGATATATTTCCAAGAGGATAAAAGTTCATTAAAATTATATTTGGCAAAATGCTTGTCCAGTTGAGCTTTCCATGTTCATCACAGTGCCTGTCACAGGGTTTTCTGTGCAATGCTCGGTAGTTTTTGCTTGCTAAGACGGCTGGGAACAACTTGGCTGTTTCTTTGCTGTTGAACAGCAAAAGGAAGGAGCCAGTTCTCAGCCCTACATAGTTTGCCTTGACCTTGTCTTCGGGATTCTCTTTCTGCTACGCATTTCCCAGACCTCTGGGATCTGCTGCCTGTGTTCTTTGTACAAAAATAGTGAAGCCATGCAGAAAAAGGTATTTCCGTTGGAGCCCAAACTTCCTGCTGGGGGGCAAAGGAAGATGCAGTTGAGAGGACAGAACTAACCCTTGCTATACCTGCGCTTGGCAGGTGCAGGGATCCAGCAAGTCCTTCATGGAGCGGGTTGCACGTGGGCAGGACCGTTGGGAACGGCTGGAAAAAGGCACCTTCCTTGATTCCCAGCTCCTGGAGGCTGCCTGGCTGCTGTCGGTGCCGTGTCAGCAGGGCACGGCCGAGCTGCCAGCGTTGGCTCCGGGGCAGAGGGAGCGATGCCGCGGTGCTCCCTTCGTACCTAATCCCAGTGCCGAGGCTGCATAGGAGACGGATGCTGTGGAGTTTTCCAGCTGCTTTCCAGCATTGCCTTTAAACGGATCGGCCCTTTGCTCTCTGCCTGTGAACGTGCACAGCGAGGCTCAGGTCTGCTGCCGGCTCTTGCAGGCAGGACTGGAGGCAAAGCAGAAGCCTGATGGCGGGGCAGGTACCGGCGGTCGGAGGTGCCACCTCCGGTGGTCCCCTCGGCAGGAGGGCAGGCCGCCGTGACAGCCGGGGAGCTGCCTGCGGCCACTGCCATCGCCCGGCTGTGTGCGGCTGTTGGGAAGAGCCTCTTACGGAGCTGGTGGCTTCAGTGATGTAGGCCAAAATTCATTTTGCAGTGCACGCACTGAGGCTGTTTTTGGCCAGCTAGGACCTGGGGCAGGAGGACCGTGGTACCCACTGCCGTGCAAAGCCAACTGGCATAAAGAATTAGGGTTGCGTGGCTCAGCTCAAGCCAGGCAGAAAAACAACCTCAAAGTACCAACCCCCATCAAAAAGCTGGGAAGATTTTTGGCATGACGATCTCTCTGAGCTGCAAAATACCAGGCACGGACTTGTTGACTGACCAGCGCAAGAAGGGAAAAATGTCCCCGAGTCTCTCTTATCATCAGCTGCCAGCAAATACCTGCTTCAAGGGATGTGTTGTGACTGCTGGAAATACTGCTGAGGTTGCCTCATTGCAGCCCAAAGGCCTTATGGTTGGAAGCCCCTGACACTTGTTGCAGCAGGCTTGGGGACTCCAGGTTGTTTTGCCGTTGTCGGTCAAGGCTTTGCCTTTCTTTCATGCTCACTTCTCTCTCGGTGGAAGCTGAGCGCCTGTTCTTGCCCGAATGCAGCATACCACAAAGCGGCTCTTGGAGGACATCAGAGGACAGAGTTCCACTCTCCAGGGAGCTGGTGCTGCTTTGTACCTACCTGCAGAGACCTCCTGGAGGTAGAAACTCATGGCCGCTCTGAGTGAGAGGTAGAGTTGCTGGCTCCCCAAGCAGCCTACTTTATTTCTATTGATCTGAGTGCGGTTTGAATCTCCGTGGCTCCATGAAAGTCTTTTCCCAGCATTGGGAACGTGCAGGGGTTTCCCCTATGGTGATGAGGGCCCAGCACCTTGCAGGATCCATCCCACAGCCTGCAGAGGTTATGAGCAGCAGGACCAGGGGAGAGATTCTTTTAAAGGTGACTGTAACCAGCGCTAAACTTGCCTAAATCTCTCTTTCACCAGCAAAGAGATCCCAGTCACCGGAGCTGAGCTGTCCCCCCAGAGTGGGGAAGCCTGGAGAGCATCCCTTTTAGAAGGTTTTTTTCAGTAAGGTGCCACCCGCCAGCTCTGGGGCTCAGGAAGAGGTGGGTGCAAGGTTTCTTGGCTCTCCACAGGGCTTAAAAAATGGGCTGATGGGTGTAGGCTCATGGCTGCCAGGCTCTCGTGGAGACTGACAGACCCAGGGGCCTGTACACCCCCCCAGAGCCCTGCTTCTTTGCACCAGCAGTGGCTTTGCTTTGCTGGTGCCTCAGTGTCCTGTAAAGCTACATCTGTGCTGCAGACAAAGAGGTGACGAGTTCCCGCAGGTCAATTTTAAAACAAGAAACATAGATCACATCTGTTGGCTCATTCCATCCAAATTCAGCTGTTGAGGCTTTGCCAGAATTATTTTCGTTTTTAGGGTGGTTTGTTGTGTTGGGGGTTTTTTAATCCACTGCCAGAGTAGAGCAGAAGCAAAGGTTTTGGAGAAGAACCTTCTGGGAGATGGCAGACTGCTGCTATCACTGACGTTGGCTCATCTTCTCCTGATGCAGCTGCCTTAAAAATCGGGCGCTCCCAACTGTTTTATGTGCCAGAGAGCGTAGTTCATATCTGATTGCATTTTGCAAGAAACTCTTCTGGATTTGTGCTTTTTAATTAACAAGGGGCTTAGATTTCTTCAGTTCTTTCCTCCTGTTCTTCCTTTCCTGGATTTTAAGGGACTTAAAAAGAAAATCCACATTTTATGAGTGCTTCCTTCTTTGCTGATGAAAGAGGGCTTTAGGCAAGTTTTTCCTAAGTCGTCCATGGTTGGAAATGAACTGAACTCTGAATTCCCTGGTTCTCCTGGGAAGCTGGTTTAGTTTTCTGCATCAGCTGGGAGTGGGGGTCTTGCAGCAGCGGCCTGCCACCCGCTCTCTCCCACCGCAAGGGAAAGCGTTGCGTTTGCAGGTGGGTCTTGCCAGCATTTTTGCACCGCGTCCGGAGAGGCCGTGGCAGAGCGGAGCTGCGCGGGTGCGCAGTGGGGTGGCACCTTTTGTTCCGTACCGCGGGGTCCCTTCAGATGGAGCGGGGTGTGGGGATGTGATGTTTGTCAGCGTGGTGTTTGCTTTTCCATCACGCCATGCATTGGGATTTTGAGACAGAGTTTCTAGGGCTGAAGCTTTATGCTGGCATTTTAAAAATTCATCTGTAACTTTGGGTTTTTCCACTGCTGTAGGATATGCAGTAAATTCCTCCTTAAAAAGGCATTTAGTTATGTGAAAAGGTTTTGGTTCATTGGAGCTTGAGTTTTTATGGTTGCTGTGCTAAAATCTTATTGGGGAAGCTGTTTAATGTATTACTCGGCAGCTCGGGGTCTTGGAGAGCACCAGTGTGCCTGGGACTACGCAAACACCTCCACTGCCCAAGAGGATCTCCCGTTTCACCCGTGTCTTCATCCTCAGTCATCATAGCCTATCCAAAATCACTAGGAAGGAATGGTTACAGATCAGCAAATTCCTCCCCGTGTTTGTTTTTTTCTGTTGCTGGAAAGGCATGCTGTGTTTAGAAAAATGCGTTTAATCCTGTGTTGGGCTGAGGTTGATTGAGGTTCATACCAAATAGGAGATTACCACGTAGCAAGTCTAATCAGGTTGGACTTTTGAAAGCCCTGCTTGCTTTTCCATGCATAAACGCTGCCATGCCTTGTTTCCGTGTCTCCCACCGCAAGGTTTTCACATTCTTTCCAGGCTTTGGCTCGTGGTCTTCCTTGTGCTGTAATGACAGTGTTCTTGGTAAAACTGAGCCAAGGTCACAGGACGACAAGAGCGGAGGTGGCGGCCGGGAGGAGAGAAGTTTCTTGATAGAGGTTGTCTGGGAGGTCTGGGACAAAAAACCCCAAAGACGCATCCAGCTATGGCTGGGAAGCAGCAGACGTGTTTGCAGAAAGCTGCTGCCTGTTTGACTGCGGGGACAGCGTGCTTCAGGGGTGGCAGAAGGAAGGGGAGGTGGGGGAACGGGGCAGGACAGGGGGAGAAGGCAGGAGAGAGGTTGGCTTCTGGCAGTCTGCTAGCAAGGGCAGCGTCATCGGTGCTCAGGGGGCTTCCCCTTTCCCCTTTTGGCTGCTTCGGGGGGCACACTTGGCTATAAGCTTGCAGCTGAGCTTCAGAGGGGCTCGGCCATGCTGGCCTCCCCGTTCGCCCAGCTGTGAGATTCGGGTTGCGTGGCAGACGCTGCCGGATGCGGCGGCGTGCCGGGGGTCAGCCTCTTCTCTGGGTGCCCGTGCAGACCCATCCTGCGAGCTGGCTGAGGGAGAGGGGCCTGGGCTCTTGTTCTTCGCCGTGCCACCCCATTCTCCCTCCCAGCCCATGTGTAGACCCCACGGAGGACCGATAAGTAGCCCTGTGAAGGTCATGCACAAGGTCTCTGAAGGCAGCATTCCCAAACTGTGGTAAAATAGCAGGGGTGGGATTTCCAGCTGTACTGGTCCACTCCGAGCTGAGCCTGGTGGGGTGGGAGGCAGGAGGAGATCTGTGGGAGATAGATGGTGGCCCGGGGCCCTGCCTCACGCTGGTGCAGGCTCAGTCTCAAGTCTGAAGGGCTTGGGGCAAAGCTGCGTTTGCATTTGCAGCCTTTCCAGGGTCACTGGGCTGCTGAAGTCTTTGGGAGGGAGGCATCCGAACAGGCTTAGCCTCCGGCATCTCCTTTGGTCTGGGTGTCTCGGAGCTGCTGTCTGTAACTCCTTCGTCTCTCCAAGGCCAGGGTAAAGGAGGTTGAGAAATGTCTTCAGAAAGGGGTAAAGAAGGCGCCTTGTAACTGTGCCAGAAAGCAGCAGGCAGCTTTGGGAATGGGGAAGGCCAGAAGCTGCTCGCGCTTCCCGTCTGCTGCCGCCTCTCGCAGCGTGCTGACCTGGGAGGGAGCAGCTGAGGCCATGCCAGCTGGAATGAGTAAGATGCTGCTTACGGAAGGTTTCCCCTTCTCCATATAAAGTAATTTTGAAGGGAAAATACTTTCCCAGCAACTTAGGAAGCGGGAGTGGGTCTATTTTCAGACCTGCAAGAGCCTGTGAGGGTGAAAACTGTCTGGCTTTTGCTTTGGTTTGCTGTCTCACGAGGAGTGTTCCTGGTCTGCGTTTCAGCCGGGGCTGTGGCACGGCGACGCGGTGCTCCGGAGGGCTGGCTGGGGACCCGGCTGGCACCCATGCGAGCTTCACCGTGCGGCACACAGCTTCGTGCGTTCGTGGTGGGACTTCCCACGCACGCCCAAGAGCCCAGTGTCAAGCTGGGTTTTGCCTTTCGTGACGTACCTGCAGCCCCCTTGATTCTACCAAAAAGGTCACTGCTCTGCTCGCTGGGGAGCGATGTATTTGTGCGTGTGTGCGTACACCAAAGGCAGATCGGCGAGGACCAGCTAACCCCGAGCTGTGATCGCCCATCCCGGTGCCAGCGAGGGGCAGCTGGGCGGGCTGGGAGATGCCGGATCTCTGCCCGCCGTGGCTGAGCAGAGAAGAGGTGCCCGGGGCGGGGGGACGGGGGCCCAAATGCCGAGCAATGGCCTCACGGAGCAAGGCAGAGGCTCTGCCGCATGCTGCTGTGGCAGAAAAGCGACTGCATAACAGCAGCGGGAACTCCTCTCCGGCTGTTGCTTTTGACATAACGCAGGCTGTCAGCTCCCTGTGATCTGCAGAAAAAACAATCCCTGTGCTTTCGGGCTCCTCTCCCGGGGTGAATGAGCTCACTGGCTCTGTAAATAAGCCCCTTCCCCGGCCGGGGAGAACTATTTGTCTTATGAACAATGGGCAGAGCAGGGAGGAAATGCCTGAAGAGCCTGCAGAGAGCAGCTGATCTCCACCAACAGCTGGTGCTGTCCCCTTGGCCAAGGAGCTCCTGCGCAGTCAGGGCACTCATGGGCAGGGAGCATCTTGGACATCCGTGGTGCCCCTGGCCCAGACCCCCGTGGGGAGCAGGGACTGCCCGGCCGCACTGATGGTGGTGACCGTCTTCATCAGCCGGTGCGACCCACAAGTCCCCAGCCTGAAGGAAGCGGATGGAGAAACATTCCGCTTTGTGGGCAGAGCAGCAAGGCCTGTAAGATGCGGGCTGTAGGGTGAGGGCCAGCAGGCTCCTTAGAATCACAGAATCATTAAGGTTGGAAAAGACCTCTAAGATCATTGAGTCCAACCATCAACCCAACACCACCATGCCTACTAAACCATGTCCTGAAGTGCCATATCCACACATTTTTTGAACACCTCCAGGGATGGGGACTCCACCTCTTCCCTGGGCAGACTGCTCTGCTGCCTGACCACTCTTTCAGGAAAGAAATTTTTCCTAATATCCGATCTGAACCTTGCTGGCAGGAATCAAGTCATCTGCTCGGTACATGGTGGGCTTGTTTCCAGTCCTGCCAAGCACGTGGTGGCCTCGCTGGCTTCACAGGGACCATCGAAGCGAGAGGGGTGTCTTGCACGAGAGAAGGTCCTCACATCCTCTGAAGGCCGCGCAAGGCTCGGGCATGCCCTGCCTCTCCTGTTGCAGCAGGTTGCCATGTCCCTTGCTCATCTCTGGCTGCTTTGGGGGACGGTGGGGGACAGCGGGGGACAGCGTGAGTGGGACCGACGCTGGCAGTGAGCAGGGCGGCTGCCATGCCCCTGGATGTCAGCGGGCTGTGGTGGGACCCTAGCTACTGCTGTGGCCTGCCGTGATTCGACTTTGAATCTGCTGACTTCTTGGCCTTTCTCATTTATTTTTAGTGGAGGAAGAAGCCCAGCTCTAGAGTTCTGGCTGCCTGGATGTAAGTCAAATATACGGAGAGGCCAGACTGACTCTTCCCATGACAGGGTTGCATCTCCTGGGATGCGTGTTGCCTCCCGGCCTCAGGGCTGTGCCGGGCGGAGGCCTGTGAATGCTCCCGGTTCATTTTGCAGCCAAAGGCTGCACGTTCCTCCTGGTTCGATCGAGATGTACATCCCGAGCTCGAGCAAGGGGCTGCCTCGTAACGGCCGGGCTCTCGCTGCGCTGTGGCTGCTGTGCCAAGCCAGTCGGAGCTTCGCTGTGAAGCTGTGCAGGCAGTTCCCCTTTCCAGGGAAGATAAACGGTTTCTCCTCGCCCCGGCAGTGGGTAGAAACTCCCTCTCTCTTTTCCCCTGCCAGCAATTGCTGCAGAAAAATCCTGGTGTGACCTGCTCCCGGCAGGGCGAGCAAACATCCATGGGCAGATCTGCTGTGGGCCACCCGGAGTAAGGATAACTCCAGACCAGGGATGGCTGGTGTCCTCTGACGGGTGATACCAGTGTGGATCTGCCCCCCAGATCCTGAGGAGGGAAAAAAAGACGCCAGCTTTCTGCTGGAAGATGTTGGCGCAGCGGGATGCACCTGAAACCTAGTCCCCACTGCCTGCAGGAGAGCTGCAGGGCAGCATGCGGGGCTGAGGTCCGCGCGTGTTCAGGACCCCAGAAGGGCCATCAGGACCCAAATCTGCCCCTCTTACAGGGTTGGGAATGCACCATGGTCTGTGAGCCAGCGTACCCAGGGGCTGCAGTCGGTCTGGCTCTGGAGTATTTGTTCGTGTAGGAAATGCCTTCTCCTGGTGAAGCCCAACAGGAGCTTCGCTTTCCTGTTACTGCCCGCATCTTCAGAGCAGGAGGGGAAAAGCTGCTGTGTTCTTCAAGTTGTCAATAACTGGAAATAAACACTGTGTGCTCCTTTGGTCTGTGCTTCCTATTGTGGGGAATTAATAGCTGCATTTTGCAAAGCAGTCCCACTGAAGAGGGATTGAACAGAAAAGGCCATTCTTCCCTTCCTGGGATGTGGGTTACATCTCCAACATTTCCTAGCCCGAGGGGTAAACATCTCCAGCCAGATCTGCAAAACAGCTCCGTTCCCCTCTGGCTTTGGAAACAACTCCCTTTTTAACCAGGGATTGGAGCTCTCGGGGAGGGGAAAAATGGAGCTCTGCCTTCACCTGGCCCCTTCCCAGATCGCCCAAGGAGAGCTCTGCCAGCCGCCTTAGGGTGATCACTGCACACAGGCAAAACAGGAGCGGCACAGCATTGCATTCTGCCAGCCAGCTGCCATTGGCTTTGCTGCAGATTAAAATCCTGCTAGGAAAAAGGGTGCTGCAAAGCTGGCCAAGCTCTCCGTGGCATGGGAGAGCAAGTGGGACCCACCCTGTCTCCTGGGGGGTCCTCTCCTCCATGTCAGCGATGCACTTGGTGGCTGCGTGGTGAGCAAAGGCTTGTAAAAGAAGGGTTCATAAAGTCCCGCTCAGTCCCCAAGAGAAGAATGCAAACACTGGCCTACCTCTAACCTCGGTCTTGCAAGTGGGCAGACTGACTGAACCGCTCAACCCTTGAGTTTCCATCCGAGGCACGCGCCCATCACCCTGGACAGCTTAAGGTCAGATGCAGGCGTAGCTTTGGAGAGGGAGGTGCTGTGATGTGGGATCAGTCCAGCAAGCTTTGCTCCAGGCAGGGCCTCCCTTCACCTCATCCTCAAAACCCATCAGAGCTGACTGGCCCCACCCAAAAAGTCAGCAAGGAGACAGGCTTGCCGTCTCCCGGTGCTTAAAAGCATTTCTCCCTATTTTGTAGGACCCTCCATCGTCACGCCTCCAAAGGACATCTGGAATGTGACGGGAGCACAGATCTACCTGAGCTGTGAAGTCATGGGCATCCCAACCCCTGTCCTTATCTGGAACAAGGTAAGGGCCCTGCTAGGAGCTCTGGGGACACGGCCAACCTGAGGCAGCTGGAGCTGCCTGGTAAGCACACAGACCAGAGCCAGCCCCTCCTTAGAAACACACATCTGCGGTGAGTTCTCCCATCTGTGCGGTGTTGTCCGCCCCCAGACATCTGGCTCTGCTTAATCTTTCCCTAAACTCTTGTTGATCCCGAGGCAGAACAGGACTTGTGTTTCTCTTGGCAGTGCCTGGTATTCAGAGCAGGCGGGGAACGTCCCTTGACCTGTGGTCACCGTGCTGGCGGCAGTGGCTCGGAGGTGGCGGGACACGGGCGCGGGAATGGCGTGGGGCGGTTGTCCCCGCCAGCCGGCAGCGTGGTGGTTTTGGCAGCGTGCTGGTAACACCTGGCTTAGGGCAGGGCCCAGTCTGGAGCAGATTTGATCCCAGCCCCAGGGCTGAGAGCCGCTGCACGGCCCCTGCAGCTTCTTTGCATGCTGCAGGTTTGTGGATGCTCAGGAGGCATCTTAAAATTAAGCTGCAACAATACTAGATGAAGAATACAACAGAGGAAAAAACTAGATTGGCCCAGAGATTGCTGTGTTTGGAGACAGCAAACGCTATTCACGGGGGTCCCAGAGCAGCCTGTCGGGTGAGCGTACAGCATAGGCAGGTTGACCCAGGCAGCATCTCCTGCCTGTTTACAAGTAGAGGCCACATTTACACTGACTGTCGGTGCTGCTCTGCTTTTCGTGCCTGTTTCTCACGGCCGAGAGACTGCGTGACCTGGTGGTAACAAGGGCTGAGCACCGCTTACCCCGTGCTATGCTCTGGGCTCGGATACGCAGCACTGGGGAATGGCTGCGCTGCTGCTCTCCCATCGATGCTGTGCCCGCCTGGAGGGACTGCCCAGTTCACCGCAGCAGAAACCCACAGGGCTGCCCCTGGCCTGGTGGGAAGGGGATGGGTCACGCAGCGAGTGCCCGTTCCAGGAGCAACACGCAGACACTTGGTTCTCCGCTACGGCCACGCTAAAAAGCCTGATCATCGGGGAAGTTGCGGGGAAGCCTCTCCAAACCAGGACAGCAGTCAGCTCGTGCTGCCCCCCCAGCCCCTGCTGAACTGGTTTGCTGCCTGGCTACCAGCAGCTGCAGGCAGCCAAACCCTCCTCGTTCAGCACAGGCATCATTTGACGGCTAAACACACCCTTGGGAACGCGCCCGCGAGTTCTGCGAGACCATTGGTGCAGGGCGTGTGTGTGCACACCCCCCTGCCCCGCACCATCCACCCCAGAAAGCTGTGCTGCTCCCTGCGTCCCTGCCGAGGCGAGCGCAGCCCCCGTGCAGACCCTGAGGCCCTGGGGTAGCGGGGCGGCAGGGCACGGAGGGTAAGGTGAAAGGCTGGCGCTGGAAAAAACACTGCGACTGCACAAAACGCGTGCATGTAAAAATGTGTTGATCTTGTCTGTGTGCAGGTGCGGTCCTAACAGTTCCAGCACAAATAAGCCCCCCAAATTCTTACCCTTTTCTCCCCTTCTGTTTAGATAATTCGGGGACAGTATGGTGTCCAGAGGATGGAGCTCCTGCCTGGGGACCGGGAAAACTTGGCTATCCAGACCCGCGGGGGCCCTGAGAAACACGAAGTAACTGGCTGGGTGCTCGTAAGTACTTTGTGTATGCACAGAGCTGCACAGACAGCGCAGGGCAGTTTGCAGACAGCTCACGAACACAGAGCAGCCTTGCCCATTGCCATTTTTCACCTCTGTCTGGTGTGCAGGAGAAGCCTGCATTCCGTGATCAGAGAAGGCTAGACTTAAATAAAAGATCTTCTTTCTGCATGTCATTACTTTCCTGGTGCCAGTCGTGGGAAGGAGACCCTTGCCACATCTAGGAAGGAATCAGTACACAGGCAAGGCATCCCTACAGCCCACCCACAGCTGAGGAGCCCTGTGGATGTGGCAGAATTGCCCATTCCTCAGTGAAGCACATCGCCCACCTGAGAACAGCCCGGCACAGAAGCCCTCAGCTCTCGCTCCGCAGACCTCCTGAGCGACAGGAGTACCTGCAGGCTCGTCTGCCACTGCCACCCATCAGAGGGAGCAGCTGTGCGTCCCAGTAAGGGAACTGCAAGAATGATGGCTCCCAGCTGCAGAGAAGCTCTGGGCAGGGGAGTACAGCTCAGGCTGTTGGTTCCCACCAGTTACAAAAGCACAGGTGGAGACAAAGAGAGGGAAGGGTTTACCTGAACTGGCTGACGGGATGCAGAACGCTGTAGGTAGGCTTTTGCTTCCTGCCTCCCTCCACTTAGCAAGCACGCAGTGCTCTGACACATCTCCAAACTACATAAACAATAAAAGGAGGGAGTGTTACAGCACACGTAATCTGGCCCAGCACAGGAGAAGAAAGCTAGGCCGATCCACAGGAGTGGGTGCTTCTCCCAAACCTCACTGGAGAGAGCCACCGCAATCTGAACCAGACTGTTTAGACTGGACAGAACAAATCACGTGGTCAGTGTGGTTCTCTAAGGGTTAACCACTACTTCATGCACTCTGTTCACCTCGCTATGTCTCAAGCAATTAACAAGTTATATAAGATACCTTAAAAAGGAATCACCTCTGCCTATGCACAGGATGCTTACTGAGGGATGGGGGTGTGTGTTTCTCCCCCTAGATATCTCCTCTGAGCAAGGAGGATGCTGGAGAATATGAGTGTCATGCATCAAATGCCAAAGGAGAGGCAACAGCTTCTGCAAAAATCCACGTTGTGGAAACTCTACATGAAATAGCCCTGACCAAAGGTAGGTTACTGTGGCTGAACACTCAGCAGCTCTTTCCCCTAACAGTTTACTCAGTTATTTGATACAGAAGGATGCTGTCTGAAAAAAAAATTACCAGTTTAATACGCAGCTTTTACTGGGCTTGGCAAGACACTCCCAGCAAATGGCAGCTGCCACAGTTCTCAAGGGATTGTTAAATACCCCCCCAAGTGCTGTAAAGTACTGGAGATTAGGACACTGAATTAAAAACACCTTTTGGGGTTTTTACAAAGCAACTCTCATTGTTTTCCAGCCCTAAATTTGTATCGTCCTTTCAGCATTCTTTGGATGCTTCCAAATCTGCCCCTCTCTCCTAGGAGCAGTATTGGCACAACCAGCCCCAAGACAGAGGGGGAACTTCAAGCACGTAAAGTCCTTCCAAGTCCCTGCATCTCCTTATTTTTCCCCATCCTGGAAACATCCCAGTCCCTGCCATTTCTCTCTGCACACTGGACTCTCAGGCTGGGGAGGGGACAGATATTCCACCGCAGGCCTTTAGGCAAGACCTGAAGCCTTTACTCACCAACCCTCAGCCAGTTTTCAAACCCAGGTCCTCTTTGCCAGGCTATGTGGAAAGCTGATGGCAAACCAGCCACCCTCATTCCAGCTGCTGAGAGGATGGCTTAGTACCACAGCCACGTGTGCCTCGGAACAAATCCGGAGAGCTGGAATAGTAACTGTAAGCATGCTAGAGGCAGAGGCACTGGGAACAAAGCATCCAGCTAGAGAACACTGTGCTGCCCAAATCCATGTTTGGACATAATCCTTAGTTTTAATCCCAGTAGCTTTATCCAAACTGTGTAGTCTTGACTTTCTGTATCCTAGCTGAAAGGCTTCCTATAGGAGATTAACAGCACCTGGCACTGAAATAAGAGCATAAAATTAATCCCAGTATCACTTACACGTAGGAACTTTGCGAAAGGTTTTTAGCTAGTCTCTAATCCCCTTTCAAACATCTTGTTTATGGTCATGAATGAAATTGAGTTTTACTGACCTGTGCCACGAGCAGCACACTTGCACCCCACAGCAGCAGATCTTCACTCCCCCTCTCACAGTGACTCTGCTGTGAGGTCACAGTGCCGCGTACATTGCCTCATGGCGTATCGCTGACACGCACACCACATGTTACAGCGGCTTCTTTTCAGCTGCAGGAAAGCTCTCCAGTAAGCAGCATGCTGTAGCTAAGCAATGAGCCGGCCATCCACAATTACTTAAAGGCCATCGATAACGTTACTGGAACAAACTGTCAGATGTTATAGCTACACACTACGCGGTCAGGGAGTCTGTGCCCCGTGTCCAGGTGATCTCAGCACAGAAAAATGCCATCTGTTGCCATCCCCCTGCTGCTGCAGTCCTGCAGGAGGGAAGGAAGGAAGCAAGGGAAGGAAGGAGGGTCAGGACCGAGTTGCACGGTCTCGCCCTCAGCTAAGACATCACAAAACTCATGCGCTGTGCTGCTGCCCAAGCTGTGATATTACCCCTTGGAACAGTGCAGAGCGTAACATGTTTTTGTTTTTCCACAGATGATGGTGCAGAGCTGTGATGTGATGTGAGGACTTTCACTTACGCACAGTTTTAAATTAGTATTTTGGAAAGCTGCAACCTCTGGCTTTTTCTAGCTCACTAATCATTCCCTTATTCTTTGATTACCAATTTGCTTGCACACTTCTTTCACAGATACACAAATAAAGAGATTCACAAGTTTGATTACAAATTTTAATTCTATTTACAGGAAATAAACATGCTTTTGAACAGCACACAGCAGATGAGTAAAACTATTTGAAATGCAAGCTACACAAAATGAAACAAAACCTGAGCACTTCAGTTTCATCATTTTGTAAAAAAAAAAAAAAAAAGCCCTGTTAAAGGCTAAACACTCATCATACGAGGTGCAATACTCATAGACATCAGTTCTTGGAAGAGGAGTTTGCAGGCATAGGGCATTCGAACCAAAGATATCTGGAAAGAGATTTCAAAAGGCTTGTGATAAGCACTCCTAAAGCATTAACTTCCACCACTCTCTACACAAATAACTTGTTAAGTTTTTGACTCAAAAGTGAATCTAAAGTTATGCATGAAAACATTTAACAAGAATTGCTCACAGACAATGACAAAAGCAGGAGGGAAGCCAAGACTGTCTGTAGAGGCTACACAGCACCTATCCAGAACACATTTTTAATGATAAAACCTGCAGGCAAGGGATCTGATCTTAAACAAGAGCCGTTTAACAAGGGAACATGTGCATAGCAAAGCGTGCCTGATGTGCAGTAAATGCAGTTAAGATTTCCAGCACACACCACTTCAGTAACCCCAGTGCCATTGTTACAAGCTGCAGCAGCTGGTCCCTAGCACAAGAACAAGCCTGTTTAAAGCAACTATTTTTATCTGTGCTGCCACTCTCCCTTGACATAGTTCTGTAACTAAGCACATACTACAAAGCTTTTTTTTTTTTTTAAATTAAAAAAGTGTACAACACAAAAGACCTCCCATGGGGACCCAGCTCTGCAAGCATAAATGTCTTCATGGGGATAGTCACAAGGGCGATGGCTCTAAATTCCTGTGATTCTGAGTTTCACTTCTAAAAATAAGCTCTCAGGCGTTTACTTTTAAAGTCTCTGAAAACTGTGCACTGCAAAATAATTGGACAGCATTTCCTGCCAAGTGACAAACCAACACTGTAAAATTAATAAGGAAGCATCCAAATTAACTAGGACATTATAAACACTTAAAACAGTTATGAAACTAAAATAGCAATTGTTCTGGTGCTTCCTTAAATATTTACTTCCCTATCCTCCTGTTCACCCAAGTGGCCTTTCTTCTTACCCACAAAGAGAAACACTGGCGGATGAAAACCACACGTACCTGAGTTTTATTACGACATCCCCGGCATTCATAGGTGTGAGTCCTCGTGTTTGCAATCGCCATGATTCCACAGAGATTACAGACATGGACTTGGTATGGGTCCGAGGCTTCAAACAATCTTTCTCTCAAGAACTGGGCTGCTCCGTGAGCAATCTGGCAATCTCGTTCCATTTCTCCAAAACGAAGGCCACCATCACTGAAAAGAAAGAGAAAAAAACCTCAGCTTTGGAGTTCACTTGCAAAATGTATCAGTTCTTGTTGGTGGAACAAGTAACTTAGCAGAAACATAACAGCAGTATTACACGGCAGGAATAAACCTGTGCACTAATTTTCCTCTAACGCCTCAGAATAAAACTGCTAGTGAGAATGTGAACACAGTAATTTGTAATTGCTGCTAAGCATTTCTAAAGCAGATGTTGGACAGCTAACAGCCACAGCACAACCGTATAGCAAACTCAGGTAACAAATCATTCTCTGCTCATCTGTGGTGGGTTTACCCTTGGCTGGCTGGCAGATGCCCACCAAGCAGACCTCTCACTCACCCATGTCCACAGGACGGGAGGAGAAAAGCTGGAAAAGCTCATGGGTCAAGATAAAAGCAGGGAGATCGCTTACCAATTACCATCGTAGGTGAAACAGACTCAGCATGGGGGGAAATTAGTTTAATTTATTGTCCATTAAAAATGGAGCAGGATGGTAAAAAACAAAGACAAAACTAAAAACATCTTCTCCCCTACCTTCTTCCCAGGCTCACTTTCACTCCCTCATTCCCAACTGCTTCCTCCCCTCCCCATGGTCACAGGGGGAATGGGGGTTGCAGTCAGTACATAACAGTTCCTCTCTGCTACTCCTTCCTCCTCACACTTTTTCTCTGCTCCAGCGTGGAGTCCCTCCCATGGGACAGTCCTTCACAAACTGCTCCAGCATGGGCCCTTCCCACGGGGTACAATCCTTCAGGAACAGATTGCTGCAGCGTGGGTCCCCTACAGATCACAGCTCCTGCCAGGAGCCTGCTCCAGTGTGGACTTTCCACAGGCTGCAGTGTAGACATCTGCTCCACTGTGGTCCGCCATGGGCTCCAGGTGGACAACCTGCCTCACCATGGTCTTGTGTCTCAATGGGCTGCAAGGGCAATCTCAGCGCCGGCACCTGGAGCACCTCCTCCCTCTCTGACCTGGGTGACTGCAGGGCTGCTCCTCTCACATTTTTTCACTAATCTCTTCACAGCTGCTGCGCAGCATTTTTTACCCTTTGTTAAGTGTGTTACCACAGAGGTGCCAGCAGCATCACCGATGGGCTCAGCTTTGGCCAGCGGCGGGTCTGTTGGAGCCA
>Ga0065711_1040862_pt1 | contig 16620 bp, 10 predicted proteins | sample Hoacrofraction12_FD_59098 | JGI IMG/M metagenome (GOLD analysis project Ga0065711, IMG submission 59098) | Hoatzin crop microbial communities from Cojedes, Venezuela - Epithelial fraction 12 v2 (version 2) | ecosystem: Host-associated > Birds > Digestive system > Esophagus > Crop | place... | reverse complement strand
GGTCCTGTGCAGCCTGCTGTAGGTGACCCTGCTTCGGCAGGAGGGTTGGACTAGATGACCCACAGAGGTCCCTTCCAACCCCTACCATTCTGTGATTCTGTGATTCTGTGATCAAAGAAAACACAACTTTGCAGACTACCAGAAAACAAAAGAAACTGCAGCTCGTGTCCTATGTACAATACAAATATAACTGATATCTGAGAGTGCTACCTTCTGAAGGTGCAATTTTTGGGCAGCTGTTCCCAGATGTTTTCTAAGTGTACTCTAGTCCAGGAAGGTATCCATCCAAAAGACTATCATCAATGAGAGAGCCCACTGCTCCAGCTCCCTGGACGTGCCCCAGTGCCACCTGCCTTTCTGTCTTCCTCTGTTCTGTACCCTCATCAGAACTTGACAGTCCGACTTCAGAAATGACGATTTTCTGGTGATGCAACACTGAGTCAGTGTAAGAGGTTCAGATCTGACACCAATAGGTGGGATTAGTAAGTTTAACTATCATTGACTGCATATGATCAGTCACTCTCAGAGGCATCAGATTCAACTGAAGATGTCTCCCTACACTTGGGCAATGCTACCATAGGCGAAACAAAGCAATCTATCACTAGCAAGTGCCATATCGTTCAGCACATCAAATTTCAATGAAAGCTTTATTAGCATATCTAATGAAGATCACTCTAAGCCATACAAAGAAAGGTTTTTAACTCTCCAGAGTGTTCTGCCTGTGAACGAAGAGACAGGTAGTAAATGGTGCTCAAATAAATACTACATCCAAGCCATGGATTTCTTATTTTTGTTAAAGATATCAGCGGTCAACAAGGAGCTTTTTATTTTTCTGCCACCCTAGGGAAACTGTAAAATGTGTTACCATTCTCTCTGTCATGCAAACAAACTTCCATTGCACAGTTCAGGCAGTAAGAAAATAGCAAGAGGGGAAGAGACTGATGCCACAAGCAAAGCCCAGAAGGAATAGCCCACACTGAGTCTTTGCACTGAAACTCGCTGAGTTTTGCCAGAATGAAGTGTCTGATAGAGCCAGCCTGGAGCTCACTGCTGCAGAGACTCCCAAGGTGATCCCGCATCCAGTCATTTGATGCATGAACTTTACGAGGACTTGCATTCAGTATGATGCAGTGACTCTCACATCAGAGATATTGGTTCAGCTGGGATCAGGCCGTTAGCACAAAGTTATGTCTAAAGAGAAATCTTTCCAGAACTTTGCAAGTCTCACTGTTCAAAAGTTCAAACTGAGGTTTCTCCCTGTGATGCAAGCTTCTTTTTGTTTTACATTCCCCAGAGACTTAAAAAAAAGACTATTCTATTCCTGTTTGCAACAAGATTTTTATGCACCTGAAGCTCGTTGAAGAGCTTCTTATTAGACTTATTAAACAAGCACCAAACCTATCAGTCTTTCTGCTTTGGCCATGCTTTCCACATCTCTGGTAGTGCTTCTCTTTTCTGGTTTACTGCTACACATCTTTACTGAGCAGTCGCATTCAAAACTGAATGCAATATAGCATCTGAAGTCTTTCTGTTGCCTAAGAAAGGACTACTGCACATCTTGAAAGTTATAACCCTGTTTGTTCACTCTTGTATGGTGGTGATTCCTCTTTATTCACAAGCAATTCAGCTTGCAGTCTACTGTGATATCACACAATTACAGAGCTGCTATTGGCAAATTTTGGTATTGGTGTATTTGTATAAGCTGTAGTTTGTAACCTTGCAATTTTCACTGATGAATTTCATCTTTCCCCCTCCCACCCTAGACAGGTTATACAATTCTTCAAAATCATTCTGAATTCAAATCCTGTCCTCCTGTGCTTACAATGCCTCCAAGCTTTACGCCATCTGAAAATTTAATAACCATACTCTCTTTTTCTACCATCTCATTCATTAATGAAAACATGTGCCAGGATGGGATCCAGAACACACCTGGCTGAACTCAACTTCCTACATCCTTCCACTCTGACACTCGACTTTCTATATCCTTCCACTCTGACAAAGCACCTCTGATAACTTTTCTGATAAGTTATCAAACCAGCTTTGCACCCAATAGATCATTGTCTCATCTAGACCATGCTGCTGTGGCTTGCTTATGAGAATGTCACATGCAACCATTTTGAAAACCTTAGTAATGGTAAGATTTGTGACAGCCACATTTCCTGTATTCTTAAAGCCTGTTACATTGCTAAACTTGGGGATTAGATCAGTTCAACACAATTTATTCTTGACAAATCCACATGGGCTACTTGTCCTTGCTGGCACATGAAGCAGCTGCTGCTGTGACTTGTTATCTTCCAGGTGCTTATGAAATGTGCATTTTTTCCAGAATTTTTGCAAGACTTGAAGGCAGGTTAGCCTCATTTCCGAGCCCCCTCCCCCAACAGAAACCAAAAAAAAAGAAAATTCATGCTTTTTGACTTACACTTATACTATAGATAGTACTATATATATACACACCATAGTACATATATTCCTTATACGTAGCACGACTTTATGGCCTTGCACAGGCCTGATGCTGTGTGAAACAGTTATCTTTATTGCAACAGACCAAGGCTCCAGTAGAGCTCATTAGAGCACAAGCACATCCAGGCTGGAAGGATTTGGTAGGGTCTGTACCATGTCATGGCCAGTCCTGATGTGCCCTGGGTAGCCCCACTGTGGGACTAGAGGATGACGGCTCTGATTGAAACTTTGGAAATGCAGCTCAGAAATCAGTGGGAATACATTGACTTCCATTTCCCTACTTGGTTGCTGTACAGAGGACTTCAGCCTGGTCATGGTTGAGGGAAAAGGAAGTCACTGGGAGGGGGAAATGGCACAAGTCTTGAGGTACCCAATGCATTTTGGTCATGTCTTGTCATCTGGGAGCCCTCCTTGGCTTTTCTTGCTGCGTCTTATTTTCAGATACATGTCCTTAATCCTATTTCTTAAACTCAGAACAGGCCTGAGTAGCATGCAATTTCTAAGAAGCCAGCAGGCAGCTGTCAGTTTTGATCCTGCAATAAGTAGCTTCAGTAGCTCACAGTGTGCATCTGTGTATGTCCCCTGGGCAGTTGTGTCAGCTAGAGGATATCTGCACCCTTTGACTTGTAAAAAGGGTGTTTTGGATCAGCCTAGATGTCTTCTTTTGATCTAGATGAAAGGAGGATTCCTTTTTGTTCTCAACACTACTTCTGGCTGTTAGGAGGTTCACCCGTTGCATTGGGTCTGTACGTCCACAGAATGAATAAGGAAAAAAAAATTAGCACACATAGGCTAAATATCTGCCAGACTGGTTGCCTCTGCATAGTTTTCAGACATAGAGTACTGTTGCACTTCAGCTATTTCTGAACTTCCACACAGCAATAACAGCATGGTTCTGTGTCTAGTTGCTATTTGCAAAGTTTCCCTTTCAGAGGTAAAGCGGGTCTTATCCAGACTGAATAACTGTGATTTGTTCCTAGAGCACTAATAAAACAAATTATCCCTTATTCCTAATTGGTTTTGCAACTGTGAGATTCAAGCACTTTGGTCATGTCCTTGATTCCCTCTTCTAGTTTATAGTGTTGTCAGGATTTGCGCAACTGGGAAGAGTTGCATGGCCTATGGCATATGTGTCTAAGAGGCAGAGCTTCTCTGTAGACCCCTTTTGAGCTAGTATCTACCAAAAGGTTACCTGCCCTTCCAAGAAGTTAGACTTGATGACCCTGCTTGTACCTTCCTTTCCTGTGTCCTGTTTTTTATTAGACTGTGTTACTTGTTGGGAATATGCTAAACTGATGCTCTGTAGATATAGATTGTGTCTATTTGAAATGTTAAAGTTATTTTTCTTTATTTTTTTTATACTGTTGTTTATACTTCATAAGCTGACATCAGTTCTGCAGAGTTCTGACACATTCTGCACAGTCATATACTCTGGGATTTGTTTGTTTGTTTGTTTCCTAGAAAACTTTTTATGATCTCACTGAATGAAAGTAGAAGAGAAAATGAAAGGAGTTATATGATGCCATGGGTATGTGTGCACATGGATTCTGGATCCTCATTTAGCAGACCCTTTAGGCAGTCGCTGTGTACAGATCCCAGTTCTTCAGCCTGTTTTAATATTCAAAGCACTTTACAGACTTCTGGATGTCGTTGTGTTCCTGCCAGACCTTCAGATGTTTCTTCAGAAAGAAAGGATGATAATGGACTAAGGATATATAGCAAAACTAGCATTTGTTTTATTTGAACTAGGTAGATTGTCACTGGAAATGGCTTGCATTTCAGACTGGTAGAAAGAGCCTTAGCCAAAATGATCTTGTTCCTGTCTCGAGAACAGCACATAGGATACTTTACAACTATTTTTCAAAATGAAATGTGCTTTTTAGTTGCGCAAGTCATCCAAATTAAATAATTAAATATGACTTTTGATCTCATTAAAAAGATTAAATTTTAAATTAAATTAAAAGTAATTTAAATTAAATTTAAAAATTAGATTTAATTTAAAAATTAAATAAGAACAGTGGTTTATTTCAGAAGTATCAGAAGTTTGCTTTGAACTTTTCTTACTGAAGACAATGGTAACAAATCTGTGTCTGTTATTTTCTGTGAACACTGCATGTATGATATCTTAGCAAAATATAGACATTGTTGTTGGAAAAAAACCTGAAGACTTTTTTTAATCTAATCCCCTGAATAAAATAAAGGTAGCTACAGGCATAACATTAAGTTGATGTTTTCAGAGCTGGAGCTGTTGAGCTGCAGGATCATTCAGGAGCCAGCAAAGACTGATTCCTTCTCATCTCCAGGATCGATTTTAGTCATTAGTCTCTGGCACTATTTGCAAAGAGCTCCTTAGGCAAACAATCTCAAACCGATTCCCACTGAGGACTCCCCCAAGTGAGAGTAGTGCTGTGTATTGCCAGCCTTGTTCGTGCTTCTTGGAGAAGAAACAAGGGCCAAAGGGACCGTAGAGCAAACCCATTCACTCTTCTCCAGTGGGATTCCCTGCAGGCCCAACTTGCTAGAGCTCACCGGTGTTTCCTTGAACAGGTTGCTCTAAGACACACACTGCACCCTGGGTATGGTTGCTTATCTGCTTTCTGAACACACTTGTCAGCAGTCTTCTGCAGGCATCTCCTAACAAACAGGTCCTGGCTTGACCCCACAACTGGGGAACTGTTACAGTGATAGGCTGCAGTAAGCTCTCTAATTTAATATCTACCACAGAGGACTCCCAACATCTCAGCTATGGATCACTCCCTTTCACTTCAATCTGTAGTCAGAGAAGTCTAAAATAAGTATTCAAACACTGAGGCCAAACAAAGTTTTGGACACAATAGGGCAGTATTAATTTCACATTGTGGTCTTCACTGACCATTTCTGTATATGATTGTCTATACCTGTGATCCTCTGGTCAGTGAGTCTGGATGAACTAGTTGGTGTCTTCTGGCTACACACCTGAAAAAAAATCTGGAGAGTTTAATCTACTGGGATTGGTGCCTGGACGCACCGTGCTTGTAGCACTTAGTCTGTTATATGCACCCTGAGCATGAGGTCGGAGCTTACAGATGGATTTGCCCATGCATTTTCCTGAAAGTAAGACTCCCCCACCCGCCAAGTTCCCAACAGAGCTTAGAGCCTCAAAAGCTGGGTTGTATTACAAGAACTAGGGTGTTAATAATTTTAAACCCAAGAAAGCTCAGAGTGGGGCAGAACAAATGAAAATAGGTTTATAAACGCAGTTCTGCACTGGCAATGGGATCCTTTATGTGAGATTTGTTGTCTCTCTGGTAATCTTTCAGTAGCTCCTGGGATTGTGACAGACTGCACATAGTACCCCCTGGAGCAGTTTCTTTTTATCCCTTATTAGTCCTGGCTGCTTGTCTCCGGAAGAAGAGCCTTACTGGTTCAGATCAAGGGTTATCTTGGACCATCTGTGCAGTACTCTCTCTCTAATTAGGGCCATAAAAAGTAGCCTAAGGAATTATAAGAACAAGGAAAAAACATTTAATACTGCCCTCTAATGCTTTGCCAGTTTCTGAGTATTTATTTCTGAGACCTTAACCTGATGTAGCTTGTCTGCTTAGCATATAATCCCAGGATCTCCCTTCCAAGTACTGATCCAGCCTGCTTTGAGCCCACACAAACTTCTTGCATCCACACCATCTTTGGCAAGGAGTTTACCAGGTCTACAGCCCATTTCATAAAGAAGCACCTCCTTTTCAAGCCTCCACTGTCCTCAATTCACAATAGTCTGAACAGTCAGTTCCCATTCACCCCCTTTTTGCTGCTTGTGAGATATGGGCATCTTCTAATTTCTGCCCATGTTGCAGCTTCCCTCCTGGCCGTGTTTCTTCTCTGCCCATTCCACACGTCACCTTGAAAGCTTTTCTCTTCCAGGCATGTTTAGTTATTCTAAGGTAGGCACAAACATCTCCCTTCTTGATGGTTTTGCCTGGCCAGTTTGTTGCATCAGCAGCAAAGGGAAAACAGACAGACTCCACTATTGTTGCTCAGCCACAGCCTTTGAAAGGAGAACATATAAATATCATGTGAAACACATATGACTTGTCTCACTGAGTTTTTATTGTGGTTTAAGGAATATCTTCTTTTTTGTTTTTTTCCAGCCCCCTCCACTTCAGCTGTTTTCTTAGCTCAAAAATGGCACTTTTAAAATTAAAAAAGAACAAGGACCATTACTGAGCTTATATGTTAATTAAAACTAAACATGTTTGGAGCTGAACTTCAAAGTCTCTGTGGGACAAAGGACATTACAGTAACACTAAAAAGAAAACATGCAGACTCATCTAGTATGAAAGTACAAGCTAGATCTACAGGAAAGGCAGCTTCAGTTCACACACTGTAAAACTGCAGCAATTTACTGCACTTGACCTTTAGCATGAGATTTAGAAAGGAAATGTTTGATATTCTGCTCTATTTGCAATAAACCTCTGAGGCAGATAAGTAATACTGACTTCCAGATTGGACTGGAATACTGACTTTCCAGATTGTTCCCTGAACAGTTTCTTTGATACACAGTCAGAATTCAGAGACCTTGATTTCTTGCTAAATGATCTCCTAGGAAGCGAGAGAGCCTGCTATGGAATGCGCTACCTCTTGGCATTACAAGCCCGTACACTCTTGTTTTCAAATTCTTCCTTAAAGTCCTTCAAGAATTATACTGAGAATCAGCACAAATCTATTCTTTCGAGAAAAATCTATGAAGCTTGTTAAAGTAGGTGGAAATCTGTCTATCCTGGAGGTTAGCATTCTGTCTTTGTTTTCTCCAGCACTTCGTATGACTTAGGAATCAGTTCTAAATTTCACATGAAATTACCTCTACTGGAGTCCCATCATAAACGCACCATACTGTCTGCAGCGAATAAATGGATACTTTCTGCAGTGTTCACAGGCAAGTGATGCTGGCTATATATGAAGTCATCAATGAGTATTTTCTACTGTTTATTCTGGAACCCACAATTCTTTCAATAACGGATGAGAAGAACATTGATTAAATTATTGTGAACTTTTATTCTAGAACATCAATATACATATCCATATATCTGCATATAGCTTTCCAGCTCTATTTCTGCCTTTTTTAATGACAGAATAGGAATTGTGTTTCTGAAAGCTTTAAGCTCTGAGCTTTGCAGGTCCATCATTATATTAGAATACAATAAAATATTTACACAAACCAGTCCTTACAGTTTTCCATAAACCATCAGATGAAGCCACCATACTGGAAACTGCACTAAGAAAGTTCTGCAAAGCTGCACATACAAGGTTTTAGGCAACGTTTCAGAACTAGAGCATGACAAAGAGCATGGGAGAGAAGGACCAGTTTTCAGGAAGTAGCTTCTCAAGGGTAGCATCCAGGATTTTAAGAGGCTGTGTTGTGTTCATGTAGTCAAGTATATAATTCTAGAAGCCAGTCTATGATACTGTCCACTTTGTATGACCAATAATGATCTTTCCTACAGAATTATGAAATAAGAACGCAAGCTTTCTCTTTATCCTCCCACTCAATTGCTGTTGAGTGGTATTTACTCAGTAAATCATAAGTGCATATATATTTTTTCATGATTACTTTGGGTCTTGTCTTTCATTCCTTGCCTACTTGACTACTGAAGTAGTCCATGAGGCCAAGTCAAACCATTACTAACCTAAGCAGCAGAGTTTTAGACTGGACTTTGTAGCATCTGTCAAAGCATGTTAACTTTTATACTTGAATAGGCTCTGGGGAGGCCTTATTGCAGCCTTCCAGTACCTGAAGAGGGCCTAGAAGAAAGTTGGAGAGGAACATTTTACAAGGGCATGTAATGATAAGACAGGACGTAATGACTTTAAACTGAAACAGGGTAGATTTAGATTAGACATAACAAAAAAATGCTTTACTATGAAGGTGCCGAACTGGAACAGGTTACCCAGAGAAGTTGTGGATACCCCCTCCCTGGAAGTGTTCAAGGCAAGGCTGAGTGGAGCTCTGAGCAATATGGTCTAGTAGAAGGTGTCCCTGCCCATGGCAGGGCGTTTCGATCTAGGTGATCTTTAAGGTCCTTTCCAACCCAATCCACTCTATGATTCTATGTATCTATGAATAACTTGTCCAAAATGGTGTCCAAAATGAAAATAAAATTTCACAAAACCAGGCATGCTTATGCATCTCTATTGCTGCTTTTTTTTTCCCCTGATGCAAGTGATTTTTGCAGAGTTTTCAGTATATAATATATCGTTGAAGCATAAACTTGTTATGGGTAGCAGTGCTAGAGATAGATCAGGAACTAAGGTATTTTTATGCAGATAAATTTTATGAATGAAAAGTGCCATGAAAATGCAAGGCATGAATACATTACAGCCTCCATATCTTTCAAAAGTGTCTAAGGTCTCAGGAAAGGTAATTCAGTCTCATGCTTTCTCCATGCCATGTTAACAGAACAGAAGGAAGACATAAAGTATAGTGACTGATGAACTCCTTTGGCCTGGACTTCATTCATTCATGCATTCATTCACATATGGAAAACAAAATGCCTGCTGGAGTAGTTTTTGCTGCCTTTAAGGTGAAGTCATTAAGAACCAGGCTGGAAGTTTCACAACAGTAAGTACTCTGGGACGTTATGCATCTGGTTCAGTAGCTGAAGAGATAAGCACACCCCTTGCCTCCAGAAATTAAAATCAGCTTAGTACAAGACTATGGTCAATGAGCATTAACATTCACACTTGTCTGCCTGGGCTAATGCTAAGTGGGGAAAAGACATTGAATTGTACAGGTGGGATTGCTGTTCAGTCTCTGCTTACTGAGCCAAAGCTTGACAAGTCATCAGGTAGCATGGTGAAAAACAAGTCCAGCACAGCAAGTGTCACAGGATGCTTGTCTTTACTAAGTAAGGGAGAGGGAGTGACGTCCTGAATTAGAGACAGAGGAAAAGGCTGATATACATAGGCTGCTTGATTTAGCTGCTGCTCACTCACCTATCAAAGGTATCTCAGTCTAGACTAGATTCGGTATGCTGGCCCACAGTAGCATCTCATTATATATAGATTTTTCTAGCTGCTGACTGTTTTTATCAAGATCCCTGGAACAACAGAAAAAAGAGCAAAGTCAGTAAGAGTATATGCAAGTTATTGAAAAACCTTAAATCCTTAGGGTTAGCAGCAGTACTTTCTATCCCATTTATTATGTAACAGCTGTGGAAGTTGTCCTGGAGCACCACAAAGAATTTTCAGAAAAAAGATTGCTTTTATTTGATTGACAGTCTTCTATTTATAGTTGGCAAATATTTCCATGGGGCAGGTTTATGAGCACTCTGTAGGCTTTGGTATCACGACTCAAGCTTAAGCCAGTTATAGCCATGCAGTAGGTTGTATGTGAGGCTTTTTTTCTGGAAGGAGCAATAGAGGATGCAGCAGTTACATTCATCTCAAGAACAGAGCTGCCAGCCACAAGGTCCAGTAATGAAGAAAAAATTGTGTAATGACTTAAAAAAGTCAAGCTTAATAATTTGGTTTGCCAGTGAATAAAAATAAAATTATAGAGGTAAGGTATTCAAAAACTGCAAGTCCCTTTGCTGCAATATATTCAAAGATAATGATGAGAAAAGAGATCCCAAGCAGAGAGTAAACAGCCTGCACCTCAGACTGTGGGTACTTGATGACTATAATCACTGCTGAAGATGCAGCTATCTTTGTGCTCTGCCCTGTGGGATACCTTACTCAGAGTACCAAAATATTGTTGAACAGATCTGAAGAACAACGACATTACAACATTGTGTGCTTCCTTGGATGCAAAGCAATATTACACTTCTGTGTCTGTCAAAAATTTGGGGGGGTTGGGGGGAAAGATGAGCCCTAAAATCTAAGCAATGTGGAAGAGATCTTTTTCAAAGCTGGGACAAGAACAAGAAAGTGAGCTTTCAAAGTCTCTCACTCAGAAATTGCAGGGGTTTGCATACTATCCTTAATAGTGGAATGAGTATCGGCTCTTCTTATCCCAAGAAGGTTAAGCTGCCCTAGTATCTTCTGTCATTAGATCAGTCCGTCACTTGCTACATGTGAACTGTCAGGTTAGATCTTGGATGTGTTCCCTGCAGACTTATCCCTTGCACCCCAGGCAAGCACACATTGGGATTGTTCAGTACATACAGAAGGGAATTTGAACAATCGACCACAAAGAGTGTCACTGACATCCCAAGGGAGTCTGTATCTGTCTCAGATGGATTATAAGGTCCTTTCAGAGTAGAGATGATAAGGGAAAATAAGGAGAATCATAGCAGTATTTGAAATGTATATCTGGCACTAGCCTTGCGCTCTATCTAATATACTCACTCCTTTGGGAAACATGGGGCTATTTATTCATGTTAAAATAAAACTGTAATATAAAGCATATTAATAATTGGAGGAAACTTTTTAGGGGCAGATAGGTAAAGCTTATGTGAGTTTGCCAAGGGCAAGGCAAAGTGTACAACAACCTGTAGTGTATCTGGATACTGGAGTTTATTTAAGTTCCAAGGAGAGAGGAGTTTTTACCCTACTTGATTATCTCAGACTCACACGCTTTGCCACACAGTGTTTTGCATTCATCAGGATTCGTCTTCTCTTCCCTGCAAGAAGGTCACTGCTGGCCAGACATTTGGGAGAAAAGTTCTGTCGCTCTGCACTGTGCCGCTACTCACAGTTACGACTCTTCGGCATCACTGGTGAGGTCCCTGGGTGTCCGCCTGGACTTGTCTCTGTGCATCTGCCCCACCTCCAGGACCTTCCCCGACTCTCAGGATCTTTTCTCCAACAAGGATCTTCACCAACTTCATCTTCTTCTTTCCAGGCTTGGTTTCTTCTCAAGATCTCTTCTTTTTTAAAGTATACCTCTTCTCTTCTTTCCAGACTGAGAGCCCATGATTTTCCCAGTCTGAATGGTCTAGGTATAGATGCACAGAAAGTGATCAGCCTCCTATCTGTTGGTCCTTTTTCATGTCTCTTTACTGGTGGGAGGATTCAGGATGTGTCGTTTCTGTTCAGACCAGAAGTTATCAAAATTTACAGCCAGCCTTTACTGATTGCCACTAGCAAGTAGCAGGCTTCTGCTTGAGAGTTCAGAAGTTCAATTTCAGACATTTGCCACAAACACACATGTAGCCAATTATGTGCCGTCTGTCAGCTTTCAAAATTTAAGCTATTTTTTTGCCCACAACAGGTTTATAATCTGAAAGAATTTATGGATCACTAGATGAGAAGTGTTGTCATTCAGGATATCTAAGCAGACTTAAATTGTTGTCTCCAGAAGGCATCACTGGAGTCAGGTGATACTATTTTTGAAATTTCTGCCTAGGGTTTAATAACGAAGTGCCTTCACTTCTACACTTACATCTCAAAAAGTGCTTAAATATGATACATTCATAAGCCCATCAGAGATCATCCAAAAGCAAACAGCCCTTACTTTTCTTACCTCCAGCATCTTTTTCTCCCTTTTTCTCGGTTTAGTTGTTGGAGAGACAAATTATGATGGTTACTGTTTTGTCCAGCACAGCTGTGTTTTCAGCTACAAAATTGAAGTCTCTGACAATAATGCACTTGTGGCTGAGAGGTTGAGCCCAGATGAGGTCCCGTCGCACACACACTTGGAGGGCAGAGAACTGCAGCAAAAGCAGAAATCAGTGCTGAATTTTACTTTGACTATACGCTTCTGTAGGCAGGGTAGTGTAGCATCTCTTTCATTTGTTATTTCTGTCTATGTGTCTTGAAAATGATTAATTAATAATGGCTTTCAATGTATCATGTAAAAACTTTAGAATTTTTTTAACTGACAGATTGTTGTGATGATTGAGGGCAAGACATTCCTGGCACGGAATGGTTGGTCTCCCTGCCTTGTCCTCACTCTTCATTAGCAATGGAGGCCAAACGGTGTAGTGGGAAAGTAAACATTTCAAAGTTCATAGCTCAGCAGCTGGTGAGTCACTCCTGAGCCAAGGGGAATGTCAATAAGAAGAGATGCACTGTGAGAGGTGATTAGTTTCTGTAGAGAGATTCAGTGATTCATTATCAGGTCTTGCTGCATTTTAGCTGAAAACTATGTTTTGACCTAGTAGATAATAAGGAAAATAACACATTTTTGTTGAGCAGAAGGTCTTAGCTGAAACATTTGCTAAGATCTGCTTGTAGCCATTAGCTGTACATGTCTTTCATGTCTTTTCTTTGTATCTGTGCAATGGTATTAAGAAGATGAGTCTTGTGCCAGGATTGCATTGGAAAGTTGTGGAAACACAGAACAGAACAGTGGTCTCTGACCTAAAAAGATTCTGTCAGTGTAGAGCATGAAAAACGGCTAGATGTGTACAGGTGACAGGGAGGTACAAGGGGAAAAGAAGACAATGCAGACCACATGGAAATCTCTGAAGGAGGCAAGGATTTGAGAAGCAGTCATTTAGGTCACACATGGATAACCTGAGAGGAAGTTAGACGAAACAAGTGGAAGTACACTGGCAGAACTGAGAGAAGAACTTTTATTTATTTATTTATTTATTTATTTATTTATTTGTTCAGTTATTATTAGGCAAGAAAAACAGTTTTGTGCTTTTACCAATAGAAGAATAAAGAATAGGTTTCTCTCTCCTTGAGAAGTCTGTGAAAATAGAAAGGAGGAGAGAAGTCTGTGTGGTGTTGGCTGAGGAAAAGGTTTTATTACCATAAGCTGAGCTAGTAGAGCCAGATAGGGTGAAGATTATGCAAGACTTGCCCTCATTTCTGTTACCTGTAACTCTGCCAAACTTTAATTACCCTGGCTGAAATTTTTCTTTCTGGGTGTGTGCCAAAGACTGAAAGGTGTGTATGTGTCTGTGTGTGTTGTACTATTTCAGTCATTCTGAAGACTGAGAATTGAAGATTTTTTTTTCCATGTGAAAGAAAAGACATTAGACTTTTTTTTTTTTTCTTAAGAGGCTTTAATGCAAAGAGTAGCTGAAAGGCCAGTTGTTGGACACATCTTAGAGATGTGACTTTTGCTGCTGGCTCACAGATATCCAAGTTTGTAAATCTTCCAGAAAATATGGTAGAAGTAAAAAGCTCTGAAGTCATATGCACTTTTGAGCATGCTCCAGCACCTCACAGCATCTCTATGTGCAGTGGTAGCACATGTATCTTCCATAGATTGGGCAGAACCTTCTTTTCACTGACTCCGGATTATCACAAGACCTAAGGTCTTTCCGAGTGTCAACATGCACATTAGTTATGTGAATATTCATGCAAGTAAGTGTTAACATGCACAACAGGCTCCATAGAAACTTAGAGGAGAGCAAAGATACCCAATGGTGACAAGAGATTAACAGTTCTCTAGGCTTTATGGAGTGATTGACCGAATCTCTGTTGATTTAATGGGAGCTTGGACAGCTACATGTAGACATCTATACGTAAGTACTTGAATTTGGAGTTGAATCCCATCCCTCCCACCTCTGGTAAACTGGAGATAAAGGGTGTTGAAAGCACAGAGTGTTGACAGAGAATGAGTGTTGACAGCAGAAAGCTTATCATTTGTGTTCACAGTTGTTTTTTGCGCAAGCACCATGATGGAGAATAAGAGATTCTGGCTAAAGCTGGCAGTAGGGTGTTCAAGCCAACAAACCTGAGAGCAAAGTCCAAGGAGACCAGATACAAAGAGACATGAGACTGGACTTGGAAGAACGACCTGAGGAAAGAGGGGTGGAAAGGAATGTCAGCTGGAGTGGACAGGGGACAAAGTAGATTGAAGTAAAACCAGTAGGAGAGGATTTTTCTTGATTGTAGGAAACTATTTTCTGGATAGGAGGTGAGCAGCTTCTTTCCACAAGTAAAGCAAAACAAGGCTCAAAGCATGCCCTTATATAACATGCAGCAGAATCAAATTCCTAGGCTTGAGAATACGTATGTCATAACCTCGTTTCTTCAGAAAATGAGGGACAGATGGGGGGAAAATAGCTTTTAGAATTGCTGCATTTTTCATGAAAAATAAAACAAAAAACCAACCATTAACATCAACAACAAGAAGCCGTTAAAAATCTTGACAAAACCTCTTGCTCACTCTCCATAGCCACCCAACATGCCTCCTGGTGCTCTCAGATGGTAATGACCTTGTACGGGGGTCGTTTTACTGAATCTGTGCTTGCTCACATGTATGCCTGAAGCCTAGGTCAGAGGCTGGGAAAAGACACAGCACTGAGCAACTCATCCACCTATCTCTCCATCATGTTGACACCCAAACTAAATTTTTCATGCATCTACAGTTCTTCCTAAATCTTTTGAAAATAAACCAATTAATTTAATTAGCTAGTAATCAGATTACTAGCTAACTGTTCCAACACAACAACGTTTATACAAGTATTTTGCTGAATTACAGCAAATCTCATCTAGCATTTCTGGAAGCCCTGTGGCGGTTACCAATTTTAACTTTGGATAGCTTTGCAGGATCCTTACATTTCAGTGTTTTGGACTGTCTGTATTTCATCCTAAATGTAAGAAAGTCACTAGGGAATGCTTCAGCTTGTGTTTTTAGCCTTGTGTTGTCACATAGATGGATTTTATAATCAGTATTTCATAATGCCCAGGAGCTCTGGTCATGGATCAAGAACCTTCTTGCATTAGCAGCTGTACAAACAGACACAATGAGCTCTCCATCCTTGTGGATAGCATCCCTTCCCCTCTAATAGACTCTAGTTCTGTTGAAGTCAGGTCAAATCCTGTTGTCAGCTACTCTGGTATATATCTAAAGCCACTCTGCTATTATTTCAATGCAAACCAAGAGCACATATAGAGCAAGTTTTCTTTTCCTTCAAACTGAATTCCCTTCAGCAGTGTAGAATTGCCTCCTACAGCAGAAACATATCACTGAGCTCTGCCACTTAATCCGCCAGGTGCTGACAGTTCATACGCTAAATGCCAGCACTGCCAACTGGCAGCCTGTTGCTTGGGTGTATTAAACCAATTATTATTGTTCTCTCTCTTTCTGCTTTGTGCTCTCCCACGACTCTCCAGGTCTTTCTGATCTAATATGTAATTTTAAATAAATGTGATAGAGTTGTCTCTATGTCAGAGAGCCATGGAGATGCTCAGCATGGTGCAGGCCTTCTGCATACGGCTGTTAGTGTTTTGTAGACTGACCAGACAGAGGTCCTGGTGCACTAGAAACATTTGGAGGATGCCCTGTATATGGTTTTCTGCCTCCCTTCCTCTTTCTAAATCTGATAGTGATAGACTGTTTTCCTGACTTTGAAGGCTAATCCACCCAGTGCTTTAGAAGTGTGTCTCTGCATGAGGAGGAATATAAGACAGCACACTTCAAGGAGACATGCAGTCTCAAGACATAATCCTGCAACCTCCTTTGGATGCTCCTGTCTCTCTGGAGGTTCCCAGGATCAAGTCCATGGTGGTACTGCTGAACAGGTGTGTGAAGGTTTAGAAAGAGGTTGATTTCTGTGAAGGCTGTAGGTCGTCTTTCCACCTGTGGTCTAGAAAAGGGGTGTCTCCTAGCAACAGATTGGGGAGGACAATGCAATCTGTCATGGTTATGTGCACAGCACTGGATAGCCTCACTCTCTTCTCCTGTTCCCTTCACTGCAGAACTTCAGTGGGCAGAAAAATCTTCCTTGTAACACTAATCTGGGTATTGCAGTCCATCCATATGCCAGCACAGATCTGATATAGTCCCACGGTACAGAGACTCCTAGCATGGCAAAATGGTTTGGGGTCCATTCACATGGAGCTACTCTAACCCGTTCCTGGCTGATGAACTTACTTCTCCACAACAAGCATGCCCACGGCTGTGCTGGGCACACTAGCATTTCACACATTTTTTTTTTTTTCCCCCATATACCTTGACAATATATTTATTTCATTACTACTGTGGATATCACATTTCTCTTTCTCTTTACATACCATTCTGTGCTCAGAGACTTCCAGAGGAATTATACACAGCTATGCCACAGATTGCGACAAAAATGAAGAGTATCACAGTATCACAGGTGCTCTTTGCTAGGCCTTACCTTGCCTTTCATGTCTGCTCATATTCTACTTGGATATTACTAGTTATTTCTCTTCTCTTCTCCTTTCCTTGCCTTGCCTTGCCTTGCCTTGCCCTGCCCTGCCCTGCCCTCCCTTCCCTTCCCTTCCCTTCCCTTCCCTTCCCTTCCCTTCCCTTGCCTT
>Ga0065711_1040861_pt1 | contig 16620 bp, 7 predicted proteins | sample Hoacrofraction12_FD_59098 | JGI IMG/M metagenome (GOLD analysis project Ga0065711, IMG submission 59098) | Hoatzin crop microbial communities from Cojedes, Venezuela - Epithelial fraction 12 v2 (version 2) | ecosystem: Host-associated > Birds > Digestive system > Esophagus > Crop | place... | reverse complement strand
GGCCGCACCTCAAGTACTGTGTTTGGTTTTGGGCCCCTCACTACAATAAAGACATTGAGTTGCTGGAGCATGTCCAGAGAAGGGCAACAAGGCTGGTGAGGGGTCTGGAGAAAAAGTCTTATGAGAAGCGGCTGAGGGAGCTGGGGTGGTTTAGCCTGGAGAAGAGGAGGCTGAGGGGGGACCTTGCTCTCTACCACTACCAGAAAGGAGGTTGTAGTGAGGCAGGTGTTGGTCTCTTCTGCCAAGTAACTAGCGATAGGATGAGAGGCAATGGCCTCAAGTTGCATCAGGGGAGGTTTAGATTGGATATGAGGAAAAATTTCTTTACTGAAAGAGTGGTCAGACATTGGAACAGGCTGCCCAGGGAGGTGGTTCAGTCAGCATCCCTGGAGGTGTTCAAAAAATGTGTAGATGTGGCACTTTGGGATATGATTCAGTAGGCATGGTGGTGTTGGGTTGATAGCTGGACTTGATGATCTTAGAGGTCTTTTCCAACCTATGATTCTATGATTCTATGAAATAAGCATCACTGACTTCTTTGCTTGGTTAAATGCTACTAATTTTTGGCTCTGTAATTTATGTAAAAAGACAAACAGCATAACCTCCTAGTCTCAGATGCTATTCAGAAAACCCTTACTGACCTCAGTGGTCCCAGAAGAGCAATACTTTACGAATGCAGGGAGAAAATGCTGTACAAAACTGACTGAGTCTGCTGTGAATGCTGTATTCAAATAGACTGAACAGAAATCACTGTACGTGCTCCATTCAGGGATCACTGCAGCTATTGCTACAGTGTGTCAAAAACATTATCTCAGTCTGATTTTTCTTTACAGGATTGCTCAAACGTTTAGGGTCAGCTAAAAGGCAGACTTTAATTTAATATATTCCTAAACTATTCTTTGAGTTGTGCAACGAAGTCAGTGCTTCTTTGTTGCATAACAAAGAAAGGAACATTCTTTTGAGCAGGACAATAACTTGTGCAACATAAAAATCTACCATATTTCCACATTAGATATTCCATATTGTATTTTGAGCATGTTTATAATTAATGACTCCCCCTCCACCCCATGTCTTTTTGCCCTGCCTTGAAAAGAGTACTCTTCGTTTCAGGCAAATAGCTGGCTGGCTCACTTTCGCTCTTCTAGCTTTAGAACATTACATTTTCTCCATAAATTCCAGCTACTGAACCAACAGGAAATGCAACTATGCTAGTCAAGCGCAATTTTTTTAAAAGGGAAGGAAAGCCATTACAATGAAATGCATGGAGCACACCTAAGCAACACACTTCTGAGAGAATTTCAGTATGCTTGCATTAATTATTGATAATAATCAAATCCTTGGAAGTGTATTAAGTTTGTGCAGTGAAAACAAATTATTTTCATGTAATCTTCTAGCAGTAAGTATGCCTACTCTGATTAAAAAAAAAACAAACCCAAAAACCCCAAAATCAAAACTACCCCCCCCCCCAAAGCCTGGAAGTAAGATTTCCATCTGGGAAAAGACAAATTCTTTCCTGAAATTAAAATGTTCTTATGTGTTCTCTAGTAATGTCTCATTACTATCATGTAGAGCTATAAGTTACGGAACACAAGAAATACTGTAGCAAATTTAAGAAAAGCCACGTAGCTTACTAAGGTTTTCTTCTTTATAGTTTATGCAAAAAAGGACAAACCTGGCAATTGTTAGATTTTAATAAGTACTGAGTATTTGCATGAGCAAAATCTCGTTCACATGTTGAGTACGCCCCATATTTCACTATCACATAGTTTTGTAGCTCAGATTCTGTCTTGCTGTGGAATTTTGCATATCTCAAGTGCTGTTTGGAGACCTCCATTAATGTTTCTGCTCTGCAACTCAGGAATACTTCATGCAAATCTCTTGCAAGACTTTTTCTCACTAGTGCTGTGCCTACTACATACCTGTATCTTCAGACCTCTGCCATCTCAACAAAAAAGTGGCTCACTGGGTCACACAGGATTATGTCCAGCGTTAGCCAGGCTGCAAGTACCTACCTAATTGCTTTAGTTTTTAGCCTATTCATTCATGCATTCCGGAAAATCCTTCCACTGCTCAGGGAGGAATGGGTGAAGAAATTTTATGAACCGTCATTGAAAAATGAAGAAACTGACATAGAGGCAGTAATATGCAAGAACAAATTTGGTTTGTTATGTATAGTTAATACTTTGCTAGGAAACCATAAGGCCATGACTAAACTGTCTCTCAAGCTCCCACCAACGTGTGAATTTGGACTAAGAAGAAACCATATCCTTTTCACACCACTGACACGATAGATAAGAGAGGCTCCAGAGGCCAAAGGTAATTTGACAACCTCACCAAAACCAGAAAGAATGTTTAGTCCTTATAAAAGAGTGGAACAGAGTTGGATTTACAGCAGAACAACATATAAGCCAACCGGAATTTCCAGTCACACTGGAGTGAAAAAAAAGAAAAAAGATGCTTAGAAATTAGGTCAAGTTCTACAGTCTAGTTTAACTTCCTTCACTGGCCCAGACTTGTTCTTTATAAATTTTCTTCCCATATTAAAAATTAAAAACGCTCTCTCTTGAAGAAGTAATATATCTCATAGACATGAACATAGTTTATAAAGGAGAGGTTCATATGACTCAGATGATCTTAACGCTTTTAGCATAAGACCAATTGGGGGTATTTGTTGCTTTGTCTAAAAATGTACCTTCTAAAAGCCATTCTGAATTTATCTCCGTTTCCATCTCTACACATATCTATCTCTACAAAGACAGAACTGTGTACCATTAAAAGTTACGTATGTTTTATTTGTTCTATTTTCTAACAAAAATAGCCTCAATTATTGTCATCTGTATTAGCAGTTTGGGGTTCTGGACCTATGCTTCTACTTCTCTCAACTACAATAACACCCCCAGCCAAAAGATGAGTGATGTTTAGAAGAAGAGGGAGTGACTGAGTTTGTCTTCTCTGTACGCTTTGAGTACAGCTCTGTCAACTTACCTATAGCAGTATATTTCTGTCTCTGTTCACATGCTTGGAAACTGCAGAAAATTAGATTTTCACTTAAGAATATTAGCTGAAAAGGCCAGCATGGTTAGTTTTGCATATTTACACATTATTGCGGACAATATTTTGTATCTCAGAGACCACAGTTAATTCCCCAACAGATTGCCTATTGATAACTATCACCAGAGTTATTTCTGATGGTTGCTGGTGCTTGTTGTCATGTCTATGTTAAAAATCCTACAGCATTATCCTTTCCATTTATCGCTCCTTACATGTTGCCTAGCTTCCACATCCCCATATTTCCTCAGCTTTGCAGGAAGACTAGCAGTCTCTGCCAAGCCAGCGAGTGAACTGCATGTACGTCTACCCCGTAAGTAACCCACTGAATGACCTGAGCTTGACTTAAAAAAATAACCTAGAAGAAATCATCTCTCCTTTGGGCACAAGGTTTTGCCCAGCGTGGCCTGAACACAGCTTGCTCCGCTCCTGTATGCTCATTCCACTCTCTCACTCTCCCTTCAGGTTTCTTGGTTTGGATCTGACTGGTCTTTGCTGCTTGTAAGCATGCCTGGGTTAACAAAGTATATACAAAAGCAGAGGTGGGGGAAAAAAAAACCCCACACAAAATAAGACAGACTTAATCCATTTAGAAGACAATTTCCTACAGGTTTGTCAAGATCAAGATCAGCAACATCTGCTGCTCCTTTGGCTTGTCTCACTCTTGTGAAAGTTATGGGTACACATACTAGTTTTTACATCCCATAGCAGATTTCACATCTCTCAGATCTCACATAATACTGGAGAGATATAAACTAGATAGACATAAAGAGCACCTTGGTCCTGCTTGTATCTGCTTTGTTTCCATATTCCAGTCTTACTTACATTTTCAGTGGGAAAAAATGACAACCCAAAACCCAATTCCTATTTTCAGCTCTTCTGAACTTACCTATTATAAGGGGTCTAACCATACCAGGAGCTGCTTCAGCCATCATCCAACACATAAGAGTTACTAACATTTACACACTGCCAACATGGACCATGCACCTTACACATCATAATGAAGGAAAAGACCCCAATTTCCCCAGTACTGGAATGCCTCTGTAGCAATTCAGTGCTGAGTAAAACCAGACTGAGTCACCAAGATTTCGCCGTGACCTGAAGATCCTGCATAGATTTAGATTCCATATAGCAATTCTTCACTGTCCCCTCTTGTCAACTAGCATATCAAAACACAGTTAAAGAGTGTAAAAATTCTATTTGTTCAGAGCCTCTACACTGCAACATGCCTTATGGCAGCCTGGTTCAAGGCTACTTTCTAGCTATATTGAGCAAGTTTGCAGCTATTCTCCTTGATACCAAGGGTATAAACACCCTCTCGATCTGTGTAAGTGGTCATAAGCATTTCTTCAGGACACACAAGCAACAAAAAGGATGGGGCAGGGGGAGGATTAGCACAGTCCTGTAAATTCCAAATAAAAAGTGTAAGGAGATGGGCTTTTTGTGGGTAGTGGGATGCAGGAAGAAAGAAACTGAACTAATGAATGCCAGTAAAAGATTAAACTGAATGCAACATGCTGGAATGTAACAGAACGTATTCTTTGTAAATACACATCAAGCTACACCTTTTCAATGGTGTTCCTCTCCCTCACTTCATTTAAAGCAAACAGGGCAATCAGGTTTTTACGATTTTTTTTTTTGTGTTACCAGCCTTCATCTGGGCAGTGGCATTTTGAACTCCTCTATATATACATTGTGATAATATGAATAGATGAGAAACAGTTTATTTTGCTCAGAGGAATCACAAAATTATTCCCTTCAGTAAAAGACTTTAAGACTTGCTTCTCAAAGGATAGGCTCGGGGTTGCCATATGCCAAAGAAAACACACAGCATTAGCTTTTCAAACCTTGGCTTACGTTTCTGCTACTGTGCACTGAAAAAAAGCTCTCTAACATGTGAAGCCATCAGGATATTTTCCAGGGGGTGAGCTCATGGGCAGCTGCTTCCACAGGCAAAACATTTTCCAGTGATACTGACTTTTCTCCATTGTTACTAGAACTGATTTTGCAGCTGGATATTGTTTGTGGACAACACAGTATTCATTAGTTTATGGTATCATGGAAATAATAACACAGACTAAGGAAAACCATAGCCAAATAATCCAGAACTAAATTTATCAATGGAAATCACACTATGTAAAGGCAGCCTATTACTTTTAAATTGGCAAAAAGAACTAGAATACTTAGCTCTTAAATTTTTATTGCAGAGCTCAAACAAATCAGTAATATTACAGACAGTTTAAAGACAGGGAAACTGAAGTACAACAAAATAGCAACCCTGAAATGTAGCAGTCAGTGCTGCCCAGATCTTGCATTTCGAGTGCTCCATCCACCAGACAACAACTTCCAAGGCTCAATTTTATTGAAAAAGTATTTATGAAGAACTGCAGTGCTCGGCAGGATGCCAACCTCAGCCTGTATATTTGTGTCTTGATTCACAGTTAAGCTTCTCATATTATTTCTTTACTCAATACTCAAGGCTTCTGAGAAAGTAACGCTGAGGCAGATAATAAATAGGCATGCTTCAGAGCTGATAGGTACTAACAATATGCTCTCAAGAAAAATAATCCTAAACCTTCTGAAACGAGTGGTGATTCAGCTTCACCCAATTCTGATGAATCTCAGCTCAAGCACATAAGCTTTGAAATTTTCATGAACAGCTATGGTGTGTGATTTGTTCCTCACTAAGACACAATGAAAGAGAAAATACTTTCAGTCTAGTAAATCACATATACAAAGTTATACCAATAAGAAAAGCTGGGATGGTATTACTTTAAACCGCAGTAGCAGAAACAAATGGAAATCTGTTTTTTAAGGCATCTGCCTGAAAGTCAGAAAATCTGAGTTCAAATTTTCTGTTCTATCACAGATTTCTTTGACATGGGCAAGTTCTTGTTATCCTCTATTTTCCACAAGTTCAGTGAGAGAGATAGCATTTTCATGTCAGAAAGACCTCATGAAAATAAATACTATGACTTAAAAGACTTAACAGAGGTGGGGTTTAAGTTTGTTATAAAAAATATGTAACAACATGCAGCCTGTAGAAGTAGCAGCACCATTTATTCTTAACAATTCAGAATTTCAAATCTCTTTTGGGGGTTTATGACAATTTGCAGACACAAGCTATAATACAAAACTTAGAGCACCTAAAATTGTCTCAGAAATACACACTGTTGCAAAACTGGTGGTAAAAAAACAGTGCAGATAAACATTGAAAACTTGCATCGTTCTCAATGGTGTCTTTTTTTTTTTCTTTACTCTTTTTTATAATGGATTTAAAACTATCCTGTGAAATTGGAGGGCTAACAAACCCAAAATTAAGTGGTTAAAGCACACAACTACTGTATACTTCACATATACTTTAGTGCATAGTGCTCTGCTAAGGGTCCGGGCAATTCTGCAAATGCAAATAAGTTAGGAAACAGCTGCTGTATAGCATTTTTGTTACTCAGATATTCACTACTTGGCAACAAATAATAATCAGCTGATGGGGAAGTATTTCAGATTAGCCTAGGGACTTCAATTTGTTATTCTTACTTAACATTTTGATCAAGTATTGTAATAATCTTCCACATTGCTTTGGTAAATTGTACTATTACTGTGACAACCACAAACATACGCTATAAGAGGAGGAAAAATAAAAAAAGTTAAATGTTTTCATGGACAAATGTAATTCTCTGCTTATCACACACACTTTCTAAAGATATTCACAACTCAGAAGCCCCTGAATGCACATATGCTGCAATGTAATGTGGATGCCTGGATACAGAGCATTCTTCTAGTCTTCTAGTACAGGAAGCAGTGTCTACAGGACACACAGTAACTGGCATGCGTAACAGAAAGGAGCCTATGGAAAGTAATTATTTTCCATTTTTTTCTCCCCAAAAGTTGAATGATGACACTGGTTTGATAGGAAAACCAGAAGAGACAAAAATATGTTTCCAATTTGTAGTCAGTTATATTTATGAAAGCCTCTTCCCACATACAGTAGTGTGGTTGTATCACATTAAATAAAGCAGAGGACAGGGAGAAAGCAACTTATCAATTAACTAAGCAGTAGAAAGTCCAAATCACCACAGTCAGCAGTCTGTAAAACCAAAGAAACCATTCTTAGGAGATTAGCTCATAGTCAGAAAAGCCAAAAGTTTTGTGGTATCATTGGTTTCAAGAAGACTGGATATTTTCCGTGGACTAAGGGCTGGAAAATTTTTCTACAAAACCAAATGTATATACTGGTTAACCTTGGTAGGACTTGGAGTACTCTAAAAACAACTGAAGACAAATCTTTGCCAAGGCAACAATACGTGATCTGTAATACATATTGCTGGCAGTGGCCAAGTGAATGAGATCACTCATAGGAAAGTAAAGGTGGGGTTATGACCAGGTTTATCACTTCTATCTGATGCCAGCTAGCCAGAACATAAGCATCAGTGTCACACACGCACAAATGCAGAACTATAATGAGGCTGAGCCAAAAAGACAAAAAACTCTCAATTAAAAAGATTTGTATAGTTTTCACTTGTACAGTTCCAAATTACAAAACAGCCATTCCTGCCATTCTCAGGCATCTTCCCGTGCATATTATCAGTCTAGTGAGAGTGTGAATACTCAACACCAGAAAAACTTTTTTTTCCAAAAACACAGGTAAAACCAATGCCTGTAATGATGTTGCTAGAAAGTTACTAAGAGGGGAAGTAGCTAATATGATTGCTTTCCGGAATATTATTTCAACACAAGGATGAACTGAAAGACATATTTTCTGTATTTGCAAGTCTTTTTGTTATCATTATTTTTGTTGTTGTTGTTTTGTGAACATTCATTTACATGAAAGGGAAAACAATTACGGCTTCAAACCACATCACTCTCTTTGAAAGACAGAAGTCACAAGAAGCATCTTAAAAATGTATCAACAATAGAATGTTCCTTATACAAAGCCTCATATAAGTAAAGTAAAAAGGGAAACTTTAAAAATACGTGCCTTTCTTAAGTTACAAATATATTAATTAGAGCTTTAAATAATTATTTAAATTGCTTTAAAGCATTTTAATGCTGGTTGCTGCAATAAGTCGCCAAAATTAGCTTTACATGAAAACATGGACCATAACTGTTTTCATGTTGAAACTGTAAACTATACAATTCATTAACTTTTCAGCTTGTGATAGGCCTGAGAACCTCTGCTTATTATCTATACTTTCAATAGGGAGGCAGATGCAGATTTGCATATGTATACTTAAAGCAGAGTCTCAAAACTGTTCCCCAGTGTGGCTTCATTGGAAAGTATTTGGAGTATAGCCTCTGTCTACATTTCTTGTTAAAACAACAAAGCTGCTTGGCAAAATCCACACTAACACTACAAACACTAAAACATGGATTGTACTAAATCCAAATAACTACTGAAGTATCTTATTTATTGCTTCTGTTCGCACACAGAAATGTATTTGTGACAAGATGTCCCAAGAGAGACATTAAACAGTTACAAGATGGTCCCATGGATGACCATCAAAATGACTACAGTGTTGGAAAACTTGTCATAGGAAGAAAGGTTAAAGGAATTGAGTTTGTTCAGCCTAGAGAAGCAAAGGTCCACGAAGGGAATCTAACCAGTCTTCCAGTACCTAAAAGGTAGTTATAAAGAAGATGGAAATACTCTCTTCAGAGTGACACACAGCAACAGGACAAGAGGCGATGGGAGAAATTCTGTCTATGTATAAGCAAAAAGTCTTCACTGCGAAAACAATTAAATATTGAAATAGATTCCCCAGAGGAGGAGTGCAACATCAATTCATGGAAATATTCAAGATTTGGCTTGATAGGACCCTAGATAACCTAACCTATGGCCCTGCTTTCAACAGAAGGTTGGACCAGATGATCTCCAGAAGTCCCTTCCAGCCACGACTATAACTGTTCTATGACAAATGGGATAAATGTGCTAGCACATGCCTACACATCTATTACTGCAGGACAGTTTGGAGTACACCAGTTATATGGACTAACTGGTCGTAGCAAGGCTATGCATGTACAAGCAGACAACTAACACTGATTTTAACTGCGAATAAAGCAAGTACTTCAAGCAGTCTCTTGTATCATGAGATATAAGCAAAATTAACCTTGTAAAAATGTACAGTTGGAGAGAGCACCTTGTTTTGGCTCAATCAACCTCAGCAACATCAACTAACAAAATTAAAATTTGATGCTGGTAGGATACACATTTAAATAAGTTGTAAAACTACTCTGGTGAATAAGCAAGAATGCATTAACAACTATTTTAATTAGAGATAATCAGCACCAGCAGTGTACCTGAAACTGCTACATCTTATGTTGAGCAAAAAGTGCAGTATGCATAGCATGCAAGCCTGCAAAATTTTTTGACCTGAAATGGGAATATATGAAACAAAACCCCAAAGCTGTTCTGTACCAGGCTGTTTTCTAGATCATATGTAATTTCTTAATTGAAGCAAACTAACTCCTTCTCACACCAATAATCATTCATATGCTTACTATACAAACATCACTTCCTCTCTTTTCTGGTTTCAGAATGAGAAAACAGTACTGGAGGGCCACATTACCACTCTGGACTTTTCTATACCTGGAAAGTACAGACAAACTATTTTGGAATATTTACTCTGGAACAGGTAGTCTAATACAGGCCCAGCATTCCTCAAGAATGATCACATCCAAATCGAGACGTTCACTGGAATAACTACTTTAGTCAGTTTTCAGTGTAGACAGCATTCACTTGAATAAAACTGAGGGATCATTCAGGCGAATGTACTTCACGGGTTCAAAAACTGTGTCAATGTAACCCCCCTGCATAGCGTAACTCTAATTTACAACTCTACTTGCATTACTCAAACAGAAAATCCCAAATAATTCAATAACTGGAGTAAACATTCTGAAAATTATTGTACTTAATGGCAAACAAGAAGATGTTATTGCAAACAACAACAGGTACTAAGTACAATTAGTAAGAAAAAAAAGTCAAAGAAGTTGTAGCTTGTTGCCTCTGTCAGAACACCATCTAAAATCAGTTTATAACTATATTTTAAAAAATACAATACTTCCATAAAGTATCAAAAGATTTGTTCCAAGTGACACAGTAATAGCAAATACTTTTTTAAAAAATGGGTAACAATAGTAATGGAAACTACTTTGCCATTATTATAGTATGTGCATGAGTACAAAAGCAGTTCCACTCACAAGCCACAGCTTCGACAGCGGGATATAAGCAACTACATTATTCCTAAACAAGTCCTTGATTCCACCCTCTGCCAAGAGCATTTCCTATACTGTTCTGTTTCTTTTGGCTCCCTCTGTACCTGAAAAAAGAAATTATGATCACCAGCTTGAGAAAAAGGATTCAGATCACACTGCCTTCTCAGAAGCTGAAACATCTATTTAAGTCTTAGCTGCTAACTTGAATACAGCAACTCTTTAGATATCCCTGATCTGACCTACAAAGAGAAAAGTAACTCTCTAGCCATCAATGACTTTTAAGAAAGTAACATTACAATTTTATTCTTAAGGTCGATTATAACATGCAGTTTGCAAGAAACATTGCTTATTAGCGTGCCGCCTTATAAAATGCAATGTTACCACGTGCACAGAGGTGGCAACCAAACAAAATACAGTTAATTTTCCAAAAGGCTTTAAAGGTAAGCTTTTAATGTCTACTTGGCAGTAGCGAGGCCGTATATGGAATACTGCAGTAGAGTCCTGCTGCACCTCTGTACAGGACAGATGTTAAACTGGAGAGAGGTCAGCACAGGACCGCTGAAATGGCCTGGGAGCAGGAGCACTTGACGGAAGAGGACAGGCCTAAACAACTAGGCTTGTTTAGCCTGGAGAACAGACTGGGCCAGAGGCGCATAACATAACTGCGGTTATTTTCCTAACAAAAAGGAGTGTGTGTGGGAGTTGTAGAGAACAGAGAGAGATTTTTCTCAGAGATGCACTGTGACAGGACAAGAAGCAACTGACACAAGCTGCAGCAATGGAAATTCCCACTAGAATAGGGAAAAAAAAGATCTGAAAATAACAACTTCAAAAAAATCACTTTAAGGACTACACCATTGCCCAGAAAAGCTGTGAATCCCTATCTCTGGAGGTTTACAAAACTCAGCTGGACAAGGTCTTGAATAACCTAATCCACTTCTTAAGTTAGCCCTGCACTGAGCAGGAGGCTGAACCAGATGATCTCCAGAGGCCCCATTTTCTGTGCAATTTTTTCCTATCCTCTCTAACTTCCCAATACGGCTATGGAACTGGCCTGTGCACTGTACTATATGCATGCGGACAAAAACCTAGATAGAGAATACCAGTCGTGACAGATATTTTAGCAGATCATGCCCTTAATAAATACTATACTTTTTACAGTAATATGAAGGTGAAAAATGCTATTTGTAAAATGTATATTTAGGTAAAATGTAAATATGCTGTATGGCATCACTTCAGCATATGCAAATGAAATAGCTGCACAGTACAAAAACATATTCTTTCTTAATGCCACGAAATTAATTTTACTTTTGGTGTGTGCATCAAAAAGGAATCAAAATTATTTTCACACAATTTACAGGAACAGCACTCAAAAGAATCTAAGTAGGAAATTAAATACTAGTCTACCCCTTTCGCTCTAGAGGCCTACGTTAGTCAAAATCTAATCCCCCACTAAACATTCCTCTCAGTTTTTGGAGTCAAAGAGTAAGAAATGTGCATCTTGTAATTAAGTGCATGTGTTTTGTTACAGAAAATCTGTAACCAGTATCAATGAAAACCAACATTTAACAGAGACTTGCATTAACAAAAAAGATGCACCAAATGAATAATAATACATTTTACAAAAACAGCTTCCTCGAGCTACTCACCTGTCTGGTTCATCAAATTGTTTCTGGTCTTACCATGGTCACACAAAGTGTATCAAGTATGTAGACCTGACTTAGTTCCTGACTTAGAACTGTCCCATTAATGAGAGCTATAAGAAATGAGAAAATACTCATACAGCCACCTGCTATTTAAGCCTGAAGCCTGAGCTTCATTTGCTAATCAGAAGAATAATAGTAATTTGCTTCTTTAATCGAAAGCTCAACACTGAAACATTTACCTCAGGCAGAGCACTCTGCTAACTTAAACCGTTAAATTGCATTTCATTTTTCATATTTCACATTGTTTTCAATTTTTTTCCAGAAATAAAGGAAAAGAAATAGTCTTTCTGTGGAAGAAAATACATCACTAACAAAAGTGCCAATGCTTTTAATTGCAGTGGTATCACTTCTATGAGTGTAACAGACATAGTCTAGCCTTTTCAAATTTCATTAACCTTCCTGTGCTTTCTCGGGTCTACCATGGCAGCGTTTATATGTACAGAGTCCTGTTCTCCAAAAAGACTTTAAACTATCTAATGGGTAACATCAGTCCTGTTAGGAATACAAAGAATGTAATAGTGACTCAATAGGACAAGCATTTTCTACTAATGCTTGGCAGAGACAGTGCTTCTACAGTAACATTTCAGCATGATTAAAAATTCACACATTTCAAAGGTAATGAAAGTAATACAATTTCAGTGAACTGACATTTCAGTTTGACAGCTGATTTAAAGCGCTTCAGAGAAAACAAAAAATTCCTAAAAGACATTCTTTCTTACCTTTTGATACATCAAATGATCAACAGAGCAGCCTACCATCATGTTGCATCCCACGCAAAGACTGTATCTGATCTGCATAAAGTTTTGCTCTTCTTCACTCAAGCACACTGGTGACCTCAAAAGAAAACCTTTTAGTAGCAGGGCTGCTAATTCAAAGAGCCACTCAAAGAGTCTCTGCAAACATTTGAGACTTCTCAGCAAGTCACTATTCACCTGCATCACCAAAGAAACCCATTTAAATCAACTAACTCACTTTCAGCCATTCCTCTCATCTATGTTAAATGAAAGAAATAAAACATTACCATTGCTTCGGACTTAGCTATCCCAAAACTAAAAGCAGGAAACAATCCCATGGTGCTTCCTGAATAACCTCACCCTAAATGGATGACTGGAATTAATCATTCCACCTTTGTCACTGTAGCAATGAAGCTTAATACAGAAAAACAAGTGCAACGTAAACCAACTTTCAAAATAAGATACCAGTGCATGAAAGTTACCAGTAATTCATCTGGAATTCTGTTCAGGAATTTATGCCCAAAATCACCTCTGACTCATGCAAGTAACTGTTATCCACTGAAACAGTCTAAAAAATTCTGAAGGTATCTGGAGCTTCCTAGCAAAGCTTTCCCTCTGAACAAATCAGATGTTCTCAAAAGTACTGCCTTTTTTTTTCTTCATTTTTCCCCAAAACCCAACTATTTCCTAATGCTTTTCCCATGAATCAGGAAAAACACATTACAAAGATTAAATATTGTAATAGTGACTCATTTCAACATTTTTAAACATGTTCTCCAGTGTCAGAAAGCAAAGAATGCTTTGAAAAAGAATATAGGAAAAAGCAGAGGTACAACAGTTATCTTCCAGATGTAGCTTCCTGTCAGCAGTGAGCTGTGGTTTAGGGACTTCCTGAGACAGATCTTCTATAAACACTTTTGTGTTTAAGCCTAGGTGATATTTTTTCTTTACAACATTTCTTCTCTGAATCTGTCTGTTAATTCTTTCTTTTTCCTGCTATTCCTACAAGCACTTTTTTTTTTTCATTTTTGGTTTCAAAAAATCTTGTGGCAAATGAATTCAGCAATTGAACTGCACACTGTTTGAAAAACTAATCAGTTTTATTTCTCAGTCTGCCTTTTTAAGATTGGCACAGTCTTATGTATTTTGTTTACCTTGAGCTTCTGATCACTGACTCAAAGTTAACTTCTATGACCAGTACAGTATTTTCACCAGTTCTGAAAGACAAGTCTAACAGTAGACCACTCCTTGCTGACTGAATTACTCCAGTGAAGACAACTGTCAGCTTTCACAGCCAGAAATAACTGGCCATTAGTTTCCTACTATTAGTGGGATCTGTTATTCTCCAGTCATGGATTTAAATATAAGCTGATCTCCGAGATTCTCAGTATGAAAAGAAAATAGAGCAACTATGAAATGGTTTGAAAATCACATCATTCAGTCTAATGCCTTTAACAAACCCAATGAATGCCACTTCATACTATTACAAACCCAAGGAAAAGGCATTCCCATTTGGTCCAAGCAGAATGCCCACACAAAGGCTAATCCCGCTTTTCTCTTCAATCCTTCCCAAAGAACACCTAGTGTTATCCACACAATTCAGATACCCTACAAGCACTTGTCGCAGCCAAATAAAAGCCCCCTGTCACCTACCAAAAATAGACAAAACTGCAACGGACTGAAAAAATAAGGCGGCTTTGTCATACACAATTTGGAATGACCCATTACAAAAGTTTCCAGGAACAGGCTATTTACATAGCTTTAAAAAGATAAAAAAGTACTCAGCACTTAATCAGAAGGTTGATCTGTGTAATAATATGTTGTTTCTTATTCAGAAAAGAGAATGATCAAAGAAATAGGGTTTGGGTATTTTTGCTCTTTCGAGTATTTTTATTTATAATACGATTATCTGTAAGAAAACATTAATGATTAAAAAGCATGCCACAAGAGAAGTCTCTATCTAGTCTCCTTCGTTGGGTAACATTTTTAGGCACTTATTTAAGTGCTCTAAAACCAATGGAGCTTAAGTATATGTTAAAGAGCTTAAAAGTGACTATGGATGATTTATGAATATGGTCTGAAATAAAGAACTTTATCCCTGGTAAATCTTGTACTTCCAAGAACCTTGGTGCTCTGGGGCATAACAGAAGCTAGAAACCTGTATTTTCCTACAAAAGCAAAGATTCTGAAAATGTTCATTTTAAAATGAAAATGAAATACCCAACTCAAGTAGTATCCTAGGTAAGGAATTGCCCTCCTAGCACTGTAAGTAGTTGGGAGTTTGAGAAATTAGTCAACATAGGAAGCATTCACCTCAATATCTTGATACTTTGATATCTCGGCATCTCCTGCCAACCCATTCCCCTCACCCTTCCTGCTCCCTCCTTCCCTCCCTTGAGAAGCTCTGTGTATCTGTAGGCTGAATGGGCACCTTGGAAATGAGGGAGTGTGAATCGCAGGTAAGTTGGAATAAAATTTATTTGGCCTATTGCTAAATCTGTCAAAAAGGAATAGAATTATCACATTCTGGTTCAGTTAAACCAGATTTTTCAGTATAAAACTAGTGCACTGGAAAAGCTTTGGACTGCTTTAATCCCAAGTATCCAGACTATGCTACTTAATAGCACTGAAATGACCACTTCAGTCCCCAGTTTTGTGTCCTCGCTCTTTACATATAGAAAGGAGTAAGCTTTTGAGTTAAATTATAAAACAATGATAACATAACGACAGTAACTAATAAGAGGCATTAATATTCCCTGCAGAAACCCCAGGCCATACAGTACAGGTACAAGAAACTTTAAAAGCCTAAGGCGTACCGAATTACTAGTATAGTATAGTGAGAAGTGTTTTTTTTCCTGACATAGCAGACATTCACTTTTATGATGGAAATAATCTATTATTAGAATAGCCACTACTTGTCCACGTTTTAAGCTGAACAGAAATGGAGTTTGTTTTAATCTACTATCTTTAAACCTCTTTATTTGTCCTTTGATTAAATCTTCTCATATGAGTTTCCGCTCTTCAAAACCCAAAAATCTTTAAAACTACTTGAAAAACTATGAACAAATACATTATTCCAGTATGGTATAGCTTTCTAAAGATGGCCATGTTATACAATGACAGTTAAATGACAGTTTGGTTTGTAGATAAAAAGTAGCTGGAAAACCAAACACTTTTACATTGTGAAGTTTCACTTTCAATTTTGATAATTTATTTGCAAGATGCCCAGCAAGCTATAAATACATTTCAAATTGTACATTAATTCAAAAAAATCTTTCGGAAAACCAGAGGTGATAAGTTAATAGCCAAAAGTATTCTACACACAGCAAGTTCTGCAATAGCAAATTTGTAGAAAGGTTCTAGGGAAACAGTAACAAATCACAGCAATCAAATGAGAAACATGCTTTAGATTACTAACACAAGTAGCAAGCAAACATTAAAAAATGCACTGGTGTTCAGCCAAATTAGCGATTCTCAATCTGCATTAGATTATTTTAATGGTTTGCTTGAATTAGGACAATTTTCCTTTATTTCTGGGAACAAGCCATTTCCTGATACAAATGACCTAGGAAGAGGCAAAACTGGAAAATATTAGTGCTCCTCTGAATAAAGCAGCCTTGCTCTACTTCTCTAACATTAAAGAGGACCAGTCAGTAAAAACTCGTAGGGACTACTTCAGTGCCTCTGACGACAAAAACTCCATCTCTCTACGTCGGTAAGCTCACCGCGAAGAGACTGCGAAGCGGGAAGTAGGGCCCCCCCGACATTCTGGGGACGAATCCTATGCAGTTACACATTCTGGCATCTCATTTGATCTAAAAAACCAAAGCCACGCTCCTGAAAACGGAGTCTCCAGAGTTTCTTCCTAACTCCAAAGGCCCCTCCAACGCACGGAACCGGCCCGCAGCGCCGCGGCCCAG
>Ga0065711_1006702_pt1 | contig 16620 bp, 6 predicted proteins | sample Hoacrofraction12_FD_59098 | JGI IMG/M metagenome (GOLD analysis project Ga0065711, IMG submission 59098) | Hoatzin crop microbial communities from Cojedes, Venezuela - Epithelial fraction 12 v2 (version 2) | ecosystem: Host-associated > Birds > Digestive system > Esophagus > Crop | place... | reverse complement strand
GGGGGGGGAGTTGCTTTGTTGCATGTTTTTAGTGTGACCATCCATTACATTTTTCAGATTCAGCGTTTGGTCAGAGTAATAACTAAATATCACAGAAATCAAAATATTCAGGTGGACTAATGCATTTTTTAAAACATGAATAAATCTTTGCAATGAGCAATCACAGTCTACTGTTTGCAGCAACACCATGACCATTTCCCACAGGCTGCTCCCTTATTTTTCTTGCTGTTTGAACTAAGAAATATTATGGAAACAACATCAAGACAAAACATGGAGAGAAAGCTGTCATAAGTCAAGAGCACCTTCCAACAGTGAACTAATGCAAACACGCTCTGTCCAAACTAACATATCAGCATAGCATCTGCTAGTTTACAGTACTATTTCAAGCAGTGAGCCACGTCACTTTTTAGACAAAAAAAAGTTAACCTTCAAATGCATCCCCAACTTCCTCATATAAAGGTGACAAAAAGTTTTCATTCTCACAATTGTGCTAATCACGAAGACTAAGCGGGCAAAAAATACAGTATGTAAGCAGGAAAAGAATATTAAAGATCCCTGCCAGACTCCATTGTCTTTGACAGATTCTGAATCGAACCCAGAATGAACAGCAGCATCAAGAGGGAAAACATCTAGCATTCAACTTAAATGGGACTCATCCAGCCAAAACGGCTTGGGACAGGGCATCTAGAATGGATGCAAAGACATCAGTGCTGAAGTGATTTGTCAGAAGTTCTTTACAACAATCTTTCTGCTGAACAGAAGTCTTAAAAAACATATTCCCCGAGTAAATCCCCATTGCTCACAGCATGCTGTCTGAAGAAACTATTGTGTTCTGCAGTTTAGGACTGCATTGCCTCGCGGACTACTATTAGGGCCTGTTAAGACATGCCCATCAAAAGAACTTGGGAAATCATACGGTAATTTAAATACATAAGCTTCTTGCCAATTCTTGCTCACTCTGTAAAATCGCAAGTAAACAAAGGAAAAAGAGCATTACCTGTCACAGACACCTTCACAAAACAGGTAGCCCACATAAACTACCCTGACATTACCTCCTCACACAATTAAGCAGCCGCAAAGTAACTTGCGTCCAGACCAAAGGAGAAAAACAACACCCCACCACCACACAAAACCACAACCAGCGAACAAACCACAAATACATGTCAGGCTTGAGCAGAAAGGCAGTTTTCCTGCTGTGCTCCTGTGTCTCCTGGTCATGGCACCTTCTGCAGGGCCAGTCTCATTGCTTGGCCAGCAGTTCATGCTGATTGTGTCCCATCCCCCCCCCACCCATAAAAAACGTCCGATTCTCCCGAGTGCCACAGCTACTGCCAAAGGTGCAAATGGCAGCTGCGAGAGCTGTAGACATGGGAAAACAGTCCTGTCCCTGTCCACACTTCGCTCAGCCCTACAGGCTAAGAGGGTTTGCATGTTGGATTTTCTCTGTCTTTAAACAGAAGTTTTGATTCTGCTGGAGTGGACAGCCACTACCAAAAGCCTCTTTTTGTTATATTCAGTAATGGAGGAGGATTCATTTGAAACTGTGTATGAACGCCTGTGTTTCTTATAGCTGTTATTCACAGATACACACCATAGACCTCCAGCCTAACTGCCACCATCCTCCTCTTTCCTCTTGAAAAATCCTTCTCGTTTTTCACTATGCTCACCCAACCCTTCCAAGACAAAACAGATACCTTCAGCCTCTCACACCAATAAAAATGTGTAAGATTGTGCTTCTTGAATGGTTTATTTATTTATTTGTAGGTCTCCTTTCAGCAGCATGTTAAAAAAAAAATCTTCAGTTTCTGCCTGGACAAACAGGAACACTTGGGAAAAAGATGCTAAAAACAGCCAGATTGCAGAACACTGAGGTCACTCTTCTTAAGAGTTTTCACAGTTTAGGATCTAAACTTTAAAAAATGCCATGAATATCCAGCTACTAAGTCCTTCATTCTGAGTTCAGCAAGCTTCAGTGACCCCGATGAGCACAGCGGCCTCAGCATGGCAGAGAGGCAGGTCCTGAGGCAGCCTAATCTCAGAAAAATAAAAGCTTTGAAGATTAAGAGCAGGATCTTGAAACGACCCAGAGAGAAAGAGAGAGACTAAGTGGTTTCTGTGCCCAGTCCTTCCCAGACAGTGGGCTGCTGCTAAAGTCCCCAACATCCACAGCCGGCAGCTCCAGCTTGGGAACACAAACTCAGCATCTTTTTCTCTGCAGGGACAAAAGATCAGAGCTTGAAGGCCCAAAAATGGAGTTTAGTTTGCTAGAAACCTGGGATAGAGGGAGACATTCCTCACTGCATTTGCTACTCTATGTCTAGAATATTCCTTTTTTCTGGATGATGTCACGAGTTACATTTACACTGAAGTGATGATGTTACTAAGTCACACAGGGAACATATCACACAAATACGTAAAGTTCTGGTTGTTCTTCTTTGTCTTCTTCCTATTCTCTTGCTAAACGTGGACAAAAATGGGATGCAGAAATCCAGCCGAATCCTCACCAGTACCGGAGACACCAAGTTCATTGCATTTCACTGGCTAAATTGCCATTTTACACCCTAGGACACCCCTTACCCTTTTCCACAGCACCATAATCACTGATTTGCTTTCAGCTTGCCATTCCCCAAAATGTCAGATCCTTTCCTGCCAAGCTGCTACAAGTCAGGTGATCCCCTTTCTTCATGTTCTGCCTGACCAGTACCTGCTTGTCCTCTAGCCAATTACTCCTAAATGCAAGGGTTTGTACTTCACTGACCTGCATCTCACTGCAGCAGAGCAAAAAGCTAGGACTTCAGGGCTCCAACCTGCACGTTATTGGGGGTCTGTGCATAGGCAGGGATGGAACACAAAAACCTTCAACCTCACAACAATCAAATTAAAGCACAACCTCTGTGTTCTTAGGCAGCACTGCAGGTTAAGCACAAGCCAGGATGATCCATGGGAAGTACACCGCTAGTACCTACAAACGAGGTGCTGAGGGCAGCATCCCCTCAGGTGATGGTCCGCTCTTCCCTCTGCAGCAGGGCACATATGTCCTTCTGTGCCCATCTGCGGTTCACTCGCCAGTTTACCCCCCCAACACACCCTTCATTCTTCCTCCCCTCCATTCTCACCACTTCAGCCTTTTGCAACTACCACTGCCTGCATAATCTATCATAAAGCAAAGAAAGCAGAGTTTGAAAGGGGGGCTGCAGTGGGAAGACATCAAAGAAAGATGGGCCACAGCAGCTACGAGTGCAGCACCCAAGAGCCGGTCTGGGCGTTGCACTTTGGGCAGGCAGATGAAACATGAAAACAGGGCACTGCCTACTGACCCACAATGACCAGAGGGCCAACTTCAGAGAGCAGGATGAAGACTAGCAAAGGTGAGGGCTACATACATGACAACAATAGACATGAAAGTTGTTCTCTTTCATTCCACAAAACCCATTTCAAAAGATAGTTACCATAATAATTTGTTGCCCAAGCTTTTGTGATGCACCTTAGAGCACCCAGTTTCATATCTCCCTATCCATCTTCGCAGAGCAATGAAGGACCTCCCGGCAGACTTCACACTACTTGGCAGGACAAGCCATTGGAAGAAGCAATCACTCAACTGACAACAGGTTGTGCAATTAAGAGGCCTGCACACATGTGCAAAGCACACAAAAACATAACCTGATTTCTGAGCTCAAAACAACACAGTATACATGCATTTCCAAGCAACACAGCTAGTTCCATGTTTTGGTTATTTTTCCTAGGATAGCTACCACAGAGAAAATTAGAATCATGTTTCAGGAACAATTCGTATCATTGATTTTATGTGCTCAAAGGAAGCAGAAATTAAAACAAGATGGAAGGTATCTTGCCATTCCAAGTCTAAAGTCTGGCAGGAAAATCACCAACCAGTGTTGGCTTCCTGAATTTCTCGGGAAAGCCACTGCTGGGTATCAAAGGCAACAAAGTTAAAATTACTAGAATTATCAGGGAGACATCAATGGAAAGGAAAAAAAAACAACAGTGTGAATTAACAACTCACACATACTACTACAAAAAGCTATGAAAAGAGAATTTTTTTCCCTTCACTTTACTTGCTTTCAACTAGTAATAAAGTTAGCTGGAAATAGGAACTTGCTGTTCTTTGCAGCAATTTATATGACCTCTGCATAAAACAGAAGACTACATCAACTTTTATACTCAATACTCCTACTGCATAGGAAGGGAGGCTCAGTTCAGCTGTACTGGCAACTCTGTGCATTGAAGAACTTTTTTAACTAACTTAATTTCTAACAGAATAGTTTCTTTACCTTCCAATAGCTATAAAAACATGCCCCAAACTGAAACTGTATGTTATGAAGACAACACATGCAAATGCACACACATGAATAACTATAGCATTATTTAAAATTCTCCTACACATAACATAATTTTCAGAGGCACAGTTTAAATTTGTATGAAGTATTCAAACAAAGACAAGACAGCTATCACAAAAAGTAGAGAAATCAGTATAAGCAAAAGGGCTGCGTCTTACAGTGTTAACAAGCCCTGACCAATTCAGAATGCAGTTAATTTCCTTCTGGCACAGCTACATTAATCACATGCATGAAGTCCATGCCAAAATGCACCCATACTATTAATTACAACTATCAAGTCCAATATAGCAACCAGCAAAGCAAAAATAGCTCTAGACTGACTGTTCATTTTATATCTTAAACAACACAATTACCTAAAAGGCCCAGAAAAAAAATTCTTCTAAAAAGCTAATTTTACACATGCATTCACACATCGATGCTAATTTTTGTTTTCCCTTTCAGTTCTCATCAGAGATGGTTTATGGAAAGCTGTGTCATAGCAATCCACATGTGCCAGCCATAATTAAAAGAAAAAGGCAAAAGAGAAGAATATTCAAAAACCACCAACACCACCACACACACAAACTTCCCAGCCTGGCTAAATCCATTCCAGGAGTAAAAAAATAAATCAATACAAGTCTTTTATCCAAGAATATAAAAGGAGGACTTAAATCTCAAGGCACAAGAAATTGAGTTTATAGCTTCAGGAGCACTACCTCAACGTAATCTTCTACACTGACTATTATCGTATAAGAAAGATCTCAGAGTTCTCAGAAGCAACCATGCTCATTTATCAAGTTCCAAAGTACTATAAAAATTTACTACACTAGTCAAGATATCCATCTTGATATATTTCTTACAGTATGCCATCTTTTTTTATAGCAACTGTAAGAGTGAACACCGATAGAAAAACCATAAAATTCTTAATCACGGAAGAGGGATACATATGCGCTTACAGAAGATGGAATTTTATCTTTTCTGTTCTTATGCTGACTTGAATGTACCACGTTGACCACACACACTCCCAAAACCTCAATGCTTCTGCAAAAATATGCTCATTTGTCTAAATTGAGTAAACATTTACTTACCCAGCATCCTCCTGGAATCCTTCCAATTCGTCTCTTTGTTCTGCTAGGGTGGATTCTAGATCCAGATAGGTACCATTGTGAGACAATTGCAGGGTGCAGTCATCAAGCTGTAGAACAAAATTCAGATCATTAGATTACAGCAGTCATTCTCTCTTACACACATCTAACACCACCTTCCCATCTTCCAGGTCCCCAGACAAGATCTCCCTAAAACAAACCATATGTAGGGAATGGATAAGAAAATGGGTGCTATTCAACAATTTCTACAATCCAAAGTCCATATTCACTACACCATACTTGGTCACAACAATATTATCACAACTAACAAACACAGAGAAATTTATTTGAACACACAGACGGAGATTAGAAGGTTTTACCACAGTGCCTTTAGAATACTATAAGAAAAAAGTAGTTAATTTAAATTTATAACTAGGATATGAATGACTTTTCTCTGTTCTTACAGCATATTTAAGTAAAGTTTCTGGGCCTCTGGATGGAGATGGAAGGAAGAAGCAGCTGTTCTGTGACCTACTGAATGTACGCCTGTGAGAAAGGATACAACTAAGAGACAGTGCAAGGTGGGGCAGCCAAGTGTTGGGGTCCTGCAGCAAGGGGGAGTGCAGTTAACAGAGACCCAGATATTCTGACGTTCTCATTTTAGGGCCAGGCAGTAACCTCCCTCAGAGGCTGCAGAGAAGACCTTTCTAGGCACCAGGGGTGAGAACTACACACACATACCAACTTCCTACAAAGGAACTGACGTAACCAAGGACCAGACCTGAAAGCAGGAACCTGTCTGCAATGAAGCTGAAGGGGGAGAGGGCAATTAATAAACCCTTTTTACTTTCATCTTGTCTTCCCTCATCTTCAAGTTCTCTATTAATTATTCCAGCTGTTGTTAAAAAGCAAGCCAGATTTGATCAGTTAGAAACAGAATTTTGTGGTCTTTTTACATGGAGCTCACCACAGGAGGAGGTCTAGGAAGATCCACCCCAAAACTCTGGCTAACTCACTGCTCAGGAACACAAAATAATTACTAGAATGAGAGGGGTAACTGAACAAGCCTGAAGGAAGAACTAGGAAGTAACATGAGCTCCTCTCTCACCACGAGATAATCCAGTGTCAAATCACAAGGAATGAGACAAAAAGACTTCCCAGGGCAGGGAAACCAGAAAACATTTACCAAAGGGCAGGTGAAAGTACAGGGTTGCCCTACCTCCTCACTAGGGAGTAACTGACCATCTGCCTTGGACAACCTAGAGAATCCAGCCCAGAAGAAACAAAACTGCCATCACTGAGCTCAGCTGGACGAGCTGCTGTGGACCTTCATGTGTCAGCACCTCACTGGTGGTCCTTTCGTAACCAGTCGCAAGTTCACGAATACTGTAAGCCCCAGCCATGTTTGCCGACAGGTACAAAATCCAGTCTGATAGCCAGTCTCAGACTGGCCTGCCAAACAGATGTTCCATTCCTCTAGATTTGGCAAAACAGACTGGCAGGTCCTTTGCATGCCTCTATCTACCACACAGCAACTGTGTCGATGACAGTGCAAACGTACATCCCTGCTGCAAAGGCCACTTTGTGAAGAGGAGAATATTTCACACCACACTTCCTACCAATCTTCTGCCACAGCTGGCAGCCAACAACCCCCTGAACTGGTAAGCAGGGGTCTGAAACAGCCAGTGACTCAAGAAAAGGAAACTACAACCCTTTATCACATCCATGGATTTTTCTTTTTGCTTTTTTTAACACTAGGAAAGAAAACCAGTGAGAATCCACATTTGATGAATTACCTGTTTTAACTTCCCATCAAAGTTATGGGTTCCCAGTAGCTATTCAAACAAAGCATAATAAGCAGCCATACTTCTTATTGGACCAAAACTTAGTCACTCAGTTTCCCATCGTTGATTTATATATGCAAGAAAAGAATACATACAGTCTCTGATTATTCTGAAATAGCTGCAGTGGAAATGCTGCAGAAGAGCTCATCTATAATTAGCAAGCGATAGAGTGTGACTTTTGGATTAGTCCACGCCACTATGCTTTGCACTGTTTGTAATCTGAAAGAAAAGTTCATCCTCTGGAGAAAGGGAAAGGGCAGAGGGAGGAGGTCAAGTTGTATTTCAAGCCTGCTCCATTTTTTTCTTTCCTTTTTTTTCCTCCCCAGGGAAAGAGTAAGTCATCAAATCAGGCGACATAAGTTTTTATTCTGACTCCTGGGTATTAAAAAAAGCAAAGAACTTCCAAGTGCAGCCTTCTGATACTAACAACAACAATAGTATTACTATTCTGTATCTTTCCAGTTACAAAGGACATTATTAACCTATACTAATACAAGATACACTCTTTAGAGAAGAAAGACTAAACACTACTCTGGGAAACTTTTTTGCAGTAGTCCAGGGTGTCTAATGAAATGCTGATTTATTCAAAGTAATGCCAAAAGGCAAACTACTAATTAGATAAATGTTCTGCTGTCACTATGGAGATTAGGAGATTTGCCCACAATTTCCATTTATACTGCATAATTAGGGAAAAGGAACTGTGCTTTAATAATATCTTATGACTTTAGTGTAGAAAAAGCACAATGAGAACAGGAAGTACTTCGTGTACAAAATAAAGAAGAGTAAGTACATTCTACCTATTTTCATCTCATCTCCATAGTTGCAGCTGAACATAGTATTCATTCAGGCTTTAAAGCACTGCAGATTGTACGCTGCATCCATTAATAGGAGTGTTGGGGTAGTGGGAGAAATGGCAATATCTTTCATTTCCATTACTTAACAATGAGTCTTAGAATCATAGTTTGGGTTGGAAGAGACCTTTAGTTTGGGCTGGAAGGGACCTTTAAAGATCATCTAGTCCAACCCCACCGCCACGAGCAGGGACATCATCTACTAGATCAGTCTTGCCAAAAAGTTTTTTTTCTTCTCTTGAATGTGTACACACAGAGATGGAAGGAAGCAAAACAACTCCTTTCAAAAGGAGTTTAAGTATTTAGGCAATCAACTCTAAAATCATCCTTACACAGGATCACTTTGCTCCAAGCTTCACTTGCACACACATTTTACAGGCAGAACACAAACAGAGAAGCCACCTAACGAATTATTTTTAATTAGTAAATTGCCTGCCTTTTTCAACACAAAGGATGGCTGATATTCACTCATTAGTGCTTGTTAGTAGCAATTCAGGATGTTGCTCTCTCCTTTGTTCAATGTTAATCCCATGATTATCTGCTATGCATCAATTCTCCCGTCTCTGGAGACCCTCACAAATGGCCCCATCTAGTTCATTCACGACGTGCTCTTCTCATTCATCATAATTCACATTAAAATCCTTATTAACACCCATCTTCTCTTTGGACAATCAAAAGGCAGAACAAATAAAGACAGTCTTTCAAAGAACAACTGACTGAGCTGTTTTCCACAATCATGAATGAGACAGGTGTTCAACTTCTTCAAAACTAATTCCATTTATTTCTCTTTATTCTTCATAATTCTGTTTAACTCTTCAGTATTCCCTATGGGTCCCAAAATTCAGATCATCATTTTGTTGTTATTAAACTGCAAGATTTCTTCATAAGCTTACAAACCCATTTTTTATAAAATCTCTCTTACCTGCCCCTTCAAAACATTAACCATTTTTTGTATCATACTTCACTGTATTGCTCAGAAGAGCCAAAACATTGATACAAGTCATTTAAATGTAACTTTTCCTGCAGGCTTTACAGCAATTTTCGATACTTTTCTAGTCACATTTAAAGAATAATACAGGTATCATAGAAACATCATCAGGGAGACACACCATCAAATGGGACAAGTGTAATGCTGCTTCTCAGTGTCAAACGCAGAATTACTCCATTTTCAGTCTTCTGCAAGATTCCAGGTTTCTTCATTGCAGCTTAAGTATCAAACCATACCATAAACTTCTGTAAAGCTATAAAAACTACAGACGCATTTCAATTACATTCCCATCTTCTCAAATCAACAGTTTCTCCATAAAACATCTTAAGCATATTTTTGAATCTCTATGAATATTCCCAATTCTCTTATGTCTATAGAGACTGGGTCTATTTAGAAGTAGTGTCACTATTGTTCACAGCAGTGAAGGAACAAAAGTTGTTATATGCAGCAGTCATCAACACACGTTTTAGCCAGAATCACCAGTTGCGGATAGCCAGAGCTATCAGCAACCATCCTCCTACTGGGTTTACATGAAGAAAGCAAGAAGAATAAGACTCTCATGCATCTTCCTCCCTAAAAATTTAACTGATGTACTAATTATCATCTTCAGTTTCACACTGAAACCTCACTGAAACATTAAGATCTGTACTCTGCAATGACAAGATCGGTATCAAGAAGCAGCAGGTGCTACTTGCATACAGGAAGAGCTACTAAATTAAACCAGTCCGAGATTTACCTTTTTCTGCAATAAACGTTCCAAAACAGGAACCAAGAGATGTTTGAACTTTCTTGGACTGTAGCCAGTATCCATGCAGTGGCAACTGACCCACACCATCCAACCATTATAAGCAACTATGCCGCAACCATAACAGGCACAGACTGAAAGCCAAAAAAGCGTCATGCACACACACAGATCTAAACACCACCATCCCAACAGTTTCCTATGTGTATATATATAAGTATATATAATTATGTATATATTTATTTCAGGTATTTTCCCTACAGTTTTCAAAAAAAGCTATAATTTACTGAACTTGAGTCAGATCCTGGAATTCAAAGTTGAGCCCCCTCAGAACAGAAGGAACAGCTTTGTTTGAGAAGCCAGAGCCAAACAACAAGCACCGATAAACACCAGAACTTCAGGACAGCATCATCCGTTCTCTGTAACCATAGCATACTTTCCTCTCTTGCAGATTTCTGCTTCATTCACTTCTCAAACATCTTCAGGAAACGAAACAGGTCACACACACCTTGTGATTCTCTGCAGGTGTTCTCAGAGCAGAGCCACACTGTGCTCTTACTAAGACAAGACATGAAGAATTACGAAGAATGCAATCATATCACTAATAACCAAATCATAAGGTATATATCCAAAGGGAGGGGAAATCAAGGTTACATTAAACATATATGGTACACAAAAAATGTGAAGTCTTTTAGTCATCATCTCCACATAAGTGCCTAAGAACAGCTTTATAAAAAGTGAAACAGGACAGTTTCAGCACAAGAAACTTTATTGATGTCGTTATGAGTCATCACCACAGTCAGAAAAAACTTTAAATAACCCTGAAATAGAGTTTTCCCACAGAAAAATGTAAATGTAAAAAAAGGGAAATGTAAGAAAAATGAACAGGAAGTACATAAAAAGCCCATAGGATTACAAATAATATTTCTACTGCTGTAAGTTTATACTTACGCTGTTCAACATTTCACTCTGAGAAGTTGAGCGCAATTTGTCACACAAAAGCAAACAAATATCTGATTAAACAGTTAAAATATCAGAACATTCAAAAGCAGAGCTTCCTACTCCCTCATCCTTTGACATTTAATCCATGACAAAGTGAAACCACGCCACAGAAGAGAAGGGTGTCCTGGCTGCAACTGTAACCAGAAACAGGCTGCAGAGCTCGGGCTTCCCCTTGCCTCGGAGGTCGTCCCCACCTCACCAGCACTGGGAGAGCCCACAGAGGCAATGNACCGTCTGCCANGGGGACACACGCAGATTGGGGAAGTCAAGCAGCCAGCTCATGCAAATATTCCTTAGAGGCTGCCAGGAAATCAAGAACATAGGGCAGAAGCTCAGTTTGTCATCTTCTTTCACAGGTAACCAAATCTAGCAAGTAGCAGCCAGTCCCTCAACCTATGGGGCCAAAATAATTTGTACTACAAGGCTATCAAGCTTAAAAGGACTCAAAATAGTGTGATAGTAGTGCACCAGTGACCCAGTGATGACTTTTTTCTCTTTTCAAGCACCGACCCACAGAAAGAAGTAACACCCTTTTCTCTTCATAAAGAAGCCCTCGTTGCTGTGCAACAGAAAAGCTCGTCATTTATCTGAATTTCAGAGATGAAGCACATCACCAAAAGAAGCAAGGAATGGCAGGGGGGGAAGAACAGCAGCAAGAAAAGATGATGATCAGCCAGTTATCTGATGCCAATAAATGATCACTGCCACTTTCAGAAACTAGTTGAATGAATGGGGGGGAAGGGGGGAATTTGAATTCAGTCATTGTTTTGATCAGCTGCCTTTAGCTTCTCACAATCCAAGCAAAACACCTAAAACCAGAAGGTGGAGGGTGCAAGGAGAGAAGAACAAAACATCTGCTTCCAAACACACCCAATCCACATGTCCACCCACAGACCGAGTACTGCCACCTGCTCCTCCTCGCACATGCTTGCGAGCGCTCCACTAACACACCAGTCTTCTCACTCAAGAAGCCCAGCGGGTACATAATCCAATGCAAAGGCAATACACACCTTACCATGCCAACAGAAACTCATGCAAGTCTGTTTGCTCTCCCTCCAGAAGGCTTTGACAGATTAGCACATATCCAAAGTGGACTTTCCTTCAGCTTGGTTTAACTGCTCTGTCCCAAGGCAGCAGCAAGTTGGTAGAGGCTAAGGGAGGGAAATGCCAGAGGCACCCTCCTGCCTTCTCAAAAAGCACAGCAGAGCCACAAGCCACTAGAAGAGCTTGTCCTGTCCCCTATTTGTTGAAGAAACAGAGCGCTATATTTCTCAACAACCACAGAGAAATGCTCTTTCCTCGCCCCCAAGCCCCCGCCCTGAGAATCCATTCAGAAAAACGTATTTCCCACAAGTCTCTCCTAAACGCCAGGAACGTGTTACCAAGTCAGCAGCGAGCGTGTACAAAGATAGGGCCAAATATCCTCAAGATTTTATCTTCTATTTAAACAAAGGAAGGCACCATTCAAAAATTCAGTTCGGCTAGTGATCAAGCATCCCACTTACAGGATGAAGGGCCCTACATTACGAGACAGGAGGACACGCTTGTTTACTGGTATTACTACAAATCATCGGAACCACTTGACTTTGCAGCCACTAGCTGGAAGAACAACCAACTCTCACCAGATTTCCAGTAACTCAAGCTAGAACTACTGGAAAGATTATTTTGCTCATTTGATTGTTTCCAAAATTACAAGGAAAGGGAATGAGAGAGAGGGGGAGTGATTAGAGTAATCCAGTATCAATCTGCAGAAATAAAAATCCCTCTTCAATTCTAGCTTCTGGCACAGACTTGGAAAATCCTTATCTTACTCAAATGTCTTAGTTCATCTTTCATTTAAACACTATTGGGTGGTAACTGTTCTTGTTAGCGGTGGCTCGCTCCTTATTCATCTACAGCATGCTTTGCAGAGTAGGGTTGATAAAAAGCAAACTTCCTTTATACTTAGTTTTTCCTCTCTAAATCCAAAGCCTTGTTTTGCTTTACACATCACAAGCCTGACACATCTGCACACTCCAGCTATGCAGTTCTTAAACACATTCCCTTCTGGCTCAGCTGTTTCCAGCACAATGGCAATCCTGTTACCAAGGCCAACAAACACCAGTTTTCCCTCTGCATTGCCATCTCCTCCCTTCTTTACTACAACCAATTTCTCCTCAGGAAAAAGGAGGAAAAACCAGCTCTGCCTGCTCACCAGCCCCAAACATATTTCATATTCCTAAGAAAACTGCACAAACTGATTGGTGCAAATGAATATTTAATACTGTTCCATCCAATGCCAAGCTTCATACTGAGAATGGCCATGCTACTGTTAGAATGCATCATATTGTAATGCTTTTGAAATCTATTACAGATGCAGGTTTTCTGCACTGGCACATGGCTGTACCTTTAAAAAACAGCAGGGTTTCTGTCCCTGTGAGTTCTCACAGAGCAATGAAAAATGGGGATGGTCTAATTGCATCCCACAGATCACAGCCAACCTACCAGAATAATTATCTGGCTTCAGAGCCACCACCAACTGCCCTCTTGATGAGGGCCTCAGTCTCTCCCTTCTCACGTGATTAGGTGCTACCCAGTCTGTGCCATGGTTACGTATGTTCCAGTCATCATCATTTTGGGCAACATGCTGGAGAAAGACCAAAAGCATCTAGCCCAGGAGTGATGTCACATGATCCATCTCAGGCACAAAGCTTGACATTAACGAGATAAAAGGAAAGCAATTAATCTGTATGTAAGCCCAATGTTAGCACCCAAAATTAACAGTGTACACTAAAATGTGCTCTCATCTTCAAGTACGACAGCAACCCAATACAACATACAATCACTGGGTCTTGATCTAAAAGTCTCTATGCTCCAAGTAGCTCCATTGCAATTGCTTAAACCAAAACTATACTCCTTCTCCTCGTGGTTTTTTTTTTTTTCTTTTTAAATATAGTTTGGTAACTCAAAGTATTTTCTTGCAAATTCTTTAGAAAAATGCAATAAAACTAATACTTCTGTGAGGTCAGAGTTTTAAAAGTAAGGTCAGGCACATACTCTACATAGAAGGCCATTTATGGAGAAGGCAGCTGTGCCACCTTCAGTCATCCACATTCACAGAAGTCACCAAGGTTTCTGAACTCTCGTAAGCTCGCTCTTCCACACTCATTTAGAGTCTAGATGAAAAAAATATTTGCTAGATCTGTGACTTTATATTATGATAAGTAATTTAGTATGTACAACTGTACTCCCCAATTTTGCAGCTCGTCAGGAACTATTAGCATAGACTGTGGGAGTAGTTATTAATGCTAATACACCTCTGGTTTATTTTTGGCACAGTAATTGCCATTGTCAAACTACTTCACAAACTTTGTAGACTTTGTGGAGCTTACATGCAGTTGCATTGATGGAGCCATGCCTACACACAAAGTACAGTCCAAAGGTTTGCACAACTAGGCATAGGGCTGTCAGAGCAAAATTACTTTAAAAGGAACTGCTACTCTTGATATGAAAACGCTGTTACGTTGAATGTAGCCTGCACTCCTAGTCTGAAACCGTAGCTTTTATCTCTGGGCTGGCAGACGCCACAAAATACTCCTGGGGTCAGGTAATACAGGGCATGAAGTGAAACATCAATGCCACAACAGATCCTCAAGAGCCACTGGAACAATATGCTGCCAATAAAAATATTCTGCTGAAATAACAAAGACACTGAAAAAAAATACAGAAAGCTGTTATATTAATATTACGGGTTTGACTTAAGAGTAACAGAAGGAAGTTCAGAGTTCAAAACTCTGAAACTGCTATTCCGGGTGGCTCTGAAATACAGGCAACACACCACAGCAAAAACATAATGTGTAGATGCCTACCTGTTACTATTCCTAGACAATTATGTCACTGACTCGCAGACCTTTTGCTTCATGATTCCTTTTAACACTGTGCTCCACAGGGAGCAATTCAGAGATTACTAGAGTTTCCGTGTCCAAATATGACACCGTGGCCTCCAACAGCAGCCACACAGGCATTGTTAGAAAGCATGAGTACTCAAAATGTCAACCATCATGGAACAAAAAAGCCAAATAAATTCATCTAGAGATGGGGGTTACTGCAGTGGTTAATATAAACTTTAAAAAGCTAACTGAAAACATTAAAGACAGTTGAATTTCTGCATAAAAGCTACGCAGAATTTCATGCTGTATGGGGAACTAGCACACATTCTTTCTCCTCCGCCTCATTCAATTATTTAAAGTTGTATTTGAGATGACATGCAAACCAAACAGCCAACAGTACAACTTAACAAAGTCAAATTGTTTAGACCAAAAACTCTTCAAGCTCTTTAACCCAGAAAACATACTGTGTTTTCTAGGTTTCTCACAGTAAACACAATGAGCCTACACTATGAGAATAACCTCACCTCTGCATCCTGTCATTAACTTCTTGGCACCTAGATTCTTCCATTCCCTTTCCCCATTTGCACAGATCCTTTCCTAACTAAGCTGACAAAAAGCTAGCTCTTCTCACCTTCGTGGTTATGTACATCTTCAGCTGAACAGAAAGGAGAGTGGCCAGTAGAATAGGATCCTTTATTTGGAGTTATATACAGCTTTCTGGCTGATACACAGGGGATGCTACAACATGCTCTCATTACCATTGGCTGGAACTACTGTGAAGGTATCCAAGGAAATGGAAATAATCTCTAAGAAGAAGACAGGTCAAGAAAAGGGAGAGGAGGAGTGAAAGGATTAGCTTCAATGGAGCTTATCATCTGAGGAATCTTTTGTTCAGAGTGTGTGGATAAGTGTGTAGAAAAAACACTGAGTTAAAATATCAGAAAACATTCTTTTAAAGGTAAGAAGTAGTCCAGGAAAGCAAAAATCATACTTCATTTGTGGCAAACAATTCCATCTGGCTTATTTTGTACTTCTGTTAAGACGAAAACTGAGAGGTACTTCACTGAAAAATATTTTTTTAAGTGATGTTGCAGAATGAATCTATGACTTGTAGCCTTTTTGTTCTTAATGAGCATCCCTGAGAACAAGCTTTCTATTAGTATCCTCCCTCCACTTTTCTTGAACAGTTACAAGACAGAGGTTGTTCTCTAAGGATTCCACCATCGCAGCTCTATCTGTGTTTGTGACATTGCACGTTGCTCACTACCCTATCACACAACTGAAACACTAGGCTCCTGCAGAACCACCAGCACAGTTTACAGAGGTGCAGCAAGCACAGAGTCATCAGGAAACGCGATCCATCATCAGCGGTGGTGGTTTCATTGACACAGTGGCTAAACACCTACTAGGCAATATACCACAAGAAGTAAGATACCCATCCCTAACCTAATGTGCAGTTTGCACTTCCACCCATATGATTCACATCTGCACCCTTTTGAAAATAACGCAGCTGGAAAGTGAGTCCTGAGACAAGCTGTACTTAAAATCAGTATTTGAGAGAACAGGTTATTTGCATCTATGATCCTTCCTCTATGAAAAATCAAAACTATGGAAAACAGAAGTAGGGACGAAACCAGGCCACTTAAACCCGAAGCAGGGAGGTTTGGCAAAACAAAGCAGCTTCAGAGCGAGAGGAGTGGGTACCAGTTCTGGCTCTCAGAAGTTTGTGAATTTTGCCAAAGCAGGGGAAATCTGGAGTTGATGAGAGTCATAGACAAAGTTAGTGAAAGAAACAGGAAGCCCAGGGTAAGTTGTCTTTTGTTATAATCAAAACTTGACTCAGAGGCTTCTGGTTAGATCTGAAAGCTAAAAAAAAAAAAAAAAAATAAAAAAACAAACCAAAAC
>Ga0065711_1040860_pt1 | contig 16621 bp, 6 predicted proteins | sample Hoacrofraction12_FD_59098 | JGI IMG/M metagenome (GOLD analysis project Ga0065711, IMG submission 59098) | Hoatzin crop microbial communities from Cojedes, Venezuela - Epithelial fraction 12 v2 (version 2) | ecosystem: Host-associated > Birds > Digestive system > Esophagus > Crop | place... | reverse complement strand
CTCCAGTCTTCAAAAAGGGCAAGAAGGAGGACCCAGGGAACTACAGGCCAGTCAGCCTCACCTCCATCCCGGGAAAGGTGATGGAGCAGCTTATCCTGGAGGCCATCATGAAGCAAGTGAAGGAAAAAAAGGTTATCAGGAGTAGTCAGCATGGATTCACTAAAGGGAAATCATGCTTGACCAATCTGATAGCTTTCTACGATGACATGACTGACTGGGTAGATGAAGGGAGAGCCATGGATGTTGTCTACCTCGGCTTCAGCAAGGCTTTCGACACAGTCTCCCATAACATCCTTCTAGGGAAGCTCAGGAAGTATGGGCTGGATGAGTGGTCGGTGAAGTGGATTGAGAACTGGCTGAACGGCAGAACTCAGAGGGCTGTCGTCAGCAGCACTGAGTCTAGTTGGAGGCTGGTAACTAGTGGTGTCCCTCATGGCTCAGTACTGGGCCCAGCCTTGTTTAACTTCTTCATCAGCGACCTGGATGAAGAGTTAGAATGTACCCTCAGCAAGTTTGCTGATGACACCAAACTGGGAGCAGTGGTAGATACACCGGAAGGCTGTGTTGCCATTCAGCGTGACCTGGATAGGCTGGAAGGTTGGGCAGAGAGGAACATGATGAAGTTCAACAAAGGCAAATGCAGGGTCCTGCACCTGGGGAGGAACAACCCCATGCATCAGTACAGGCTTGGGGTGTACCTGTTGGAGAGCAGCTCTGTGGAGAGGGACCTGGGTGTCCTGGTGGACGACAGGTTGACCATTAGCCAGCAGTGTGCCCTAGCTGCCAAGAAAGCCAATGGGATCCTGTGGTGCATCAAGAAGAGTGTGGCCAGCAGGTCGAGGGACGTTCTCCTTCTCCTCTACACTTCCCTAGTGAGGCCCCATCTGGAATACTGCATCCAGTTCTGGGCTCCCCACTTCAAGAAAGATGAAAAGCTACTGGAGAGAGTCCAGCGGAGGGCTGCAAGGATGGTGAAGGGACTGGAACATCCCTCCTGTGAGGGGAGGCTGAGGGAGCTGGGCTTGTTCAGCCTGAGGAAGAGAAGGCTGAGAGGGGACCTAATATATACTTACAACTATCTCAAGCGTGGGTGTCAGGAGGATGGGGTCAAGCTCTTTTCAGTAGTGCCCAGCGACAGGACAAGGGGCAATGGGCACAAACTGCAGCACAGGAAGTTCCGTCTGAACATGAGGAAGAACTTCTTTCCTCTGAGGGTGACGGAGCACTGGAACAGGCTGCCCAGGGAGGTTGTGGAGTCTCCTTCTCTGGAGATATTCAAGATCCGCCTGGACAAGATCCTCTACAGCCTACTGTAGGTGCTTTGGCGGGGGGCTGGACTAGATGACCCACAGAGGTCCCTTCCAACCCCTAACATTCTGTGATTCTGTGATGCTGTGATTCTGTGATTCTGTGATTCTGTGATTCTGACTTGTCGATGCCAGAGAAGGACTAGCTCGGTCTTGTGTGTCGAACACTGAAGAGTTAAGAAAAGGCAGTGGTTCCACTTGAATAGCAATCTTCACTTATCAGGCAGAAGTAACGGGTGATGGCCAAACACTATGAACTGTCTGACATCTGGGGTTCAAAGCAGGCCACAAAGCTAGATGTTGCTTGAGTTAAAAATCAGAAGGCCCCTGTAAGCATGTACTAAGCTCCTCGCCATGAGGGCATGCTGAATCACTGAGTCCTGCTTCTAATGACACAACATGCTATGCCAAGAGCCAGTCGACACATAATAATTTACTGAGTCCCACCTCACCAAGATCTGCCACAACATCTGTCAAAATTATAAAAAATGACACTTGAAAACCCTCTTTTGTAGGAGGAGTCACACGAAAATCCTACCTAACGGACAGGACAACAGACCTAAACCCGTCTTTCACCCCAAGAAGGAACGCCTTTTTGTTAAGAGTCATGCCTCTGACTTTGTTGGATGTATTCTCCAGGAAAATATTGTTAACTAAAGCACTGAATTATTAACTTGAGCTCAATTTTTGTAGATAATGCATTTATCAATGGCAATCCCGAATCTGTGATAACTGTCTCTTGAACAAATTCTCTATCATTTCAACTTTGCGAAATTGTTTCTGTGAAAGTCCCTGGGAGAGCTCTGACAAGAAAATATCGACTCTGATATCAAAGGGCTGCATACTTAACTGCTTAGACATAAACAATTGACCAAGTCTGGGACCAGGAGTGGATCCTGCCACACCTAGGCTCCTCTTTGAGAAGGAGTTTAGAAAGTAAGGGGGTGGGCTCTGAACCTTGTGGCCCAACGGAAGAGCTTTCCCCCCTTGCTGCTTATCAGACTCCTTGAAACCGTTCAGTCCTTTAACGTGGCAGTCCCTTCCCATGGGGTGCAGTCCTTCAGGAACAGACTACTCCAGTGTGGGTCCTTAAGGGGTTCACAAGTCCTGCCAGCAAACCTGCTCCAGCTTGGGCTCCTCTCTCCACAGGCCTACAGGTCCAGCCAGAAGCCTGCTCCTTTGACAGCTCTCCATGGGGTCACAACATCCTTTGGGCATCCGCCTGCTCTGGTGTGGGGTCCTCCATGGCTACAGTTGCAGATCTGCTCCACCGTGGACCTCCATGGGCTGCGGTGGGACAGCCTACCTCACCACGGTCTTCTCCAGAAGCTGCAGGGGAATTTTTGCTCTAGTGGCTGGAGCACTTTCTTCCCCTCCTCCTTCACTGACCTTGTGCAGAGTCGTTTGTCTCATGTATTCTTAGTCCTCTCTCCCAGGTACTATGTGCAGCGGTTTTCCCCTTAAATACTTCATCCCAGAGGTGCTACCACCATCACTGATGGGCTTGGCCTTGGCCAGCACTGGGTTCATCTTGGATTCGGCTGGCATTGGCTCTGTGGATATAAGGGAAGCTTCTAGCAGCTTTTCACAGAAGCCACTCCTGTAGCTCTCCTGGTACCAAAACCTTGCCATGAAAACTCAGTTCAAAGTTTTCTGAGCACATGGTTTTGAACAATACTTCTGATCTTTACTAAAATATTAAGTATATTCTTAAACATTTGACTTGCTTATAGGCTGGGATAATTTGCAGAACTTCTGACCTCACAGGTCTTCTATTTATGATGGCTCTAAAAACGGACACCACCCAGCAATGTGTACTCAAGGGCAAGAAAGACAAATGTATCCTGGGCTGCATCAAAAGAAACGTGGTCAGAAGGCTAAGGGAGGGGGATCTGTCCCCTACTCTGCTCTGGTGAGACCTCACTTGGAGTCCTACATCCAGCCCTGGCACCCTCAGAACAGGAAAGACATGGACCTGTTGGAGCGGGTCCAGAGGAGGGCCACAAAAATGATCAGAGGCCTGGAGTACTTCTCCTATGAGGACAGGCTGAGAGACTTGGGGTTGTTCAGCCTGTGGAAGAGAAGGCTCTGGGGAGACCTTATTGTGGCCTTTCAATTCTTAAAGGGGGCTTATAAGAAGTTTGGAGACAGACTTTTTAGTAGAGCCTGTAGAGACAGAGCAAAGAGTACTGGTTTTAAACTAAAGTAAGGTAGATTCAGATCAGCTGTAAGGAAGAAATTTTTTGTGATGATGGTGGTGAAACACTGGAACAGGTTGCTCAGAGGGACTGTAGGTCTCCCATCCCTAGAAACTTTCATCGTCAGGTTGGACGGGGCTCTGAGCACCCTGGTCTCATTGGAGATTGGGCTGGACTAGATGGTCTTTAAAGTTCCCTTCAACCCAAACCATTCTGTTATTCTACATTTAAGTTCATAAACATGCTGGAATATCTCCTAATAATACATATTAGTGGCATTCTTCACCAGGATTATACCAAAATCTATCATAATTGCTCATGTATTTATAAAATGTTCACGTAGCCATGCAGCGTTTCTAGGCTCCTGCAACATTGCTTCAGCATTCTCATGGAGAAAAACTTTTCCTTACCTCCAAGCACTCTGATCCTACTCAGCTCACTGCCTGCCAGGGCAGCCTTCTCCCCAGAGCTGCTCCTGGCCCCACTGGCATCACTGCTGAGGCTCTTCTTGCCCAGATTAGAACTACACACTGCCCCTGCCTGATTTCTATGGGGTCCTAGTCTCTACACACAGAGGCCTGTGAGAACTTGCGGGTGAAAACCAAAGCAAAGAAGGCACTGTTCACCTTAGAACTGGTTGTGTTCATTGTCTTAAATCACCTTATGCTTTCCCTGCTCATCTTTTTACCTTTAGTTTAGCCATAAGATCTCTTCTCCTTGACCTTGAATTCCCTTGCCAATCTCAACTCTGGTTAGGCTCTGCCTTCTCTAACACCGCCCCTGCAATCCCAGCCAACATTTCCAAGTTTCTTTTTTGTCACCTTCCCCAACTTCTGCCTCCTGTGTGCTGCTGTTTTGTGTTGGAGCTCTGCGAATTCTCCACTCAGCCATGCTGGTCTCCTCATGTGTTAGCCTGAGTATGGGAGTTGCCTTCGCTCATCCCTGGAGAACATTGCCTTTAGAACCCTGCCAGCTATCCCACGCTCCCTAGTCCTTCAGATCTTCCTCCCTTGGGATCCCATCTACCCACTTGCAGAGTAATCCAAAAATTGCTCATCTGAAGTCCCTCTTCCGTGCTCTATAACTCACATCCCTCACCCTCTGCAGGATCCCACGTGCCTCTGTTTCATGGTCACTGCAGCTACGCTGGTCAGGGATTGTTTCATTCTGTCCTATTTCTCCTTCTTAGGGGGCAGCAGATCCAGTTTTGTGACAGCCTGGGCAGCCCATCCAGCACCTCAACTTAGCTGTTATCCCCAACACTCCCAAGAAATCAGCTTGTGTCCCACCACAGTGCCCAACAAGAAGATGTCAGGAAGGTGAAACCTTGTAATCGATGCCTTTCTGGACTTGTCAAATGCAAGACCAAAGATAAACTCAGACTGAGGCATCTCTCGACTGAGGTGTCAAGAGCCAAAGAGCTAAGAAAGGGAGTAATTAACTGGTGCTTATCTTATCAGTCAAAAGTAAGGGGGGATAGACCATCACGGTAAACCAAGTGATCTGTGGGGCGCTGCGGAGGCTGCGCAGTCAGAGATTGCTTCAGATATTGCTTCAGATAAAGCACAGATGGCCCCTGGATGCACATACCAAGATGCCTGCTCCGAAGGTATGTCACACTGCTGAGTCCCGCTTCTGACAACACGACATTCCATGCCAAGAGCCAACCAACACACAATAATTGACTTAGTCCCACCTCACAAAAAGATTTCTAAACATTTAAAAATTGGCACTTGAAAACTCTCTTTGGGAGGAGGAGCCAAGCAAGAACTTCACCTGACGGATGGGTCGACGGGCCTAAACCTCTCTTCCCCCCCCAAGAAAGGACGCCTTTTTGGTAAGAGTCACACCTCTGACTTTGTCATATATATCCCCAGGAACACATTGTTAACTAAAGCACTAAACTATTACTTTGAGATCAACTTTTGTAGACAGTGCATTATCAACGGCAGTTCTGAATCTGTGATACCTGTCGCTTGAATAAATTACTATTGCTTCAACTTTGCGAAACTGTTTCAGTGAAAGTCCTTGGAAGGGCTCTGGCAGGCAAGTTGAATCTGAGAAGTGGCTACACACTTAACCCTTTAGACATACACGATTGACCAAGTCTGGAACTAGGAGTTGATCCAGCTCCACCTAGACTTTCCTCTGAGAGAGAGTTTGGAAAGTAAGGGGATCTTCTTTGAATGTCGTGACTCAATAGGAAGGTTCCCCTTTTGCCGCTTATCAGACTCCCCTTACCTCCCCCTTTAACGTGACAAACCTCCAAGACAGCTGGTGTCAGTGACCCAGAGACTTATTGAGGTTGTTGAAGTTGGTCCACTACCCTTCCCCGAGCAGGTGGTTGGTAACACACTCCCACCATGGTGTCATCTGTTTCACTGTTCCATTCTCTGAATCTGACCTCTAGCTCTCACCCTGTACTGCCTGTCCCACAGAGAAGCCCTGGATGTCCGATCTACTCCATCATGATAAGGACCAACCGGTCCTCCTCTTCCTCCCTGCCCACCTGTACTGAGGAGCTTTTACCCACCCAGTGCTCTCCCTAATTTTGCAAGCTGTCTCACCACGTCTCAATTTTTGCAACAACTTCCCAGTAATGCTCTCCTTCCATTGAGTGCTAGTGAGTGTCAGGACGTATACCTATCTAGGTGCTTTGGAAAGAAATGGAATTATTCAGGAACTAACATGTGTCAATGAAACATGGAGCCCTTTGCTGTAACAGCAGGATGCTATTTGCTCTCTAAACTAAGGCATCAAATGTTTCTCTTGTATTTGATTTGCCCCGGTAATACAACCTTACTCCCAGGGCCTCTAGAGGATGTCAAGTCAATTCCAATCCTCTTGGAATTGTGGATGCTGTGTGAATGTTCCCAAGTGCCTCCAGCTTTAATATTTCTCACAGCTACACACACAAGTTAAAAACTGTAAGAGAATATATTTTTTTCACACGCATACATTAATTGTTTTAGAAGACACAGAAGCTTTCAGGTAACAAAAATATTCAGATGATACCTGATATACCATGGAAAATACTGAGAGTAATTCATGAGTATTATGTTTGTCAGTCCATAGTGAATAATTTTAAATATAATTTTTAGCATGCTCACTCTCAGGTGATGGTAGTTTCAGGATATAACACTGAAGTACTGAAAATAATTTCAATGGATGTCAGAGTCTGCTGAGTAGCTGTGTGATGTGTGTTTTTAATGACCAGAAGAAGTAGCTTGCAAGTGATAGATGATCATCCCGTCCCTCTTCATCACCTTACATTTTACTTCATTTTTTTTTAACTTAAAAGCCACTAATTAACATCATTTTTGCTGCTGGGCACAATGTATTGGTATTTAGAGAGCTAGTATTCTGAATGAGGATGCCTGGGATTTTTGCGTTGCCACCTATCTGTTAATTGATTTTGACAACCTCATTGAATCTCTTGGTGTCTCTCTATGCCTGCCTGTCATCTTAAGGCAGGAGATAATTCTTCTGAAGTCCTTAAATTACTCAAGAGCCCAAGTGAAGTTTGTCAAAAACATGGTAGGTTCCTACAGCCTAAGTGCCACTAAAAGTAATAGGAGCAAAACAGGTAATTTCACCCCTCAGTTGCAAGTACTCATGATGGCATCTTCTACATACATGTGGATGCTGCTGCAGTTTTTTAATGCCAAGCAAACATTAGCTTTTGCCACTGTCATCGTCTTCTGAAAAGAATTATGTCAGATGTGTTCCTGTTAAAGTGCTCCCCTTTCTTATGAAATTTCTAAGGAAAACAAGTGTCAAAAAAAAGAAAATCTAAACTGGATCAAAACATGGGTTCCCTAACTTAGTATCAATCACTAGCTTTGGCTGCTGTAGAAAAAAAAAAAAACATCTCACGTGAAAATCTTGGGTGTTAGTAAACCTGTTTATTTAGGTGTGTTGTACAAATTCCACCTACATCTTCCAGGCACAAGAAAGTATGTACATTACTTTCTTGTGTGTTTCTGGATAAAATGTATTTACTGATGTTCAGGATTTGAGAAGAGTACAATTCTCTAGGCAGGACCATCTCACTGTGTGTTCATACACCTCTCTTTAATGTGTATAAGTGCTGCAATTCTGCTTGTGATCTCAGCAATTACAGAACTTTAAACATTAAGACCAACAGTCTGCTGGTGCTCCAGGCCATTATCTTGTCAAGCAAACAGTGTAGTGATTATGTCCTAGCTACTGTTGTTGCACACTGTGCAATACTTAGTCAATATTATAAGGGTGCCTGTTGCCTCTAAATAAAAAAATCTCATAAAATAGATACCTATTCATTCAGCCGTGTGTTTCCTCATGTATCTGTCTCTTTGGGTGCAGAAAATACAGTTGGAAGTTGGTTTGTTTAACCAATCTTGTACTTAAATTAGAGATGTGAGCTGAATGTCACAATATTTATAATTATCTTGGAAACAAAAATTTATGAGAGTAAACATCTTGACATGAGCTACAGAGATCTTGGGTTCAAAACAAATGCCATCAATTAATTCTTGAGACTAAAATACTTAATCTTCTGAGTATGTTCCCTGAATTTCCAATCATGTCAGGAAGTTAGCACTGATATCTTGGACATTTTTCAGCCTTTTGATTCTTCTCTTTCTGTTTATTTTTCTGGGTTTTAAATCTACCAGTACAACACTAGGTAACTTGGCAATAGTACATTTTGGAAGAACACAGGCATGCTGTAGTCAATAGTAATGTGTGTATGCGCTGACCTAAATGAAGGTTACTTGCTATGAATATTTGCTGTAGGTGTGTTGTCTCCTTCTTTTCATTCCTGCTCCCACCTGCAGCAGTAACATCTTGATGAGTAAATAAAGAGAGAAGATTTTTCAGTTCTTGCAAAAAATTTCTGTGGAGACCAGCAGGTTATAAAACAATAATAAGTAAACAGCCCAAAGCATATACAGAATTATTTTAAGCTTGATGGAATTACAGAATATCTGTTGCTTGTAAAGAGTGTTTTTGCTTTGCATGGGGCAACCTGGGAAGGAAAAATTCATCCTGATATCTTTGTCAGGCTGTCAGGACGATTTCTTTGAGCCTGTATAACTATATTAAAAAGCTATCATGTAGCTTCTTAATGGAATCCAAACTATAGTGCAATCTGCAATAGAAATTTGAGTCTGGGAAAGGTAACACGCAGGGAAGAGTAAGGAAAAACTGACTGTATCATACCTGTCAAGAAAAATCATAGCTGTTTTAATAGTATATGACAATCTCTGCTGTTTTTCCATTTTCTTATTAACTTCATGACTCACCACTAATATCACAAACTGCATGAAACCTCAAGGGATGGTTGTAGTTTCCAGGAAGGAGTTTATACTACCACAGCTCTCGCTTGGTATAAATTGCTCTTGAATATGATACACAAGTAGCTGATTTGTTAAGGATACAGCTTCTTTTATTTATATCATTCTGTGCTACTAATCCCACAGAAGTAGAACATCAAAGTCAAGCAGAGAGTTTTAAGCAGAAAAGAAACTCCACAGATTGACCTACACAAGGATTGTGACTTGCCAAGAGCATGATCACTCTAACGTACATGCATGCTTGCTTTTAAAACCTATCCCTCTGCTTGGCTGTGGCCCTAGTACCGCCCTGATTTTGTTTAAGACTAAAAATAGCAGTACAGTAGTTTAAAAATTAAACCACTACAAGTGCAGAAAGCAGCTGAGATACTCAAAAGTTTGTGGCATTCAATATCTAAACTGTAGGTTGAAATGTCGATTTGAATACAACATTATGCTACAGATTTTGCTGGCATACTCGTTCATGCACATTCCATCTCTGCAAGGTTACTTTAGCTTTCCTGCATGTTTCAGTTGTATAAGGCATGTCTGGTAAAAACAAACAGAGAAGCCAAGAAAAATTATTTTGAAATAACATTGGGTATTCACTATGCTAGTTCTAGTATTGCAGTGCTTTTGCTCATAGGGAGAAATTAGATGGACAATTCAGAATCCTCTAGGCACAATCATTTGGATCACCTTCTCTGATATTCAGGAGAAGATGATCTCCTTGGGGGATTCTGAAGCCTTAATGTGTAGTTTCACAATTTCACACGAGGACAAAAGAACAGCCACCCTGGTTCAGGTCAATGGCCCCTTTAGACAACGACCATCTTTGACAGTAGTCTGTGCAATGTTTAGGAAAAGAAAGAGTAGAGCAGGTGTGTGTTTCTCTCAGAAACATTCTCGTTGTTTTTTGTAATTTTAACATAGGGACTTCCTGAGTTAGATCTGATTTCAGTCTTGTCCTTTCCCAGTTTCTCTTTGAACCCATGTAAACATTTTGCATCTACACCCACTTTCGACAAGGAGTTCTACAGGTCTATTGCACATTACGTGTTGAATCACCTTGTCAAATTTTTTCATTTGGTTGTCACTATTTTCATTGGTGATCCGTTTCCTACACCAGAAGAATCTGTCCACAGTTAACCCATTTTTCTGCGATCTCCCTAACACTAGATTTTGTAGAATTATGTTTATAACAGAACAAAATTCCTAAGTTCAGAGATTTTTTTTTTCAATTGTTCCTTAAGTTTAAGTGATTTTTAGAATTCCATAGGATCGACAGCTGTACATGCAGACAGATACTCAAGCACAAATCTTTTTAGTGACCAGGATCATGTTAAGCCCTCTAATGTTGTAAATAAGCAGAAGACTACCATAAGGAAATGTGCTTTCATAGATGCAAACTTTGTTTATTAGCTGCTTATTTGTTGTTCTTAAAAACATTTGGAAGCACTTAGAATTAGTATTCATTAACTTACATATGACTAAAAGACCTTGAAATCTCTGATACATTCATTGTCTTGCTTCATTCCCAGTGCTAATTAATAAGCAAAAAAAAAATAAAACAGAAGTGGGATTTATTATCTGCTACAAAAGCCAAATAGAAATCTGGTTTTGCTTCTGAAAGTGGTCTCCAGGTAATGGTTCTGCCTTGCCTGTATGACAAGAACTTCCTCAGCTACAAGGGAGGACAGAGGGAATCATTTTTAGAGGAAAATAGCTAACTTGAGAAAGTTTCCAAGTTTTTTCATGTCTACTGAATGATTTTTGTGGTGTCATACGAAATCACAAATTGTTAACTTGGTTGTGATTATGTCTTCAATGTGTCTTTCACCAGTATTTCAGAAAGTATTTCACAGATCAGTGACTTCTTGGGCTTTTGTCAATGCTAACGTGGCTACATTGATATCTCCCTCTTCAGTGAAAGAGTTGATTTCAAGTTGTAGTGTACAGATGGTGGACAGACAGCAGTCTTTACCAAGAAAATATGTACTTGTTTATCTAATAATTGTGAAACTAGTTTCCACAGCTAGTATCTGTACCTATACTATAAATAAAAACTGGCAATATGGTTTGTGCATCTGAGACAGTGGTTCTACAAGAGCAAACACTTACAACATTGGACTTCCTGGATAGTCCCGCTAATGTTAGATGTATCACTCTGTATGATTAACTGATCACCAAAATAGGATTTTGCAGTGTCACTACATTAGCTTTGAATTCTGCCTCCCTTTTGATTGTTAAGTAATGATTTAGTATTGATTTCATTTTGATTTGTTCTTGTTGTGGTGATCCATTTCAAAATTTTTAAATGGTTTGTAGGCCAAGAATTAGTTACCATTACTACAGCAGACTTTGTTTTAGTTATGTCAAACCCTACAGATTCTGTTCATATATGAGAAAGTGTATTATATAACTTTACCTTTAAAAGCTTCACCTGGCAATATTAACAGGTCTCTATTAGCACAAGTCATGATACACCAGATCTAAGTGCAAGATTGGACCCAAAATATGGTTGTTGTAGCTAATATCTCCCATTACACTAGATGCAGTACTTCTCTACCATGTTTGCAGATTTCTATTATCATTTGATCCCACAAAATTCCCCTATACAACAGTTAGTTATGGGTCTGTGTGTTCCAACAATGTCTCTATGTAAATAAATTCTACCAACAGGAATACAAATTCTCTATGTAAATAAATTCTACCAACAGGAATACGAATTCACACAGAAATTTTTAGATCATTGTCTCATTGATAACGTTTGGCAAATTAATTAACAGCTGCTGAAGACTTCAAATTTGATAAAGTTATGGAAAGTATGGGAGATTCATTATTAGAATGCAACAATTTATTTAATTTATAAGGTTTCATTTACAGTAGAATTGAAAGCCGATCTATGACATTAATGTAGAATCTGAACACACTTAAACTGTATTTACCTAACAAATACTGACTTACACTTCTATTTCTCAGAAAATACTGATATGCTAGTTATTGTCTACTATTTGATCATGTACTGTGGCCCTGAGATTTTTAAGTGAACTTGCAAAAACAGATTACTCTCTGCTTTTATTTTTCTGTTCTTTACTCTAGGCCTACTAAAGTCAAAATCATTGTTTTGCACACTGGCAGTCAAATTGCAGTTTTCTTTTTCTGTCTTTTCCTGGCCCTGCGAGACAATATGGATCAAGTGTATCACCACCAAGACTAACAATGGTCCTTCAAAGCCCACTTTGTGCTTAAAGATATAGTTAGTAATGTTGAAAGGGATATAGAGTTACACTAAGATTTCATGTACCATTGATCTTTTGATGATAGTGTTTAACCTACGGATACATTCTAAATTCAATCTTTTCCTGATAAACAGGACATAAATTTTTCTGCTGCATGCTTTACTCTAGTGGCTCCTACCTTAATGAGTTTATTGATTCAAAATTCTTCTCAATTCTTCTCTGTTGCACATTATCACTGACAGTGGAAAACAAGCAAGGTCAGACTTTGCTTTTGCTTCTCCAGGCTGGATGCATGAATGACCTTGTTGCACATGTTCTAGGATGGATGTACAAAAGACAGATGGACATCCACTTGCTGTATCACTTGCCTCAAAATTTGTCATCTTCATTAAACAGAAAAAAAAAAAGGAGAGGGATAAAAGTGTATCAGTACTGTTGTTATGACACAGTTTAGGTCTGGAAATTTGGAACTAAAATTGGAAGATTGCTCTACTAGGTCAGGATTCAGTTAAAAGATGAAAAAATTCTTTGTTGGTGCTGTTAACTAAATTGAATTTTCACAGTCTTCTAGTTCTCAGCTTCTCTCTCTCAGCTACGTTATGAGTCCAGAAATATTTCTTCTTATGGACTTGGAAGTTAGAAACAAATAGCTATATAAAAAGCATCAGCTTTCATTTTTAACATTTGTTCTAGCAAAGTTGCAATGCAAAGCTTGTAAACATACATCTTAAAGAATGAAAAGGCAAGAGGCAAATAAATAATAATTTCTTCTCTGATTATGTTTTAAGAAAAAGTTAAGATATTTGGATTGTTTTGGTTGAGAATTACTTTAAAACACTGTCATCTGGCATTTATATTATAAGTTTTTGTCTCTGATAACCTCATCAGTTGATCTGCCAGACATTTTCTTTGTTAGTGACACAGACTTATTACTATCTCTTCGGTAAAACACTACAGGATTCTCAATACAATAATATGATTCATCTGGGTTCTCTTAACTAATGTATTTTATAGCTTAGAGAACATACCTATCTACAGGAAAATAGAGATATATAGAAACAATTATGAATATTTCTCTGGTGGTTCTCAGAATTAGCAAAGATTTTAAATAATTTATTAATTGCCCAATTTTATGGGTAATTAAAAAATAAATTCAGGATGGTTTGTTAGGTATATGATTCCGGTTTAAAATACCAAGTAGAGGGAGGTCTTAGGTAGCATGGGTAATCTAACCATGGAAACATTTTTCTTGAGGATATATAGATGAATGCAGGAGCAGGCTGGGGTCAGAGGACCTACTATCCTTTAAATGAAAACGTTTAAAAATTTCTCACGAAAATAATAGTTTCTGATCCCATTTAATCTATAGCCTGATTCAACAGGCAGAGGATTTCTACCATAATGCACTGGTACATAGACGCCACAAAGTACCAATTCCTTTCACAAAAAGCTAAAGAAACAGTATTTTCCTTGAGAAACTGGGTAGTCTGCTTCATCCACCAAAGCCAGTCTGCAGCTCTCAGACAGAGGTTCTAAAGCAGGATATTTTTACCTTTTAATTTCTGTCAAAATCATCAGTAACTTAAATAGGGAAAATTAACATTTTAAAAAAGCTTCAGAAGGAAGAAACAACTGTGATGATCAAAGCCTAAAGAACAGAAGAAAGGACTGCCAGCATATACAATCCACGTGCAAGTAGTGACTCTGCAAGCAGTGCGTGAAAGATTTTTAGCTGGTCAGAACCAGAAGAAAGTTAAATCCTCTTCCCCGAAGGCTCATGAAAGTACATCTGTGCTTAAGGCAGTTCAGTAATTATGTGATAGGAATACTTTTTGTGATTATAATGCATAATGGCCTCCTACAAAATTCTGGCATTCAGTAGAATGAAAAGCACAGCCAAGGGGAAGAAACTAGATGTACTGAAGAAAAAAATCTCCATTGGTTATAAAATTTTACCGACTAGTAATCACTACTATAAGAAAACTGACTAGTGTGGGTTTGCTTTATTTTATATTCTAAGATAATCGGCTATGAAAGTTCTGGTTTAGTCTCCTTTGTTCTTTTTTCCCCCATTTTTCCATGTCAGAATACAGCACCTAAATCCCATTAATATTCTATATTCTTGTACAGAATGTGTGAAAGATTACATGATTTATTAAAAAATGGTGCAAATTATGTTCTAGTGGCTGCATTTCCAGTTGCTCCAAAGGGAATTACAAAATTAGTTCAAGCAGTGTAGATGATTTCTATTTTATCTTGCTTTTTCTTCCCTGCACGTCTCATTTGGTTTAGTAATTCATGAGGGAAGGCAAACAAATTGTTCCAAACCTATTAATCACTTCTGTCTGTCCTGCTAATCACTCAATTACTTTATTATGTAGGAAATACTTTCTAGTTTTAGGTTCATTGCTACCTCAGATTGTTACATATTTCAGGGTTAGCAAGAAAGAGTCCTGCTAAAAAGTGATCTCTTTGCTGTAACTGTTACAATAGAAAGTTGGTACCTCTAAAAGTAAGAAAGAATTTATATTGGTGTACTATCGATACTTATTTTGGTGTAATACCTTAAGGAAAGCTTTTCCATCTGAATCTTCTCCACAACACAAAGACATAGTGCATAGTGACACCCATATAGACAGATATTACACTAGCCAGCGTTTTTTTTTAAAATCGCTGTCAGAGAGATCTGCTTTGCTACTGTATTAGCAAAACCTACATAAGAAAGTTGGACTTCCACCCTGGAGAACCTCACACAACCTGCCATTCAGGTTAGATAAAATCCTCTAACCAGCTGGGAGAAAGATGAAGCCTAGACAATACCCATCACTGCTGTGCCTCAAGAAGTAAGAGGCCTTGCACAGACTTCTTTGTTAAACAGATGTCTTCTGCAGGTTTTATGTGCAAGGAATAAAGTAATCTCAGAAACCGTGATATGATGTTAATGGTATCATATTTTATACTACTCCTCACTTAAACTTCTTGCTTTGAGTTTAGGAGGATATAAAGTAAAGCCAATTAAAGATAAAGCACCTTTTGTTATTTTATGCACTTTAATAGCATTTGAAGACCTGTGCCAAGATTTTGTTACACACTATGCAAATGTATTAAAATTGGTCTATGCCCTAAAGAATTCACAGTCTATACAACAAAATTAGGGCGAGTAAGTGTTATTAACCTTATCTTGCAGCTGAGGAAGCTCAGATTGAAGAAAATAAAATAAACTCCCAAAGTCACATGGAAAACTCTGAAACGGACAGGAATGAAATGCACATCTGCATCTGAATGAGCTACTTAAAGTACGCGTTCTCCTCAGGACAATGTTCAAGGAAGCTTGTTGACAGAATTTCCTTCTGCAAAACTAATTGTTTAATACTTGAACCATTGGACATAAGACTCTTAAGAGTGGAATGAAAACTTACGCTGGGATATGGAAACAGATAGTGACTGGTGGGACAACTTTTGTTTCGCTTTTGTGCCGCTTTCTGGGTAGAGCCATTAAAAAGTTATATAGACACTGCGGTCTGCAACATTCTTCCCTACTCTTCTTCCTGTTGCAAGGTTCTGCTGAGTTCTCCAGCCCTGCCCAAACCTACAGATAAACCAATAGGAGCAAGTACTTAAACAGCATCATCAACACTCATTGTTTCTCACCAGGTCTTTCTTTTAGTAATTAGTCTTACAAAATCTCTGCTTATCATTGCAACATATTTGAGGCGAAGTGAAATGTCAGGTAGAATGCAAACACGGTAGCCAAACTGTGGGCTGGATTTGGAAGAATACAGTCTAGCTGATTTTCCCTCTTGAAATATTCAATTATATGCAAACTAAGTGCAGTGTTTTTCAGTTGAAGGTGGTGGAGTACACAAAAACTAAGTGTGATGGCAATTAAATTTGGTAATATAAAGTTAAATGTCTTCACAGATTTTCTTAATCTGACTTCCACTGATGTCAGTGGGTTTTAGGTGTATTGGTCTTCTCCTAAAGCAAGCAACATGGTACAGGAATTTGAAAGAGTAACTTGTTTAATCAAAGTAACATAAAATGCTGGTTTGCATCAAATATAGCCTCACTGAGAAAGCAATAAAGTACACAGTTAAGTAATTTCTTACCTAAGCTAGCATTTAATTGTGTCATTCATTTTAATGGGGTGTAGATGTGTGACTAAAAAACAGCACGTTCTTGAAAAAGGTTTTTCTGAGTTACACTAAAAGCAGATATCATTGGATGGGTTTCTTTGAGTCAAGCTCTTGTAGATCCATTCAAATTTTTTACGTTTAAGAGATGAAATCAAGCATGCAATTTTCTTGTTAACAGCAGGTATATATTTATATTAAAATATTTATGAGAAATGTTATCTGAATGTCTTGAAACAACAGACATAAATTCAGTCTTGCACTTTGTTATTAAAGAATCATAAAATTCTGAAAGTACTGGTAGATAACCATAAAACAAAACAAAACAAAACAAAACAAAACAAAACAAAACAAAACAAAACAAAACAAAACAAAACAAAATAAAATAAAATAAAATAAAATAAAATAAAATAAAATAAAATAAAA
>Ga0065711_1040859_pt1 | contig 16621 bp, 18 predicted proteins | sample Hoacrofraction12_FD_59098 | JGI IMG/M metagenome (GOLD analysis project Ga0065711, IMG submission 59098) | Hoatzin crop microbial communities from Cojedes, Venezuela - Epithelial fraction 12 v2 (version 2) | ecosystem: Host-associated > Birds > Digestive system > Esophagus > Crop | place... | reverse complement strand
GGAAAGGCTGAGGGAGCTGGGCTTGTTCAGCCTGAAGAAGAGAAGGCTGAGAGGGGACCTAATAAATGTTTATAAATATCTGAAGGGTGGGTGTCAGGAGGATGGGGCCAAACTCTTTTCAGTGGTGCCCAGCAACAGGACAAGGGGCAACGGGCACAAACTGAAGCATAGGAAGTTCTGTCTGAGCATGAGGAAGATCTTCTTCACTCTGAGGGTGACGGAGCCCTGGAACAGGCTGCCCAGTGAGGTTGTGGAGTGTCCTTCTCTGGAGATAGTCAAGACCCACCTGGACAAGGTCCTGTGCAGCCTGCTGTAGGTGACCCTGCTTTGGTAGGGGGGTTGGACTAGATGACCCACAGAGGTCCCTTCCAACTCCTGCCATTCTGTGATTCTGTGATTCTGTTACCAGTATAGAAGAGGATCAATATATCATACAGAAAATAATAGTGACTTTCAAGTGTCAGGTAATAGAAATGGAATTTAATTTAGCAGTACCAAATTGGGCACTTTGTGGACAATGATAAGAAATTATTTTATAAACTAGAAGTTATTCAGTTAGCAGCCACTGAAGAAAGGCACAATCTGGTTATACATGAAAGAGAAAGGATTCCTACCAACCATCCAATAAAAAGCAGTTAATATGGCTCTTGCATGTGCCTGGTGAAGTGTTTCCAGAGGAAATGGGATTACTCCATTGTCTACTGCACTGGAGATACTTCGTATGGAGAAAGGAACTCAAATTAAATATATGTGCAGAAAACCCTTATTGTAATGTGTGGAGGAACTAAAGGAAATAGGACACAAAAAGTGTGGCTTTTTATGCTAGAAAACAAAGGCAAGACTAGTTCTTTGGGTTTTGATCAAGTTGTGTTTTTTTTTCAAGAAATCTACTTAATTTTGTCCAAAACACACCATTCTCCGCTGAGAAACAGTTTGGACAGGAAATGTATGTAGGCAGGCCTGTTATTTACATGACATCAATGTGCTATTAGACAAAACCTGTAACAAATGAACAAGATCTGCACTGATGGTCCATCCATGCAGGTGCTAAGAATGCTTTTTTCACAGCACTGTGTTTCAGGCAGTTTAATGAAATGAGGGGGGCGGAATAGTGTCATTAGCTGGCTGCGTCCCATAAGATAGAGCTGTTGGCAGGTAGCAAGAGTCATAACAGAAGTGTGACTCAAGGGCAATCAACAGGAAATCAATTTAGTCATTGGATATGATGAATATGGTAGACAAAGACACTCACTAGACAGGAGGTGAGTATGAGCATGTTGGTTTGGCATGTTTCAGGGAGTATAGAATCTGTCAAGGCAGAACAGTATTAAAAAGATCATGTAATGGCAAGGGGGATTATACCTGCTTTGGCTGGGAAATGGAAAGGCTGAGAAAACCAGCATTGTGCTAATTAGAAGAGAAAAGAGAAAAAAATTATGTGATTGAAGCATATATGAGGAGTCCTGTGAAAATGAAAGTCAGACCTGAAGCAAGAAGGTAATTAACAGCCTGAAGCATAAAAAGACCTTACAGAAAAGTCAGATAGTCCACGAGAAAAACCCCTATGCTGAAGATGATGAATGCCATTATGATTGTACAGGAACAGGAGTCTTAAAAGCTAAATGGAAGAAATAATGCTAGCAGATGGCAATTGTATAGAACACCCTTAACTGGACATCAGCTCTGGGGATTAAACCCATATACGTTTAGAGCTATAACCATGAGTACTTCTTACTTTGTTTCAAAGGCTGAGACTGCCTATGAAAATATACTGTTGTAAACCAGCCATTATAAGGGCTAGTCTATAGAAGAGGAAAGAGCCTGTGTTTTTAAATGAATAGAAAGAAGAAAACCTGGAATCTCTTCATACATTCTGTCAGTCCCATAGTTGTAGATGAGCAGTGGAAGTCATTGCTAAAGGACGTTGCACATACTAAAAGTTTACATGAGTTAAGAGAAGTCTGGGTAAATTCGTGTAAGAGATACTCACCTAGAGTATTTATGGACATAGAACTACCTCTAGCTCAGAAAATCACAGAGCTACACATGGTTGGAGGTTAGGGGGATGTTAAAAAGATCTATCACATATGTCCACCTTGCTGTTACGAATTTCCCTAAGCATTTAATCATCAACACTGTTACAGAGGATACTGAGTAGATATACTTTTGATCTGACCCTGCAAGACTCGTTGTACACAAATGTTTATTTACCCATAGAACAGGTCAGTTCTTTGCCATCTTCCAGGAAAAGCTTCCCTGATTTTTATAAAGTTATATTTCCAAGCTTAGAAACTTTTCTTAGATTATATAAATTTTCCTAGTTTAGAAAAGTTCAAGGAAATTCAGTCACAGCCATTTTAATGCTCAGGCCTCTGTCATGTACAAATGTTCCTTAGTACTTTGAAAGTAACAAGATCCAGGGAAATAGGGATTTTATCTGCCTGTCCCTTACAACAAGGGTTTCTGAGAGCTGTCATGTGGTAGTATGCAAGTAATCACAGAAGAGGTTGGAGGTGAGGCATGGCAGGACTGCAGTCTTCTTGTTTCGTCATGGTGAAGGATGCGGGGTCAGGAACTGGGTAGATTCCAGGAAATGTTATGGTGATACTTGTCCTGCGATTCCCATTATGAAAAAATTGCTGAGAGGCTAAAGTTGGTATAATTATCTTGTAGTTCCTGATAGATGACATACTAGCTTTCTTTTGCTAAAATACAAAATTTATTTACTTCTTTTTCAGTCTCAGATATCACAGTATATTTCCTTCTGAATTCCCTTTGAAATCCTACACCCCAATGCAGTGGTTCTTAGCCATTCATATGTGGGCCCATAGTGTCCTGTAGGACAGCCAGATGTGGTCTGTGAAGTGACTGCAGATTGAAAAATAAAATACATTCTCACACATGTAAGCAAGGAAACAAAATGAGGGAAAAGTAGTGGTTTACATTGTTAGCCCAACCTGTATTTAGCTAGAAATAGAATCTCTTGTGGGGCATCTCTGAAAAATAAGTGGAGTAACCTTGACTTAGAAAGCCCTATTTTCCCTCTCCAAACACAGGAATGCTACCATCTCCTACCTGACATGCAATAGCCATTATCTCTTGAGCTCTTAGTTTCTTTTTTCTTCTTCCTTTGTATAAACTATAGAGTTCACTATGACAACAGCACAGCCCTGGAGACTTAATTCTTTGATATTTTCTGTTTTGTGTTGCCAGCTAGGAGGTGAAATAATAGAATTGTATGACTTACCTTCGCTTTGCATGTGAAAGACTAAGTAAATGTGTACACCTTCTTTTTAAAAGTGGGAGAAGGCTTTCAGGGAAGACTGGCTTAGGTTTGGATAAGGAGTTTGCTGTATTTTGAACATGTTCTGGAAAGATGCTAGGGGCTGTCTCTGTTGACAATGATGGACACGTATTGATATAATACATCTTTTATCTCAGTGCAATTACTGTGCAAAGCAAAGTTTCCAGCACACAGTGTGCTACCACACAAAGGGTCTCAAACATAAAGCAATAACACAGGAGCGTTGCATGGCAGCGCTTACACAGTAGGAACAGGCAATGTTTTTCTAAACCTTTTTAAGTGGTTTTTTTTTTTCTTTTCCATTTTGCTTTTTTACCTAATTTACTTCCATGTAGTACAGTGAGAATATAAGGAGTACTAAGTGGGTTTGCCAAATTTAGTCTGCTCAGTGCAAAGTTAAATTCGGGGGGGTGGGGCTGTGTGGTGTCCCTATATGCAGAAGTTCTTAGGAAATAGATTGTTCAGCAGGCCAGGATAATTCGCTTATAGCTGTTTCCTTCTGATTATGCAGAAGGAAGCCTGTGTCAATAATTTGCCCAAATATAACTTTCAACAGACCAAAATGAATGCATGTCTTTAGTAAGAACTTGAGTTTTCAAGAGAAGCACTCATCATTTGGTATGGCTGTTTCTTTTGGAAGCATATAGGTAAATCCACTGATAGTCCAGTGACACAGGGACATCTTATTTAGTGTGTTTATGGCCTACATAGAATGAATTTTAGATGCTGGAAATTTTGTGTATTTGGGCAATTTAAAAAAAATGTGTAGGGTCACCCACATAAAATACTCATTAGTATATCTTCTGTTGATTTGTCTCATTAAACGTAACTCCAGACCTAAGTAATACAGGACTTCTTTTTTTGACTGCCTTGTGATTTTAGTCAGTGGTGTATAAACAAGACTTTTAAATGTGGTGGTCGGTTTCATAGTGTTTTGTCACATGTAACTTTTAATAATAGAAAAAATCCTCCTCTGTGGCAACCCACTTCCAAATCTGAAAGAACCAATGTTGAATTACTGTGATTCATCCTCTTAGTAACCCAAATTGTATCTCCAGGGCTGCCAGACTCCTAGTATTTTGGAGATTAATGGGCTCTGTTTTCTGTTTCTGGAGGGGATTTTGTAGTCTGGCTTTGAATAGGTTGGTAAGGAAAGAAAATTTTTAACAACTTTTAATGTCCTTGAAGGTCTTAATTTAACTGATTGACAGTCCTTCATCCAGAACAGAATCACCTGTAAATCCAACTTAGCAATTACGCTATAATTTGCATCTCTTGTACATAAATATAGCCAAACTCCTTAAAAAGAAGTAAGGATTTGGGAAAGATTTTACCTTCAGAAGGTGCTAAAACATGTCTCTAAAAGAAAAATTCCTCGTAAATATTTGTTTTTTGGAAATGTATGTTCAATTAAACTGAGAAAGAAGTAGGCCCAAAATATAGTAGAATAGATGCTTATGTTTTAGATGGCTGAATCCCACCCTTAGCAGCTGGAAAACAAAGGGATATCTTTGACAAGAACACCAAGTGGCTGAGAGATTACTTTTAGTTTTGTCTTGGCTTTTCACAATTTTTGCGAAAATCTGTGCACTGTAAATTGATGACCACCAGAGCACTTTGGGTGGGCAGGTTATGAGTAGAACGGATGATATTAAGGAGACAGACATTAACCAATAAATTAGTGTTACGCATCCAGAAGCCTCCTTTAGCTGGATGCCATTGCTGAGATGATGCCCATGGTTCAAAACATTAAGGCATTTTTTGTTTATTAGAACCAAGTGCCTATGTTCTCATTCTGAATTTCACTGTCTAGAGAAGAAAAGGATTTTGCAGAAGAAAAATTAAGGTGGTTACTAGTAATTATTAGTTAGGAGAGTTTAGAGCTTAAAGACGTGAATATGCCAAATTTGTTAATTTTATGAGAAACGGGATGGGAAAGAGCATGGCCATCAAGGCAGAATTTTTAGGAAAAACAGTAAAATTTTCTGATCCCACTGTGTATGGACAGATGCTCGCATCCATTTTATGGAAAAAAGTTATATTCGTGATTTGGTCTGACGTCTCTATGGCGACAAAATGGTTTTCTGAATTTTATTGTAATCATGGGTCTATCTTGAAAAATCTTTGTGGGAGAATCCAGAATATTTGTGAAAGTCTCTGTACTTTTTGGTCCAGAAAATGTTGCTGATGCTAGATTCTTACAAAAAGGTGGAAAACTAAGAACAGAGCTCATACAATCTGTTTTGGAATGAGGTTACGCTTTCCAGTCCTTTGAAGATAGGTCAGAATACCTGTTGCAAGCTGATAGAGGTAAAATCCTCTATACGCTGCTAATCATTTCCAGAGGTGTTGTTTGTGATGAATGCTTCATATGGAGAAAGAGGTTTCATTTTCTTAAATTTGCGATTTTATCAGGCCTTTCTGGGTGTGATTTTTCATAAGGATAACGTACTTTTGTTACAGTCAGTAGCACAGTGCCTCATAAATAACTTACTGAGGAGGTTGTATGATTTCTTAAGACTTTTAAAATTTTTGAATGGTCTTTTGTAAAATGACTTCTAAGGGTTGCCTTCCTTCCCCAGAATCTTCTACAAATGGGTATGTTTTCATGTTTGGAAAATGATCGCATGGATTTTTCCAATGGGACATGGACCAGGCAGACAAAGGACTTCTGGAGAAATAACCAAGATCAAGAAAGAGTTTTAAAATAACCTGGCAAGAATTTCCTTGTTTTCTCCTGTTGTCTGTGGGAGTGAGCAGGGATCTGTGCTTCATAACCATAGCTTAGGAAAAAGATATGTAATTAATTCTGTCAGTGGTGAGTTCTGTTCACCAATCCATTTTCTGATTTGTTTATATTTGTCAAAGAACGCTGTGCAATGCCTGCTGCCATTCTTCTTACTGTTAATTATCTGGACTGTAATTTAATAATGCCATATATTGTTCTGCATCAGAAATCTTAAATAGTATTTTTTTCTAAAAGCCAGGCATTTCCCTTGAATGCAAGCCAAGATTTTGCAGCATATGTCTGAAGTAAATGAGCTGCATGCAATACTAATCATTTTGGGTTTCTCTTTTTCAGTCTGTAATAGGCTTTGGCACAAACCTGTACTTTCCTGTGTCCTTTTAAAATTATTTCTGGGGCTTTTCAAAGGGGAGAGTTATAAATTTTTGTGATTTGGCTTGCATGCCAGTAAGCTGCTCACTTGCCTGAAAATAACATGCTTGTCTCTACCATCCATGAGTATGTGTTCAGGAGAAACTATGTTCTTTGTCGCTGTACTCCATCCTGCTGTCCGGAGTTTCAAGAACTGAAATCACTTGCAAGTGAAAATCCTCATTCTCAGTCTTAGATCTCAGTTCTGCAGCTTCTATGTGAGTGAGTCCCGGTCATGTGAATTAGACTGTTGCAAATAGAGAGGTTACTCAGGCATATAAAGACTGAAAGACCAGGTCCATATTACTTACTCCTTAGAGCTCTGCATCTGGAATCATTCAGCTTCAAATGTTACCATCAACTTACCTCATTTGAATCATGGCTAAATATATTTCTACCTAGTAACAATTAATTCCTGGTGGCAGCTGCCTGCTCTCAAATCACTTTCTGTACCCATGTGCCTGCATCACATGTAGTTAATTATGACAGAGGACCTGGAAATGTTACTAGGGTCCAGCCACTTACAGACCCTCATTAATTACATACAGAGCTACATGTGACCGGTTACATTGTCTGCTTAGTATGGTCTGTGTAGTATTGAGTCTGCATAGAGAAAAATCATTTAAGAATGAACATGAAGAAAAAGAGTATCTGCTTTCTACTCTGGGAACAAAAAGAATGTATGAGGAACTTCAGAAACAGAAGAAAAATTTATAGTAATATCTTATATTTCTGGAGTGTCTAATTTGTGATGGAATATCTGAAATAGCGATATTAGATTAATGTATACATTCCTTTCTTCTTGTTACTTGTCATAAAAAATTATTGTGTTTTGTGAGGTATGTTAATGATCTTTGGGTTCCCTATTGATTTTTTGGGAAAGGAAGAAGGAGGAATAGCATTAGCTGAGGGATGTGCTTACAAACTCAAGAAACCTACTGCTTTTCACAGCAGACTGTCACATCTTCAGGACATGTTAGTATTTTTTGTACACATATCACCTGTTCATGTAGAGTAGGGCTAGTGTGCGATCTTTTCTTTGGAGAAAAAAAGGTAGAGTAAGTCAGAGTAGCAGCTAGGTAGGGTAAAATAAGAGAGAACAAACCATATTTAGGAAAGAAAGTATTCTATGGCATTTTTTCCCCTCTTAAACTATACTTAACTTAAATATTCTGTCTCATTACTGTTTCTTCCTGTGAGTGCCTCGTATTACACTGGATAAGGAGAGATTTCTTTCACCACTTAGCAAGTATGAAACATGGAATAAGTATGGCTTTTCCACTTTATGACAAATACAGCTGAACCTCTTGGAACATACTTGTAGTTGCTGGGAACAGGCCTTCAGCAATATGGCAAATAGTGGTGTCTTCCCCACAACACTGACAAAGCAACAGAGGCACAGAGGATTGTCACAATTTGCCCAGGATTGTAGAGCAAAGCTGCCATTCCTCAGCTTTCCTCTTGCTCTTTGATGCATGTTGTTTCAACCCATTGCCATTAATTTCTCAGAACATCTGTGAAGTAATCAGCATATGGCCTTCCTATGTGATTGCTAATGAGCTTATTAAAAGCTACAAAATTGCATTTGCATGTGATTTTTGCCTTACTTTACAGTGGGCTTTTAATTACCTGCAAGCACTTTATGCAATTCTGTGGCTTAATAACTTTGCAGAGTAAATCTCTAATGTTATTTAAAAATAGAGACTTCATTGGGCAGAGAGTACTTACCTTGACAGAGAAATTTGATAACTTTTAGTTAAAGCACATATCTCCCCTGGCCTTTGCTATAGAGAACAAGCTAGATGACAATCCTAATAGCAAAACAATGGATTCTGTAGAAGTTAGGTGTACCTAAACAGAGTGTAGATCTTGTCCTAGCTCTTTGTATAGGGATAAATACCAATCTTAATCCTAAAATAAAGTTTGATATCAGAAGAACACGGGACTATTTAAATAGTGAAGAATTTCTGTCTAAATTCCCACAGATTTCCTGTAGAATAACAAAAGTCATTGAACTCTTTTCATGCTAAAAATAAAAACAGATTTTCATGTCTGTCAGTACTTGAGAAAAAGGGCAACTAGGAAACTGGAGAGAGTCCAGCGGAGAGCTACGAGGATGGTGAGGGGACTGGAGCATATCTCCTATGAGGAAAGGCTGAGGGAGCGGGGCTTGTTCAGCCTGAAGAAGAGAAGGCTGAGAGGGGACCTTATAAATGCTCATAAATATCTCAAGGATGAGTGTCAGGAGGATGTGGCCAGGCTCTTTTCAGTGGAGCCCAGCGACAGAACAAGGGGCAATGCGCACAAATTGAAGCATAGGGCGTTCCACCTAAGCATGAGGAAGACCTTCTTCACTTTGAGGGTGATGGAGCCCTGGAACAGGCTGCCCAGGGAGGCTGTGGAATCTTCTTCTCTGGAGATATACAAGACTCGCCTGGACAAGGTCCTGTGCAGCCTGCTGTAAGTGACCCTGCTTCAGCAGGGGGGTTGGACTAGATGACCCACAGAGGTCCCTTCCAACCCCTACCATTCTGTGATTCTGTGATTCTGTAGATTCAGACTAGATATAAGCAAGAATTTTTTTATGATGAGGGTAGTGAAACACTGGAAGAGGTTGCCTAGAGAGGTGGTAGATGCCCCGTCCCTGGAAACATTCAAGGTCAGGTTGGACGGGGCTCTGAGCAACCTGATCTAGTGGAAGATGTCCCTGCTCGCTGCAGGGAGGTTGGGCTAGATGACCTTTAAAGGTCCCTTCCAACCCAAATTGTTCTATGATTCTATGATCAGTTAATTTACACTGCAGTAAAACACTAGTTTTTCAATAGATAAAATAAAGAAAATAAAGTTACTACAATAAAATTTATAAAGTACAGTCAATATTATCAAAGTAAGCTCTGTCAGTTGATTTACACTATAGTAAAACACTAATATCATTTCTGTTTCCTGGCTGGATGACTTAGTGTATATTACCAAGGAACAAACATCTCTATTATTTGCAGCTGTTGTGGGTATGTGGGACAGGGACCAGTAAGAACAGTTGTGGGCATCTTCGTATTAAAAATGAGAGTGTGTTCAGAAAAGGGGAGAGGGGAGAGTGTGCTCTGAACACAGCGAATTTAGCAGATTAAGAACTTAAATTGGCTGTACCAGTACAGGATTAATAGCTACTGTTTGAACTGTGACTCAGTAGTATTGCAGGAATCCTTCTACATACCTACCGATATTTGAGGTTCCTAAGTGGTAGATTTATGTTTTTGTTGCCAAGCTGCCCACTGAACCATGATGCATCTGTCCCATGCAGATGGTACAGCATCCAGGACGTCAGTCTACTCGGTTACAGGTCGTCCTGAGAAACTTTCTGTCATGTGCTGCAGTGCTGAAGAGCTGGACTCCACTAACAGTTCTTGTCTGAGTCCTCTCCTTTTCCCTACAACAAGAAAGCAGGACAGAGCAAGCACTTGTAGTGTTTGAAGGGGATGGAAGAATGACCTCTGAGTGGGGCAGTATGTGGCAGGATGCCAGCAGGTAGAAGGAAGGGAAAGCGGCATGTGATAGGAAAACATATAAAGTGGAAGAGTGGAGAGAGTCGTAGGAGCCAAAGTTTATTGCTGAGGTCGGTATTCTTAGGTAAGTTCTTGTATGTTGTACATCACACAGAGGCACTCAACTCCTCTGTGCAACTGACTCTTTTTAACATCTTATTTAATCAAAGACTTGTGGAAGTCCCTTCTCAGACTACCATCTGACCCATGCTGGATCACTGGGATTTCATGATTTTAGTAAAATCCACCTAATGTAAGCAACATCAGAGTAAAGTGATAAAAAGGACCGTTGGCTTAGACACAAAGAGCTGTGAGATAAGGTGTCGTGGTTTAACCTGGCAGCCGGCAGCTAGGACTCAATAACTTGATAGCTTACAAGTCAGGAAGCCTGGTTCTGTGTCCAGCTTTGTCACTTCCCTTTGAGAAGCAGCTGTTCTCCTGCTCATTTGCCCTGTGTATAAGGACACTTTATTTTAGAAGGATCTTCAGGCTCTCAGCTTTATGCTTTTAACCAAATATTTTGAACTGACTTCTCCTTTCAGAGTAGAGAAGACCTCTTTCCAGAAAGGTTTTTTTTTTTGTTGTATTTTCATGAATTTGTATTTGGATTTGGGGTTTAATATTTCCTGGGAAAATCTAAGTGAAGGAGAGCAACAGTTCATTCTCTAGTCAAAGTGAAATATGGATGATATTTTAATTCTCCTTATGCTCTTATGTCCAGGAGACAAACAATAAAGAAAAAATTAATCTGGAGGCAATTTTCATTCATTTCATCAAAATCTGAAGTAGAAGTTTTTTGGGTTTTACCTGGTCTCTGTTTGTAAATTCCTTTCTGAATTGAATGTTTCCATAACGTGAGACAAAACAGCTTTCAAACATGTTTGGCATATACCTGCATATTTAATCGTGTCCTATATATAGCATTTATACTGCATATAGTGCAGGCAATGACAGCTTCACAGAATCTGTGGGAACACTCTCCCCTGCATTCCCCACCCACTCCAGCATTTGCACTGACATAGCTTCTTCCATCACCTGACATGAGCATGGGACTTGGAACAACTTTTCTCTTCTCATTTCTTCGTTTAAATGAAGAATTTGTCATTCTTGTTACCTGTATTTCACCCATTTCAGAAACATTTTTGTGGGGGTGGCATGAGGAACAAAGGAAGACCCAAACACTCCAAAAGTCCGGCATTCAGCAACAGTGCAAGTTTTATAAGTGTGCACGCAGTAACAGGGAAAGTTTAAACCACCTGCCCAATGTCTCTGGTTGCTGGAGGACTGCTGCTCTGTGAAGATTCCATTTACGTTTCTTTTTCTCCTCCTAATTTTACACGGGTTATCTGAGGACTTATCTCAGGTTTTGGTACTTTTAAAGACATTCATTCTGTCTGCTATACTGACATGTAGATGCAAATATCATTATTTAAGTTTCACAACCAAAAATATTCTTGCATATAAAATATTTTCAAAGTCAGTCCCAATGTGTCAGAAAACCATTCTGAGGCAGTATGTGTAGAGCAAGTAGCAATCAGTGCAATCAGTCAAAACTGTATTCTAAAACTCTGATTGCACCAGTGTCCCAGAAGTGAAGAGCATTTAAACTCTTGAAAAAATAATGATTGAAATTAAAAGGCCTGTTTTGTATTGGTGCTACCTGGATGATTTTCAGTGGATCTGAAAGCAGTGAACAATGGATTTTCTCTTCCATTTTTTTCCCACTGTACAAGGGATTCTTTGAATTAAAAATATTCAGCTTCCTTACCTCATTTTTTGACTCTAGATCTGACTTTTTTTGTATTATCATTATTTCAGTGGAGATCTGATATTTTTTCCTTTTACAAATCTTTAAAAATGTTTCCCCTTTGCTAGTAAATACAAAAAAATGCTTTTCATTAAAGCAACATTGTACATCCTGGTTCATCTTTATTGGTCAGTGTTGATTCAGAGACATTTCCTAGTGATAACTCTGCAAAAAAGGTTAACTGGGGACAGAAGACCAATCCCCAGTATTATTCCATTGCTTGACATACTGAATGTTCCCAAGAACACTAACAGTGCAGACCAGTGATATCTTTCTAAAGGTACACTTTGTATTTGGTTTTCTGACCCAGAAATATATTCTGTACAAGCCCCATTCATAAATAAGTGGAAAGCACTCTGGATACATGGTGAAACTGATGTTCTTAATTCACTATGAGAGGAAACATGCTGTAGGCTACATCAAATCTCATTTCTTGACTAATGCTGTCTGCTTTTCAAACAGCTCAGGTATATTCTCAGCGATCTCCACTCTCTGCATGGCAAACATCATCCCATGACACATCACTGCTGTAAAATCAACTGCAAAACGGAGTTGAATTATTAAATAACTGTCCATGTGGTTGTGGCCCCTGCTTATAGAATCGTAGAATCATTTAAGTTAGAAAAGACCTTTCAGATCATGAAGTCCAACCGTTAACCTAACACTAAGAAGTCCATCACTAAACCATGTCCATAAGTGCCACATCTACACATCTTTTAAATACCTCCAGGTGTGGTGACTCAACCACTTCCTGGGCAGACTGTTCCAATGCTTGACAACCCTCTCCATGAAGAAATTATTCCTAATAGCCAATCTAAACCTCCCCTGGCGCAGCTTGAGGCCATGTCTTCTTATCCTATCACTTGTTACTTGGGAAAAGAGACAGACACCCACCTCACTACAACCTCATTTCAGGTAGCTGTAGAGAGGTACAAGGTCTCCCCTCAGCCTCCTCTTCTGCAGACTAAACAACCCTGGTTCCCTCAGCTGCTCCTCATAAGACTTGTTCTCCAGACCCTTCACCAGCTTCATGCCCTTCTCTGGACATGCTCCAGCATCTCAATGTCCTTCTTGTAGTTAGGGGACCAAAACTGAACACAGTATTTGAGGTGCAGCCTCACCAGTGCCGAGTACTTGGGGACAATCACTTCCCTACTCCCTCTGGCCACACTATTTCTGATACAAGCCACAATGCTGTTGGTCTTCTTGGCCACCTGGGCACACTGCTGGTTCATCTTCAGCAGGCTGTCGACCAACACCCTCAGGTCCTTTTCAGCTGGGCAGCTTTCCAGCTACTCTTCCCCAAGCCTGTAGCACTGCGTGGGTTTGTTGTGACCCAGCTGCAGGACCTGGCACTCAGCCTTGTGGAATCTCATACAATTGGTCTCGGCCCATCGATCCAGCCTGTCCAGATCAATGCTTGAAACCAGCAGATCTTTGTGCATCTTCTCTGACTGAACTTATCCTCCTTTGTTTGATTGGTTTTTCGTTCTGATATTTTTCAGAGGTGCTGGTAAATTTCTGCCTTTCCAAGACAGTTATTTTGTAATGAGAACATGCCTGAAGACACAAAGCAAGCTGAGCAAGTAGTGCCATAGTTCATATCTGAGCAAGATTTCCTCACACATACTCATATGATACTACATCATTTTCATAGCAATGATATTTCTTTCACAAGAAAAAATAGTTTAAGGACATTTGTGGACGAGGCAGTAAAAGGAGAACAGAAGCAATTGCATTCCAGTCAGATTCAGTTGAACTTGTTTGTGAATAACTATTTTCACTATTGTTCCAGGTCTTCTCCTCAGTAATTAAGAACTGAGAAAAGTCTTAATCTTTCAATTAATACATGGATATATTACAGAGTTGAATACTAGCTCTGCATGTGCAGATGGCAATCTCCACTGTGAACTCTTATGCTTTAGGTTCAATGGATAATCATAGAATGACTCTACAGGAATAGAAATGTCTCTGTGGACAATAAGCTTACAGAAAATAGCTGCCTGTTCTGGCAGAAAGGAAGAAAAAACTAATTATTCATGCCCTGTGGGTGGCTCAGATGAATGGGATGCAGCAGATCCTGAAACTTCTTCTGATACCCTAGAATGAAGGTCTCAGACATCAATTGACATTTCTGTTAGCCTTAGTTTGCAAACCCACAAAAATGACAAAAGCTAGGATGTGGATTTCCTAACACTGCCTAGGTGTAGACCCCAACATTTCTCACGCTCCTGACCCTTCTTAATGAGGACTTTCTGCTTACCACTTTCCTTTGCCATATGATGGGAAAGCTGTGCTCTGTGAAGGGTGTGGAAGAAAGAACTGTTGAAGGAAAAGAACTGGAAACCTTACTTCCACTGAAGTGAGTAGTGGGTTTGGCTCTCCTTCCTGGGCAGCAGAGGAAGGAAAAGGTTTTTTCACAATAATGGCTTCCTGCAGGATGGAGTAAGAAAAGAAATACGGATGGAGTAAGAGAAGAATCACAAATCAGCTGATTTATAGCTAGGAGATTAAGGAGGAAAGTATTTCAGGGTGAATAACATCACTGTTTTTCTGAGACAGCAAATCTGTTTCAAACAACAGAGGAACTACTAGGTTTAATAAATCATAGATTGCTATCGACACATTCCTATCAGAATTTCCATACTCTGTTCGGGCTCTCCTGTGTTCCCATGAGACTGAGGAGGTATATACTTTGCCTTACTAAAGAATCCTCCAGCAGATGCTTTCATCCCATGTCTATGTTAACTTTAGGTTTCTTTTTTATCAATCATATAAAAGGCTATGACTTAGACCAGTTTAGAAAGCGTATATGTTAGCCATGCAGAAGAAAATGTTTGGGATCCACAATTCATTTTTGTATGAAAAACTTATTTTTTTATGCATTATGAGAAGTGAGCACATCTTTTTCTAAAGAATTATTTTCAAATTGTATATGAGAAGATTATCTGCAGGTCTTCTGGAACATAGTTAATTGATCAAGCTGACTATAGATACCACTAATGACATGGCTGCAACACCTGATCAGTGGTTGTATTCACCACAATATTCAGCTGCTTATGGTCCTGCAGGACAGGAACAATGAGAATCTAGATTTTATGAAACACTTTTCATCTCTATACTTCTGTAATTTCAGAATTTTAATGGTCGAGCTCCAACATTCCTAATGTTGGAAGCAACAGGTTCATAAATAGAAGTACTTAATTCTCACAATTAACTGTATTTAGTAGCTGATGCTTGAATGCAAGTAACAGTCTTCTAGTAGGAAGGAATCACATGTGGCAGTTTTTCCTTGCTTTCCCTAATGAACTCTTTAGTAACTTGGCCATTTTGCATGTTATGAACTGAAGTATTGCTTTGCCTAAGTTACTGCCTGATTGTCATAGCTTTTAATCTACTGTGCACCCATCATGTACATCCGTCTGTATTATTGTTTGGATTTCAGGAAGGTCTAGCATGGCTCTGAAGCAAAGTTATTCACATTAAATATTTATACCTAATTAAATACATACAAGAATATAAATCATACTCTTGCAATGTTTTAGGGCTCAATCCATCTTCTGTATGTAACATTAGCAGGACACATGCATGCAGTTGTCATTAGACCCAACAGTAGAAGCCAATACTATCTGAACATTTTCTGTTCACCCATTTTGCAAGAACATCACGGCATGTGCAACTCTTGCCAGATAGCTGAGTTTATCACCAAGGCATATGCTTACAACTTAAAGTCAGTGGAAACTTTGCCCTTGTCCTGGGTTCGGCCAGGACAGGGTTAATTTTCACTGGACTCCAGGAAGGGACAGAGCCAGGTGGGCTGACCCCACCTGGCCAAACAGAGCCGGGTATTCCATACCATGTGCCGTTATGCTGGGTTCCGGTGGAGGGGAGCCAGGCGGCGGGAACTCACTCGCAGCTCGGGAGTGCGCGCTGGCGATCCGGGAGAGCAGCTCTCTGGGTTGTGCGGTTTGTGTTGTGTTTTCTCCTTATCTGTATCGTTGTTGTTCCTGTTCCCTCTGTTTGCTGTTCTGTCAAACTGCCCTTATCCCGACCCACCGGTTTCTGCCTCTTTCTTTCCATTCTCCTCCGCACCCCAGCGGGGGGAGGGGTGGCCGCGTGGTGCTTTTGTTGCCGGCTGCAGCCGAACCAGAACAGCCCTTATTTCTATGGAGCCAGAACTTCTCTGCAGAGTTCCTACTGCCAGATGTCCCAAGGAAGCAGGAGCTTCCTTTTCTTTAACGTTTTGCATATGATAGCTCAATGCTCCCTTTGAATGAATAGTTAATGTGGCACATATTTCCCGTAAGGAAGCCAATGTATGGGACTTAAGATGAAACAGCATCATTCTTTGACGTTAATTTCATAATGGGATATGATGTTCTGTTTATAAAGCATCCTTGTTTTATTACAGTAATAGAAAGAAGCTCTCAGAAGAATAATACTGAAACACTTTGTGGAACATGAAGGCTGTGTGCCGTTTAAAGAGTGTCTCCATCACGCTCTAACTCAGCTATCAGCCTTTCAGCTAGCTTCACTTAGCATTCTTAGCAGCTGACAGGCTGGCAAATCCCTGCCAGCTGAGGACTGGCCTTTATACCAGACTTCATCTCCCTGCTAATGCATAAGGGAATCTCAGCTGTTTCCCTTTGCTAGTCACCCAGTTTCTGGATTATATGACAGAATCACAGAATAATAGGGGTTGGAAGGGACCTCTGTGGGTCATCTAGTCCAACACCCCTGCCGAAGCAGGGTCACCTACAGTAGGCTGCACAGGATCTTGTCCAGGCGGGTCTTGAATATCTCCAGAGAAG
>Ga0065711_1040858_pt1 | contig 16621 bp, 8 predicted proteins | sample Hoacrofraction12_FD_59098 | JGI IMG/M metagenome (GOLD analysis project Ga0065711, IMG submission 59098) | Hoatzin crop microbial communities from Cojedes, Venezuela - Epithelial fraction 12 v2 (version 2) | ecosystem: Host-associated > Birds > Digestive system > Esophagus > Crop | place... | reverse complement strand
CCCCCTCGTAAGTTTGTGTGTCGTGTAGGAGAGAGCTCAATACCAAATGAAGAAAATGTGGCGAGTGCTAGGTTTTCCTTCTGGACTTTGCTGCTGTGGCATAACTGTTGGCATATTTTATTGAATAAAGCTTGAAGAGCTGAGGAAAACTCATGAACTAGGTCTGCCCTTCACCTCCCCACCCCCGCATAAACCTGAGTTTTTGTGCTAGGATTCTAGAGGATTTGTCACAGAAATGACATGATCTGTGTCTATATCAGCAGCGCTAATCTGTGCTTTTTGATAAACAGAGGTGTTTCTGTTTGCAGATGCACTTGATGTTATGTAAAGAGATAGTGTATAACTGGACAAGCGAAATAAAGGAAGGAACGGGAAGATAAATTGTAAAGGTCATTCTTCTTTCCCTAATCTTTTTCTTCTTAAGATGCAAGTATGAGAGAGAACTTGGGTATAATTGGTTGTCTTTGATTTTTAAAGAACAGAGTATGATAAATATCTTGTTGTTCTCTTGAACTCTGTAGTATTTCTTACGAAAAGGAAAACTGAATGTCTTTTTATGAAGAACATTTAGATAGTCTAGCTGTTATTTTATTTTTATATGCTTTCAGAATGCCCTTCTTATAATTTTTCTAAGCCTTTTTCTTTTTTTAAGGCTTTTTGTATGAATGTATTGCTCTTCTATGAGCTGTTCAGTTAGGACACTCGGAACCTTCATGTTGGTGTCAGTTGAAAGGCACCTTTGAATAACACTTCTGAATATTTTCCTGCATTTGTTGGAAGATGCGTTCTAAAAAAAGAAAACTCAAGAGTGCTTGATCTTTTGTTGGCAAGTACCTTTTTCCTCCTATGTTATAATTTGTCATTTAATATACAAGTAAACCAGAAACCACCAAGTAGTGCAGTAGATGTAATGGGAGGGAGATGGAGTGTTATTTGCAGGGATGAATTTCTGATGACCCCCTGCTCACCTACAAAACTAGTTTTAAAGCAACCATTTTCTAGGTTTGAACTTCTTTGGGCAAGTAACTATTGCAGACTAAGTTTTAATATCCCTGTGTCTAAGCAAGTCACTAAGAATAGGACTGCTAGACAAAAGCTTGCTTTACTTAAATACTTAGGCAAACTGTTCTGTTGTCTTCTCCTGCTGTCTAAATGCAGAAGTTAGTATTAGCCTGTGATAATGTTGTTGCGGTATTGCAATTAGAGATCTCTAGGACAGCAGAGTAATTGGTTAGCAATGCGGTGCTGATACTCATGACGCTAATCTTGTGCTTCGGCACAGCTTGGTCCCACTGTGGGGAGCGGTGGTGCGTGCTCAGCCTGTGCCTCTGGCTGGGGACAGGGATGAGCTGGTGGAGGGTGAGTGTCCTCTGCCTGCAGCAACCGTCAGCGCCCTGCCTCCTGTCCGAGCACTGGAGAAGTGTTGCATGTGGTCAGTAGGGTCGTGTGCGTCTTGGGAGGGAGCTTCCTTGAGAGGTGGTGCGCTCAGAGAGTTTCATAGTCCAGCGGTGAAGAGGACAACTCGACAAAATCTTCTGTTTCGGCCTCTTGCCAACACACGTGGTCTTGCAATAATGTTGGACAGGTTGATGGGCTGTAGGCTGATGAAGAGCAATACACCTCTGTTACCACACACAAAAAAGTCTTAGTGGTGTGAGGATGCCTACAGGTACAATGATGCAGTGCTTCATAAAAAGTGAACTAATCCTATGGTATCGCCTGTTAGAATTGCATGTCAGCCAGGAAGGTGACATTTAAGGCATGTCTGTAAGGATTGCCAAGTTTTGTCAGGTGAGGAGAATTTCACTTTCCTCCTCCTTGGTTATTCAGCCAAGCAGAGTAAAGTTGAGGCCTGGATTTTTAGTTGTGTTCCCCCTTTTCTCCCCTCAAGTGATTTAAAATTTATTGGCTGATTTGTATGTATGATTAAGTAGTGACCACTCTATATTCTCAACAGTCATACATTTTTTATCTCTAATTAAAAATTTTCTTTGTTCCCATTTAATCTGTTAACAGCCTCAACTCCTCTAATCTTCTAAGAGTGCAAATATTTTTGTCTTCCAGAACTGTAAAAGATACAGGTGGAGTTGCTGTGACAACACTTCCTCGGTGCAGACAGCGTGTGTGCTGTCTGCACTGCTTCTCATGACAAGTCGGCCCCTCTGCTCGGGCAGGAAGTGCAGCAGAAGCTGGAGAACAGCAGATGAGATAAAGTAAATTTTTTTCCCCAAATAAGGCGGGAGGTTTTCTTTTGGGAGACCTACCATGCATCTAACCCTGCCATTGTTTTCTACCCTCCTCTGTTCCTGCAGTATTTTGTATTTGGGACTGTTCTGGTGAACTGGGTGGGGTATGGGGGGGGAGCGGGGAACATATTTTGTAGGTCGTGCAGTGTGTGAAATAGAGAAGCAAAATTGTTCTTGTTTTGTGTTTTCTTTGAATGTGCAAAAATACCTGAGGTGACTGTGTAGATTTGGGTAGCAGCATACTAAAGAGAAACTTTTAGTTTATGCTGTGCGTATGTGTTGAGTTTCTAGGTAATCCCTGGTTTAAATGCCACTTCCTCTGATGTATATGATTTATGTGTAGGTTATGCTGAGATCAAGCAGGGATATTTGAATTTATTTTGCTATTTGTAAGAGGAAGTTTGTGTGCAATTTGTGAGCTGTCTTGATAAGAAAAGGTCAGAGTTGAATGAGTTGGGGACATTGGAGCTGTTTCTACCGTGGCCTCAGAGCAAAGGCTCATTGGGCTGCTGCGTAAGAGGAGGTAAGCAGTGCAGTGAACTTACTGTCAGCTTCTTTGTGCAAGTGATGTCTGTGTTTGTAAAGAGTGCTACACAGTGACCCTTGTCCTATTAATAATATGTGAAATCATGCCAGGAATTTCCCATCACTGCCTTTTTGGAACATGAGTTACAGGCTTTACCATACTTCTTTGTAGTTCATCTAGTGTTGATAACGTGTCAAAAGCAGTAAAGCTTATCTTTCATTTTCCTACTGTATCATTTAACTATAAAGGATCATTCCAAAAGATTAGGTATTGAAATGCTCTCTGAACTTTCTTTTTAGAAAGCTACTGCCTTCTGGCACAAAACTTAGAGTAAAAGTGCATGCTGTTGGTTTTTTGCTAGTGATATTTTTGTGGTTTGTTGCTATTTATGTCCCTTTGTTTGTTTGTTGTTGTTAGAATAGGTTAGTCTCTGCTCCTGTGCCACCTACTGTGGATAATACAAAAACTATTGCAAGCATGCCACATCTGCTGAAGGATAGTAAAGATTAAATTATGAGGAATACAGATACAAAAGGGTGTGATTATTTAATTTTAAGTCCAGGAATGGCTGTGGGATGCTTCTGAATTAGCTTATGTGCTAACAGCCAAAAGAGGACAAAGTTCTGGGAATTCCGGATTCTATTCCTGCTCATAGCTGTCTGACATTTTTAGGATGTGTTTTCATCCCTCCTTGTTCTACTGGGCCTTTGTTTTTAGCATATCTGTTCATGCTAGTCATCTTACTTCTCCCTTCATTGCTTGTTCAGTGCCTGAAAGGATATGACTAAGAATACCTGAGAGATGTGTCTGTTCTCTGTGCCTTTTCTTGTTCTTTTTCTTGATGGTAGGCTTTTAGGAACCATTTGAAATAATTACAGGAAGGCTTTTGTCCAGCTCTAATTTAGAGAAGCAAAATCTTAGGGAGTTAAATTCTTTGTCTGCAAATTCTTTGCAGAGTGTATGAAGGAGGATTTTTTTTCCACTTTGACAGTGTGATCACATCTGTATTGGAACATGTCAGAGATGATGCCTTTGTGTCAGAGATGCAATTTCTCATTCTCATTTAATGTAAGTGTTCTAAAGCATAGAAATTTTAGAGCTTTTCAAGAAAAGTGGAGGAAAAAATTGGATGTTTAATGTGGATAAAACCTATTTTCTCTGTCATTTTGTTCTGGAAAATTACTTTTTTAGAGTGAAACTCAGAGATGAACAGAATGTATCACTTTCCCTTTCTCTGTTGGGTGTGTGTGAGGGACAGAGAAGTCTTGCCAAAGGTTAATTTGGCAAGGTTTTAAGCTGTTGAAAACAGGATCTTAAAAATGGAAGAATTGTGCAACCTCAATTAGACAGGGTAGTTAGTAAAACCTTTATGGAATATAAGCTTAGTGGTGTAACTTTCCAGTGTGAACTGAGCCAAAATACAGCTCCAAGATATGTAATCTGCTCGCATTTATTACAGTGAAATATAAACTAATGCTTAAGATGACACGTCAAATGCGGGATTGCGTAGGCATGTAATTGTACTGCTGTGGCAGTCGCCACAGTTGAGATAATAGTCCAGCCATTAGTATATGCAGTTTCTGAAATAAATAAGGACAGCATGTTTGTATTCCTAAAAATGTTCCGTGACACAAGTGAGGAATTCTGCATATGAGGCTTTTTTTTTTTCTTTTTCAAAATCTCCCCCCACAAGTTTTCAAGCAGAGTGTGCCACTCAAGAAAGCCAGTCCCAGCCTTTCAGACTTATCCTAGCACCACTACCTCAGTTTTACTGGTCAAATATTTTAACGGATGTGTGGTTATCTGGAACACGGCCCTGATTCACGCTAAAACTACCCAACCCCTTTTTTTAGCTGGGTGACTTACAAAACACAGACCCTAACTCGATTCATTTTGTGGGTGTGGTGAAAGAAGGTGGGAACAAATGACAAAGGGAAAGAGGAAGCACAGAACTGCATCTGTTGGTACCAGCTGCCGTACCAGCTTCAGTGTATTTGATGAACTTAGGGCTTATGGCCCCAATTCAAGAGAGGAGCCCTGTGCAGCATAGGGCTCTAGTATGTGAACAGAATGTCACTGAAGTAGACTTCTTCACCTTTTCTTACTATTTTTGTTAACCGATTAGTGTTGTTTAGACAAGAAAAGTGCCTTCTGCAAAGTTTTTTAGAGAAGAAAACTAATTGTAGGGTGAGGACAAAGGGTTATCATAAAATGAAAGCCGGTTGATAAAGGAAAAGACCAGTGTTCATTTTGAAAGCTTAGCAGTGGGGTTCCTCTGAAGTTTTGTATGCGTACTGTTTGTCAGCTATAGAGACAATTGTAAAGAACTTTGAAAGGACTTAAACTGTATGAATAGCCAACAAAATGCAGAAGTTGTTCAGAGTTGAACAGTCCAAAGTAATAAACATTTAAGTAAAGTAGCAGTTTAGGAAAGAGATTAGTATCAAGGTGGAGAGCTTAGGGAAAGTTTTGTCTCAGTGCACAACTATACATTCTGTTAGAAAATATGTAAAGAACAAGATGGAGAATATTATTAAAAATACTGGTGATTCAGCTTCACTTTGCTGTTTTTGTCTCAGTTGTTTTAAAGCTATTGAAGAATAAAGAAGGGGCTCTAGGAGGGTCCACAGCTTCATTAGTGCAAGCCAAAATCAGAACAATTTCATTCACAGCTGAACTTGAACTGGAGCTGAATTGGCCAACTCAGTGATTCTGTTTCCTGGGCAGAATAGAGTAGAAGACAGGCAACTCCCTGCCTCTGTGTTAAGAAGAAGGAGACTTTTAGTGTTATTAGAAGGTAGAAAAGTAAAGTCTTTAAGATATAGTAAGACAGCAGTGCCTAGGCGTTGTGTGTGTGTGTTTTTTTTCTTGCATACTTTCATTGTGTCTTTTCACAAATATTTACTCTGCAGGATAGTGTCAGTAGTGCTACTTCTTTGCAGTCATACAATATAATCTGAAAACTGCTTGTTTAAATGTTATAGTTCTAAAAAGTAAGGAATTGTCTGTATTTAAGGAGTCTGATAGTTTAAACTTAGATATTCACCTCAGTTTTGTAATTTAAGTAAAGGGGGAGAGGAAAGATTTAATAACTTTATTACTGCTTCTTGCTTGTGTAGAACTAAAAATAGAAATGGATGTTCTAAGAGCGAGGGCCAGCGCTCCTGCTGTTTGGGAGGACATGGGTTCTGAAAAGTTGAATCATTAGGACAATGTCGTGAGTGCTTGTGGGTGTGGTTTTTTTGGTGGCAGAAAGGAGGATTTTGTGTGAAGTTTTTATATTTAGTTTCACTTGTTTTCTAGCATCCCAAAGTTACAAGCATGTTCAGTTTCTGTGAAAGTCTGTGTTGTCTCTGCCAGAACTGGGGAGAAAAACCCTATTAATATTAAGAATACGTATTTTTGGTTAATTTAAGCATCAGTTACGTTTGAGCGTGGTGTTTAGGGTGGGCCATTCAACACCATTTTAATGTAATTTGGTGACATGAGTATTTTATTATTTTTGCAGATTAATGTGACAGTGTTTTAAGTGTAGTTTCCTGCTGGGATTAAGCTATTTGTTTAAGTTATTCTTCCTCTCACCCCTCCCATACTTCTGATTTGCCTTCTTGCAAATTTGTCTGCAACTGACCAGATGGTTCAGATTTCAGACGTAATGGTGTTCTTTTGAGTTTTGTGAAAGTTGGCAGCTGAGTGTAGGAGAGAGGGACCCAGATTAGCGCCTTGGCTACGGGTAGCTCAGGCAGACTTGGCTGTCATGTATCTTGTTTGACGTTTCCTGCACGTCCAACCAATGCATCAATCGCTTTGGGTTTGCCACAGTGCTGGCATATCTTGTCCAGCCCACTGAGGAGAAGGAGGTTAGACACCAAGTTTTGGGGAAACCAGGCTTTGTTACTTCTTCTGCTTCTAGAACAATGTGTTAATTTGGCAGTGGCAGACAATGAAGCTGCTGCCTTTCTGTTTTTGTTTGGCCTGGATAAATGCCACATGCCCACCAAAACTGCTCTATCACTCTCCCCCTCCTCAACTGGACAGGAGAGAGGAAATATGATGAAAGGCTCGAGGATCAAGACAAGGACAGGGAGAGAGCACTCACCAATTACCATCACAGACAAAACAGGCTGAACTTGGGGAGAAAAGAGAGTGTAATTTATCACTAATCAAATCAGAGTGGGATAGTGAGAAATAAACCCAGATCTTAAAACACCTTCCCCCCACCCCTCCCTTCTTCCCAGGCTCAGCTTCAGTCCCATTTCTCTCCCTTCTCCCCCCGAGTGGCGCAGGGGGATGGGGAATGGGGGTTACAGTCAGTTCATCACACGTTGTCTCTGCTGCTCCTTGTCCCTCAGGGGGAGGACTCCTCACACTCTTCCCCTGCTCCAGTGTGAGGACCCTCTCATGGGAGACAGCTCTCCACAAACTTCTCCAATGTGAGTCCTTCCCACGGGCTGCAGCTCTTCACAGACTGCCCCAGCGTGGGTCCTTCCCACGGGGTGCAGTCCTCCAGGAACAGGCTGCTCCAGTGTGGGTCCCCACGGGGTCACAAGCTCTGCCAGCAAACCTGCTCCGGCTTGGGCTCCTCTCCACGGGTCCGCAGATTCCTGGCAGGAGCCTGCTCCAGCATGGGCTCCCCACAGGGTAACAGCCTCCTTCAAGCATCCACCTGCTCCGGTGTGGGATCCCTTCCACAGGCTACGGGTGGATATCTACTCCACCGTGGACCTCCATGGACTGCAGGGGGACAGTGTGCCTCGCCATGGTCTTCATCACAAGCTGCAAGGGACGACCCTCTGCTCCGGCACCTCCTCCCCCTCCTTCTTCACTGACCTTGGTGTGTGCAGAGTGCTTTCTCTCACATCGTCTCACTCCTCTCTCTTCACTGCCGTTTCGCCGCAGTTTTTTTTTTTCTTCCCCTTCTTAACTATGTTATCACAGAGGCGCTACCACCGTTGCTGACTGGCTTGGCCTTGGCCAGCAGCAGGTCCGTCTTAGAGCTGGCTGGCGCTGGTTTTGTCAGACATGGGTGAAGCTTCTCGCAGCTTCCCACAGAAGCCACCCCTTTAGCCCCCCGGCTACCAAAATCTTGCCATGCAAACCCATAACACTTTCCTTTGATGATGCTTAGTCCACATTGCTTATCATAGCCTTTTAGATCCAAAAGGCATATGCAGATAACTGTTTAGTCTTGACATTAGGAAAAAGGATAAGGTGGTAAAAGAATTTAAAGTACTGTGTTTTTAAGACTTTCTACTCTGTACATGAAACAGGAGTTGGCGTTGCCTCTTAAAAGGAGGACTGGAAGGAAATCAACCTGACTGAAACTCTCAAGAAAGAACAGGGACGCTTAGATTACTGTAGACAGGGCAGAGCCAAAGAGAGAATCAGTTGTGAGTCTGACCCAGGGACATGTAGAAACATGAGGCTCGAGGTGTATTTGAGTGTATTTGGGGAGACCTGGGGGAGAGCAACGGTGTGGGTGGTAAGTGGCATGAGAGTCTGTCAAGAAGGGTACTGTACCACCATGTAGCACAGTTGAAGGCATTATGTTAGAAAGGTGGCCTCTTGAGTATTGTACCCAAACCTAGTCTGTTTTGATATGCGTAAATATATATAGATGGCCTGGCAAAACTCCAGCTCTGGTAACTGCCAATTTCCTTTCCAAATGCATTCTTCTTTCATATCCATTTTTATTTTCTGTGCTTGACTCTTTCATAAAATTCAGTTATTGTTTCTCCTAGCAACAGCTTTACTTGGAAATAAATGTAACTGTAGCCTGTCTATACACTAATACAACATGAAGGACCAATGAAGTTCAGTTTACATTTGTAAAAATGCTTTCAGATGAAGGTACGATTAGTATAAATGTCTGTTAAGCCTCTTGCATGTAGTGGATTACATGAAAACAAACGTGAATATTTTTTTTTGTATTTATGACTTACTCTATCTGTATCATCAAACCTAATACTTTGGTCTTCTAACCTAGTAATGTAGGAAGGGAATGGTGACAACAGCACAGCCTTTGCTCAGGTAATTCTATTGTCTTGGATGTGTTTTAAAGATTGTTTGATGCCTACCTTGGGCTTCTGGAGTTTGACAAGATATTTACAGGCTGGAGAACCCCTTTTGTCCCTCATTTATTTCAGAGGGAGAAAATACTGAAGTTTGCCTTTCCCCCCTCTGCCCTTTATTGCCTACATTCTTTGGGAATGTTTTAACAGCCTACTAAACTTAAAAGCTAAAATGCAGAGACGAGTTCACGTCACCATGAGTGGTGTCACCATGTGTCATGTAGGAGGGCTAAGGGTTGTTTAGGTGGCTGCTGTGGTGAAGAAAGAACCATGGCAGGTGGCCTGCTCCTTCCTATTCCGGTCCCATTACCACCCTTTCCTGATACTTTGCAAAACCACTGTGGTAAATCTGAGCGTCTGCTCACTCACTGGGTTTGCTTTGAGGCAGGGTTTCTTTGGGCAAAGTACAGAGCATTTAGCTGGATAGGTAGAATTCGATGTTTGTGTTGACCAAAGCTTACTCTGTGGGAGTGCTAGACTTCTATAGTCTGAATACATTTATTTTTGCCTAGTTTTGATTTTGTCTGAGGAAAAAGTAATTTGTAACACTTCTGGCAAGTGCTTCATGAGTAAGCCAAGGCACTTGCAGCCACACATCGTGATGCATGTGGAGTCCTTGCAGTGCCTACCTGCAGACTTACGAGTATTCGCATTAATCACTTAATTGTAAAGTGGAATTCTGAGATTCATAGTATCTTCTTGCATTTGTGGCACACTTGCTGCATTTGAAATGGAGAAGTCCGTTTCCACAGTCCCTTTCACAACTGTGTTGTTCAACGCCTTTGCAGATGCTCTCCAGAGAAGCTGCTCTGCAGTGAAGTACCGTTTTTAATTGATGTACGCTGAAGTCTCTTCTTTTTCTTTTTTTGTTCCCCTAGCGTTTGCCTGCTGTCATTTTTACCATTTTTTGCCCAATGTATAGAAAAACTTTTTGAACTGAGATGCGGAATTCTTTTTAATTTGAGGAGTAAGAAGGGAGGGAAGAGAAGCCTTAATTACCTTACACTACTTATGTCATTGCAGAAACATATTTCAAAATTAGGACCTGGGTATTTCACCGAAAGGTCCATTGAATATTAGTCTGTGTGCTGAGGACGAAGGGTAGGTATTGGAGCCGGCCATTCAGAGTGTTTGAATAAATCTGTTTGTATCGAGTCCGACCATTTTATGTCAGTAGAAAGTACTACAGAAACTTCCAGTAAGACTGTCAGCCACAAATCCAAGGTATTTTTTGCAGTTGTCAGCAGGTGTAAGAGGATTATTTGTTTTGTAATAGTAGCAGGTGCCAGAGAGCTAAACTTTTTTAAAATTAGGAACAGTAAACTTTCTGGTGCTGCTTTGAGGTATGTCAGCTAGAATAATGTAACGAGAGAAGCTGTTTTATTCTGCCAGTTACTTAATTTGTGACAGTCTGACACTGCCATAAAGGTGTTGCTTCTGATTTTGTGATAATGGACTTCTGCTTATGGGCACCCTGAAACGTGGGCACACACTGAATTCTAAAGAGTCACTGAATTGGTATAGGATAACCTGGGGTAAATTTAAATATGGTAAGATGCTTTGTTGGCTTGAATTGTTTACTGTGTCATACCAGCAAAAGTACTAGCTTAAGTTCCTGGCTACAGTTATTATTAGTTGTACAGTTTTCAAACTTACTATGGCCTCTTGTTTTAATAGTGGGACTTCAAACAGAAATATAAAACTGAATATAGGAATTTGCTGTTATGTTAATTTGCATCATTAGCTTCTTACTGGTTTATGATTAAATTATTTTGATTAAATTTGTGGTAACTGAACATCATTTGCCCCCTGGCTTTTGTAAAATCCATTATTTGCAAAAAAATAACATAGTATCTAAGAAGTCCAAGGGGGAGTGTGTTTAGAGTTCTTGTTCAAGTTATAATCTCTTTGTTGTAAAGACTGTTGTTTGTAGTGTGGGTGAGAAGTTTAGTAAAGTGCTTGAAACCTAATGTGCAAACATTTAAGGCATCTTTTAAAAGGTTTGTCATTCTGCTTCCTTGCATCTGTATTTAGTTATTTTTTGATTGTTTGCATGCCTTTCATTATTATGTTTTCCTCTCCACACTGCAACTTCAATGTCCAATGGCTTGGTTCTATTTTGTGATATATGGCAACACTAGCCCACTGGAACTGGAGGATAGTGCGGAGGTGTATGGGGGGAGGAGAGCAGCTGTTTGATTAGTAGCCAGTTTTATTGCTTGAGAATATTGATTTTTACATCATGCTACTTCTGCAATCTCAGAATACACTGTTTGAATATGTATTTCTGTTTTTATGATCATTCAGGCACTCAGTAGCTCTGGTTTTAGTGTCCAGAGTTCACTGAGTTGAAGAGGTTTCAGTGATCGATGTCCTTCAAGTGGAGAGAAGGTCTTCAGTTCTGAGGTCACTGTAGGGATTCGGTAAATAAATGCACAGAATGGCCTTTTGCCTTTCCAGTGTAGGCCGTTTAACAGAGATAATCTGAAAGTAAAGAGTTTTCCTAATACATCCAGCACTACTTTTATGTGGTGAGTATTTGTACTGCATCATGAGCTGGGCTGAAAGACATCAGCTGTGTAACAAGACAGCATCAACAGCATTTTGTAATAACTTAGGCAAGACCTGAAGAATATGAAGAGGTAACTGCAAGGTAACTGAAGTTGATTTAGGTAAGCAGAAGGTAATGACCAGAGCTGGGATATAGGGGTGGTCTTACCACATTCAGAATCTTGTTTTCCAGTAATAGTATTGTTGGTTTTCTTGACTTGAACCTTCAGCCAATGATTAAAGTCATGCAGTTTGCTTCCATTAGGAGGAAAAATTGATCAAAATCTGGTATTTTTTTTGAATCAATATGATTTATTTAAAGGATTTGTGCAAAATCATGTTCTTCTGAGCCCAGTTGGATTTGAACACTGGGAAAATGTTTTCCTTGCTCAGTAGTGTAATTATGTTGTTTTTTTTTAACCTAGCACATCTTCGGAAAATCACAGTCTTAGTTCTTACCTGTAGTAACTCTGGCAGCTTTTCTTGATATGCACCATTCTGGTTGTAACCCTTGCTTGCTCCCAGTCCTGGTGGTACATTTCTAGAGCTAAGTAGTTGAACGCGCGGGAGCTCATTAAGCCTTTTCACCATGCTATTTAATTAGGCTTGATATGTAGAGAGAGATAAATGCAAACTCTCACTGCGAGATTCAGGCAAGTTTCACATCTTATTTAAAGAAAAAGCAATGTTTGCTGACTTCTGGCCCTATTACAGCTTTCTGGTTTCTGTATTTGATAAACCTCAAGGCATTTCAGAGAATTTCATAGGCACCAGAAAACCCTGAATTAGTTACCTCTCCAGCTGTGGTGTAAGTGCACTAGAATAATGTGCTTTATCAGTTTCCTATGAGAAATTGGTCTCCCTCTGTGCAGTCTGATTTTCTGCATTCTGCATGTCTTTTACCTGAAAGAGCCTCTTGTAAAGTGCTGTGAAAAGGTTATGGTCCCAAGATGTACAGTAACTTAGAACTTGCAGTTAAAAATGGAAATGAGACTTCCAACTCATGTCTTTTCATTGCTAGTTAACCTCTCCAGTCCCTTGTGTAGTAGGTAATAACTAAATTCTATTGAGTTCTTCCACTGTCCCCAGAAAGACTTGATATTCCATGGCCTTGGGATATTTGTTGTAAGACTGCTGAGTATGTCATGTTGTTTCTGCAGCTGTGTTTTTTTTGGAAAAACATCTGAAAAGCTTCTAGATGCTTTGGTTTCCTTGAAAATATACAGGAAGCTTGCAATGTACAAGTCTTAAAAGGAGAGGAAATGGCCATCTCTTCCTGAGTAGGTTCATTGCTATATGCCACCAGTTACTTGCTCTTTAAAGCCTTATTTTCAACTGGCCTGACTTGGAAATCCAGACCAAGTAGGAGCAGTATCTTCTGCATAGCTAGATCTGTGGCTTTCCAAACAGCTTTCTTTTTTTTTTTTTTTAAAGAGACAGCGATTTTTGCAGAACTTCATTGTAACAGAGCTTGCTCCCTCTTAAATAACAGTGAATATTTTGTGCAGTCATTATCAGGAGTTAATTTTGGGCAGTTATCACAGAATATAACTAAACTTTTTGTAACTAGTTCCTTAAACTCTTTTGTATCGCTGTCCAGAACCAGTAAGGACTCAAATATGTCCACTTAAAAAGCAAAACCAAAAAAATCTACTGTGGGTTACACCTACCTATTTATGATAATAGGTGGTTCGTATCTTTTTTTTTTTTTATAGCAATCAGACTCTACTTGTGTCTTTTTTTCTTCTTGAAACAGAATTACAGGTTTTCTCCAATACTCACCTGAAGGCTTACTTCTGTCTTGCGGGTGCGTTTGGTTCCAGTGGAGTATTTGTCCAGTTTCACCAGTATTCATATTTTTCTGGACTACACAGTGCAGACTCTACTTCTGTTGTATAGAAAAGAAACTTTGACTCCTACTAGGAAGTCCTGTGGTGTTTCAGTGCACAGCTCTGGGTAAGTGGCTGAACAGTTGAATGGAGCCTGTGGGAGTGCTGTGGTCCTGTACGATGGCTTGGTGATTATTAGTCTGTTTCAGCCCGCTTGCACCAGACCAACTAGTTTGCATCTTGCATTTCTTCTGTTTCTGTTTCGATGAAGATCCTTGGAGTTAAAAGCAGAAGGCTGCAAAGCAGGTTTCAACCATTCCCTCTGCTTTGACAGAGATAGTCCTCTCCCTAGGGGAAACAGGACTGCTACTTCAGAAGTCATTTGTTCTGCATAGACCATTACCCTAATGGGATTTTTCACACAGTTGGTTTGGATGTACTGTTTTTGGTCTTGATGACACAACCTGAAAAGTATCGCTTTACTTAGGGCCATGAACCTGGGTGTATTCTCTAGGCATTGTCTCCCCTGAAACCTGAGTGGTAAGATCTGCTTTTGTCCTGTATCTGTTAGTTGTTTAAGGCTGTATGATATGGTAGCTGTACTTTTTGAGCCACCTTAACAGTTGAGGAAGGTGAAGTACCTTATGAGTGGCTCTTCAGCATCACAGGGTATTTCGCATCTGGAAGGATAAGCAACAGGATCAAATTAGTGACGCATACCATTGCCAGTGACTCAGACGAAAACTGTAGTAATAGTATTGTAGTTTGCGATATTGCCCCTGGGTAGATTCTGCTGCTAGACAGTTGACTCTGCAAAGACAGGTCAGGTTATTGTTATGATGCAGTAATTTAGCTGTGACAGAGGGTGTGCTTTCAGAGTGCTCTCTTAAGAAGAAAATATTTTATTTAATTTGCTTTCCCCAAACAAATCCAAAACCCACTAAAAATCAAACAGCTGTCACCCTGTCCCTGCCTAAATAGCTGTTCTGTAGCATCTGTGGCACATAGCTACAAAATTTTTATAACAAGGGCGTTTATCTTTCTCTCTTGTACTTAAGCTTACAGGGAAAAGGAGAAGAGTGAGAGGTTGCATGTTTTTAGCATGTTCTAACACTCTTTAAAGAACAAAACTCTGTTTGCCATGGTCTAAAGTCCACAACACATCTAACAAGTTTGCTTGTTTGTTTTAAAAATAAATTCATAGCAATTTAGAAAGCAAGTTGGGTGACTCGTGCTGTTTATGCTTTGCATGTTGGGCCAACAGGGACTTGCCTGGCAGGTCTTCCAGCATAGGAGACTGAAGTTCCGTAAGGATTCATTCTGGTAGAACTGGTGCTTGCTGCCCCATCATCCCATCTACTTCTGATGGCTCTGATTGTACTGTCTTGCCCCTTCTTTCTTTCTTTGTTTCTTTGTTTTTGTTTTTTACCAGGACAGATGCTCATGTGATGTTGCAGTGGCTCTCTTTTGCTTCTCAAGTATTAGAGCGATTTGCCCAAAACAGGAAAAATATCTTAGATAAAGAAAGTAGAGGAAATAATTGAGGCCTTCCCACTTCACATGCTTTTTTTCTTTTCCTTTTGTTTACTTGTTACTACACTAATCTTTAAGTTTTACGTTTAAGTATGTATCAGTACCTATATCTGAGTGTTGAGTAGTAATTTGAATGTCTTGGTGTTTGAGTAACTAAAAGCATCTCAATTTGAATGTAGCTGCTTGCATACTTCATGTTTGACATGCAGACAAAACAGTCTCAATAGAGTAGTTTAATATGCTGTAAAATCTTGTAATATAGCTAAAGATGAAGATCTGAAGATCTCTGGATGAAGATCTCAAGACTATAGCAGTGAACATAATGGCTCATTCTGGCTAAAATGCATCTTTGCCTCAAGTTTGTGGTGTTGGTCACTGGTCCCACCTTTTTGCCTGGGTCTCATGATTGCAGGTCAAATCATTCTGCTTCTTCCATGATTAAGGCTTGAACTATGCTTCGAATTTGTGTCTTTGCTGCAGTTCTGCAGCAGTAAAATAGAAAAACCTTGCCAGTTTGTATTTACAACATGTGCTTTGTGACTATAAAGGCTGCTTCTTTTCATGCCGCAGGATGAAATTGTTGTAGTTGAAAGTATCCTCTAAGAAAGAATTTTGTTAGCACTAGATTTTTCATGCTGGTGTCAGGCTATAGATCACAGAAGCACAGAATTGTTTAGGTTGGAAGGGACCTCTGAGAATAATCTAGTTGAATGCCCAGCTCAAAGCAAGGATAGCTAGAGCAGCTTGCCCAGGTCCACGTCCAGTTGGGTTTTGAACAGAATGGGGATAGACACTCCACGACCTTGTTATGCAACCTGTGCCAGTGTTTGACCACTCTTACAGGAAAAAAGTGGATTTTTTTCTTTTTTTATTTAACTTGCGTTGAAGTGGGATTTCCTGTATGTCAATTTGTGCCCGTTGCTTCCCAAACCTGCCATTGGATACCACAGGGAAGAGTCTGACTAAATCTTCTTTACTCCTCTCACCGCATCTTCATCAGGTACTTGCATATGGGCAAGATTCCCTCTCCAGAGCCTTTTCTTCTCCAGGCTGAACAGTCCTAGCGCCCTCAGTTTCCCCTAGTATGGAAGATGCTCCAGTCCCTTAATTATCTTACTGGCCCTTTGTTGGAGTCACTCCAGTAAGTCTGCGTCTTACCTTGTACTGGAAGCCCAGAACTGGACCCATCACTCCAGCTGCAGGCTCCCCAGTGCTGAGCAGAGGGGAAGGGCCACCTCTCTCCACCTGCTGGCAATGCTTTTCCTAATGCAGCCCAAGATACTGTTTACCCTGCCATGAGGCTGCATTTCTGGCTCGTGGTCAGCTTGTCCTCCAGGACCGCGGGGCCTTTCTTGCAGAGCATCTGCCCAGGTGTGGGACGCGGCACTTCCGCTTGTTGAACTCCCCGAGTTTCCTGTTGGCTCATTTCTCCAGCCTGTTTCTCCTCCCTCTGAATGGCAGCACAGCCATCTGACATGTCCACCACTCCTCCTGGTTCTGCGTTGTCTGCAGACTTGCTGCAAACTTGTGGAGCGTGCACTCTCTCCTAGCGTTCAGGCTGCTAATGAGGATGTTAAACAGTACGGGTTCCTGTATCGACCCTGGTGTACAGCCCTGGCAACTGGCCTTCAGCTGGAGTTTGCGCTGCTGGAGGTGGTGAGGTTTTCTCCTGCAACTTCCCTTCTTAAAGCTCAAATCACAATGTTGACATTACTGAATTTCAGACTACCTTATACCTTTTTTGTGCTAAAGGACTTTTCCCCTTCCCTCCTGTTTTATTTCTCATTCTTTTCAGATATTACAGAAGGGAGGCCTGCCTCTAACTCCTTCTGACTTGAACCTGGGAAGAAATCACTGCTCCAGCTC
>Ga0065711_1007366_pt1 | contig 16621 bp, 14 predicted proteins | sample Hoacrofraction12_FD_59098 | JGI IMG/M metagenome (GOLD analysis project Ga0065711, IMG submission 59098) | Hoatzin crop microbial communities from Cojedes, Venezuela - Epithelial fraction 12 v2 (version 2) | ecosystem: Host-associated > Birds > Digestive system > Esophagus > Crop | place... | reverse complement strand
GGGGGGAAAATCACCACACACACAACCCATCCCCCCCCCAACCCACAACAAAAACCACCCCAAACCCCTAAATTTCAAGATGGGTCTGTAACGAGAAGGCAGACAGCTAACTGCCCTTGTCATGGACAACTTTTGTGACCTTAATACTTAAAATAAATAAAAACAAATAGATTTTTTAACAATCATTTTGGGAAGAAAAAAAAAAAGGAGATTAGAGGGAAACATTCAAATGTTGTCATATTGTTTGTCGGTGTGCTGAGATCTGTGTAGCATTTCTGAAAACGTTTTGCAAATCTGCTTCCTTTGTTAATAGAGATCTGGGTCAGTTGGGAATGGAAATAGAAAGGACAGCATTTGTGATGAATGTTAATCAGTGTACAGTTCGGCCCCTCCCTCACTGCTAAATATGGAGGAGTTACACTGAAAAACCACCTCCAGCACTTGAGCTGTCTGGCGCAGCACCAAAGCTCTGAGAGCTTCAGTAAGAAGATACAACATTTGCATGAGTATTGTTTCTGTTACGCTGCGGGCATCTAAAATACTTGCTTTGGTATCAGGTGGTTGCAAGCAAACGTCATTATTTCTAATACTGATACATTTTATCACTTAAAATAAAACTTGATGAGTAACCGATTTTTCTTTTTTGCTTTATGCAGTCCAGATCTTCATGCAAAATCAAATCGTGATGCTCACAAATAGCAGTGTTTCTTGTTTTGCACACGCTGTCCTCTGAGAGCAAGAGGAAGCTGCCTTTGTGCGGGCTGTGAGGATCGAGCGCAGCCGTAGCTAGGAGCGGTTAGCTGTGCTGCCCGTGGCCTCTGCAGACCGAGGGGCAGCTGGGCAGCAGGAAAGGGAACGGGTCCCTCTGCAGCACCTTTGCCTGTCTACCCTCTGCTTTCAGAACAGGGATTCTGGTGGTGTCGGGGGGGGTGACATGCTGTGACAGCGTCCTGGTGTCTGGGCAGATTGGTAGGGTCCAACTGAAAGCCTTTACCCACTGAATTTTGGGACTGTGAGCTCTTAATTCACTTCAGCTCCGTTTTTTTGTGAGGGAAACTTCTGTTTTCTGATGTGTGTAATGCACATTTGCTCCTAGTGAGCTTGCTTAGCGGAGCTCCCTGCCTCAGAGGAGTGAATGCCAGGGAAATACGGCCGGCGTTCCCCTGTTAGCGTGTGGGTGTTCGTTAAGGTGGCTCAGAAGCTTGCTCCGACTTCCACGCTCTGCCCCTACTGAGCATGAGAATCAGGCAGTTGCTTTTGAGACTCGAGGTGCTTCTTAGATGTTAAATGAGTGTTTTTTTCTGGACTGTGAGTTCTCAAATTTTACCTTGGGCTATTAACTTCTCTAGGAATGTCATCTCCTGTAGAACCTGTTACTAAAAAGTTACTTCTATAGAAAGAAAATCTTCCCTTCCTGTCCTGTTCCAGCTAATTGTTGTGGGCTCCATGTTTCTAAGGAGCTAACCTTCGACGGTCAGGCTGTTTGTGGTGATAATACAGAAGCCAGATAACCTATTAAGAAAATAAATTTAGGTGGATATTTGTTGCATTTACATTGCCAAAGGAAAGAAAGATCAAGATGCTTCTTCCTATCTGTTTTGGATGCTTTCTTTTTAACCTTTAGAATATTTGTAGAAGTCCAGCTAGCAACAAATGAATGTGTAGATTTGGTGTTATAACTCTGCCCTCAGCCTAGTTTTGGATTATCCACTTTGCTCACGCGTAAGTTTAGGTAACTTTTACAACATGCTGGTAGGGGCACTGTACTGGTTCTTCCTGTGGTGTTTTCCCACTGTGAAGATGATACAGTTCAAGACCCAGCTTTAACCTGGGAGATGTAAAAGCCAGATATCATGTAATAAATTGTCTTGAAGTAACTGCTCAGTCCAACAAATAGGCTGCAAATCAACGCATTTGTCAAGTGCTTTCCTGTTACAGATGATAATCAACTGTTCTGTGGTTAGTGTAAGACCTGCCATTCTTCTTTGTGTCTGTGGCACTTTCCACATAGCTGGCTGGTCCTCAGTCTTAGTTTTCATGTAAATATGGTTTGTACCATAACTTTGAAAGTTAGACAGCTGTGTCTGCTGGAGCCAGCAGAGAGCTCCATACCATAGGGTTGTGGAGGCATACATTTCTCCTTTTCTCTGACTCAGGGTGAGGAGGGGCCATGGTTCTACAAAGCAGCCCTAATTCTAAGCTTGGCTATTTCTCTTCCGATTTTCATGAATGCCTGTAAATGCTTACACTTCATGGTGTGTCAGCAGACTGAGTGTCAGCAACAAGGAAGAGCGAATAAAACTGAGTGAATGGAGTTCACTGCTAGCTATATTTAGTGCCTTGCAAAGGTGTTATGTTCATTTGCAGATATTTTTCAAACCAAAGCATTGAAGTGTTTAACCAAAACTCGTGCTAGACCACTGAACTGAATTCACTGGTGCTTGGAGCTGCACTGTTGGCCAGATTTTCTAGAGAGAAAGAGAAGAGATGGGTGTATGAGAAGGTTGGGATGTTGTTGATCCAGCCCTAACCAAGTTTCATCTGACTGAATCCGTTCAGTCTCAGATAAGGGCTCCTTCACTGTGCAATGGCAACGTCTCTTGCATACACAGCCCAGCTTCTCATTTGTCCTCTGAGTTCATTTATGTGGAGCTGCTCGTGCCCCCCAGGCGGACCTAAGCACCATGATTTGTTAGAAGTCAGGCAGCGAAAATGTTCTGGAGTGGCAGTCTGAGTAGAAATGCCTTCGCAAGGCTTCGTCCCTCTTCTTCACTCACCCCACGTACTTAATCAGTTTCTTGAGAAACATAAAATCCTGAGTTGATGCGCCATCCTAAAGCTTGGGATTGCATCGTGCCTTGAGGTTTTCCAGATATGTCACTACAGTCGTCTCCAGCTGTGTTTCTCCACGTTGTATCCAGTGATGCGAGACTGCCTCGGAGAGGGAGTCCTGGGCTTTGGGGTCCCTCTTTTTGGATGTTTCAGCCTAGACATCATTGCCTTTGTAAGTTCCACAGGCACTGCCACTCTGTTGCATCACTGTTGTCCTCCTCCAGGTCTGGAGTGTTTATAGTATCAGCAGCTGCACTGCTGGGCAGGAAGGGAAGCTTCCTTTGATGTGGGTATTCCTGATTTTTGTGTGGCTTCTGGTGCTGGGCTGAGGTTTTTTCTTCTTTACCCTTGTGGTATAATATTCACCCTGAGAGGGGAAACATCTTGAATACAGGACGTTGTGTTTCATGGGTGTTGAGCGCAGGGTGCTTACAGGTTGTCTTTGCCTGCTGTAGATGACCCTGCTTGGGCAGGGGGTTGGGCTGGGTGACCCACAGAGGTCCCGACCATGCTGTGACTCTGTGAATAAGCCTGCTGTTGACTGCCTCTTAAGCAGCTCTTTCCTTTGTGCCCCTGTTGCAAGCATTGCTACTGCCTGCGAGCTTAAATTGCAAGAGCACCCAAGGGCCACAGCGAGCTCCAGCTCTGTTGAACGAAGAGGTGCTGCTCACACCTGCGATAAACTGCGGGCTCCTCCGAAGGCTTTGCAGTCTGAAAGGCAGAGGTGGGCTGAGCAACTTGGGGCTGGGATGCAAAGAGGTGATGCTGCAGGGTTATGGAGATAGCTGCCCAGTGACGTTCCTTCAGACTTGCCCCACTTCACGTGAAGAGGCCTGTGTAAAGGATATTGAGAATGCAGACCTTAGGGTTTGAAAAGGGAGTCTTTATCTGCTCCACATTCTCTCCCCCACTGCTTTGAAGAGTTAGGCTGTAGGCAGGGGCTGGCTGAGACGCTGAATGAGGGCAGGCAGAAGGGGTGCCGCAGCCGAGGGGAGGAGGCTGGAAGGAGCCGAGGCAGCCAGGCCTTGAGCTGAGAATTTTTTCGTAGCAGGGACAAAAGGGAGAGGTATCATGTTGCAAAGAAAGTCATAACGTTTAGATGTGTCCTAGTACTTGGTCTGAAGGAGGAGGTGAAGTCCAAGTGAAGCGTGTGGGTAGCGGATGGCTCTTGGTGAGAGGCCGTGCACCTTGGGAGCTGCTCGCGTAGCCCTGCGGAGTTTCAGCTGGCATCCTCGCACACGCACGGACACGTGAGGCCAAGTTGCTAGTTTAAAGAGGAGAAAACACAAACTGAAATACGGACTTGACAGTCATGAGAATAAAGCCTTTGTTAATGTTTGTCACGCTGTAGTGCTGAAGATACCAGTTTCTTCTTCAGGTTGAGTGGAGAAGACTGTGCCAGTGAGTTCTGAGTTTCATTGGCAGACGCTAACTTTTACCTTGCAAGACCTGTATTCAGTTCTAAATTCTAGAAACACCATTAAGTGAGCTTTCAGATGCATTTCTCTCTTTCTAAGTAGTGATTTTACTAAATAGAGCACTTTCTTTATTCCCCTTCTGTTTTCAGGGCAAGGCATTTCAGAGAGAGCATCAAATTTATCCACGAGTGCCGGCTTACAGGTGAAGGCTGCCTGGTTCATTGGTAGGTATTACCACTTGCTAAAAAAATATTCTGAAGGGTTTCTCTGCCTTGATTTGGATGTTCGTAATTTTAATGATAAGTGTGTTCATATCCAGTTTATTGCAAAATCCTCTTGAAAACGCCCCCTTTATTTTGAAGACCCCCAGAAGTTTCACAAATACTGTTAAAGCCTCATGCTAGGACTTTTGAGTCGCTGGGGTGGGCAGCTGCCTGGAGATGAAAGGAGCCCAAGAAATTCTTGTTGAGCTTCTCTTCTTATCAGACTTTTTTGTAGGATTGACTTGGCTGGAGATGTATTGACTAGAGACATATTATTTATTTCCCATTATTTTAATCACTGTATTTCTGAAGATGATTTCCATAATCCTGGTAATTTGATCAGTTTCTATAACAGCTATTTTGGTGACTTCACAGTTGTTAAAAAAATTTTCCTCTGAACAGAAATTGGTTTTTTTTTTCCTCTTTTTTCTTTAAACTGCTGAAGCATTCAAATGTTGCATTTGTTAATAGCAAGTCTCTGATTGGAGAGATGCTCCTGGGACTGTAGAAAACAGCAAAGGAAATCCCACCCTGGGTTTTTTCTTGCTTTCTGCTATTGGTTGTAGTCTTTGAGCTGTATGTCCAAGTGGCACATCTGAGTCTATATCTGGAATCAGAGTCATCTCATGATTTACACACTGGACTTGTACACAGGCCGTGAGCGTAAATCCTCAGCTCATGGTAGGGCTGTGCAGGAGTCATTTGGTCAGTCTCCATGTATGTAAAACAAGTATAATGAGTCAGAATTCTGACAGATTTTTAAAATGCGTATTTAAATTTGTGAAGCATTTCAAAAGCATAAAATGTTCTTGAAATGCCAAGTGAAAGAGCCTGGTACAAATGTAACTCAGACACATTCTTTATACACACAGTAGTAATAGTTGGGAGTTTTTTGTCTAGTGCTGTCAAAGCAGTAACAGTGAATGATTCTTACTTTATCCCAGTGTTTCACGTGGGGAAACTGAAGTCCTGAGAGTTGAAGTTGCACAGTGCAGGGATGCCAGAAAGAGGAGAACAACTCGAGCAGCCAGACATACGTACTGTAACGGTTCAGTTAAAGTTCATTTCGGCCCCATGAAGTCGAAGCCTTTATTTGTGGGGGAGAGGGAATGGTCTTCGTTCACTGCTCTGATCAATATAAGCAGAAGAAAGTGGGCGACTTATTTCTAGCTTATTAAAAATCAAGTCTAACTTGGAACATGTGCATTGTCCCCTGCTTTTGTGAGGACTTGAAACTTATTTCTTCCTTCCCAGTCTCATATGAATTACCACTCAGAACCCACTTTCTTGATCTTGTCATAGATTTGTTCTGATACATTTAAAAAAGCAGCACCAAACCCCTTTAACTCAAATACTGTAATATTTCTTCCTCGTGGCAAGCAACATAGCAGTCTGCTGCGATGGTGCGAAGTGATGCTTTTAACTGTGATGGATGAAGTACAGCACCACTTCAATTTGTTGCACCTCCTTTCTCGTGCAGCCTTGCAGGTGTCTCCCGGAGTGTAACGTTGGTGGTTGCCTACATCATGACCATCACAGACTTTGGCTGGGAAGATGCGCTGTCTGTCGTCCGTGCAGCCAGATCCTGTGCCAATCCTAACATGGGCTTCCAGAGGCAGCTACAGGACTTTGAAAAACATGATGTCGATCAGGTAAATGAGCTGCAAAACACAACCCCAGGTCAGATCGTGGGCTGCTTCTCATCATTTTGTGGCCTGGGTGGTTTATCTGACTCCCTGTTTTTACTCGGAGGGAGTGGCTTCTTGGCCAAGCCTGCTCCACTGGGAAGGTGTGGGTAGAACTGAAGGTATCAGGGAGTGCTGGATGGGAGAAGAGACGAAGCACGACATCTGAACACCTCCTGCCCAGCTGTGCTCTCAACCCAGTGATCGCTTCATGCGTGCTAAGACACAAGACAAGACTGATGCCTTTAGAGGGGCCAGAACTAACGAGTGAGTTGCTCAGAATGCAGCAGAAAGGACCAACCTATAAGTACCAGCTGCACAAAAGTAGTGGGCTTCCCCCCAACACGTTCATTTGGAATAGTAAGCAGGAAAAGAAATCAGAAGTCTTTGCTATCCAGGAGTTGAACTAGGTTCTCATTATGACTTATGTGTCGTGTTCTCCCCGCCTTCTGTGGCTTAGACTTAATAGATTTTCTGATGTGCAGAACAGTCTCAAATCTGACCATTTTTTTCTTCTTAGCCTTTGAAGGCTTTGTAGGACGAGGAGAATTGGAACAGTAAGACTGCAGAGTGGTTTTCATAAAGCAAAAATTAGTTTCTTACCCCTAAAAAGAACCATCCCACGCAAAAGACCGGCTCCCCGTGGGTGATGGGTGACTTCCACTTATGTTAACAACCTCCTCTGGCCGTCCCCTCCTTTTTCCATTGCTCAGCAGGTTGCTGTTCTCTGGGCTTCTGTGCCTCTTCTGCTGATTAAAAATCACAACAACAACAGAGGCAAACCAAAATCAGAAAGCAAAATATATGAGGCAAAGGATGTTGGGTTTTTTATTCCATCCCTGTCATTCTGCTGCAGAAAGCTCAGAGTTTAGAAATTACCATTTGTTTTGCATGGTGCAGTTTGCAACTGTAAATATTTGCGTTTTTTTAATATTTAACTGAATGTTTCCTGGATCGTTTGGAACTGGTGTAAATGGTAGAGTAACTGATTTTTAAGAGACAAAAGTCAGAAGGGGACTTTCCAGACTTGTCTCCTTCCTCTCTTACAGTCATTTCTACTCTAATTGGTCTGGGCTAACAGCAATGACAATTAAGGCTATATGCAAATAGCCTGATAAAGACAGTAACGTCTCTCTTTTTTCATCCACCATGGACGGTGCATTCTGCCCTTTTTCACTGAGGGGGAGGCAGTAGGTTGCAAAAAGAAATGCCCACCTGTAGTCACTGACTGGGCTGTAGTTTCCTACTGTCTCTTACCAGCAACCACATCCTTAGCAGGTGTCTGTTTACACACCTGGTTTCAGTGGAATAATGCCATCTGCCAAGGGTGTGAACTTTTTTCTGATTTCAGCAGCATGGGTGTTTGGCTGTGCCAATATAGGGTGGTATCCTGTGGGGTTTCTGGAACGGGGTCCCTTAGAGCTGCGTCTTACAGGGAGGGGTTTAGTCACTAGGGTCACAGCGTGCTCTGCACCAATTCCAGACTTCTGCACGGTAGCCTGAGGCTGCAGATCTGACTCAGGACCTTACGATCTTTTAGGAATGGGGGAGAGTAACTACGTTGAGGTCTTGTATCCCAACGTTCTAATAAATGGTCTGAAGGATAAAGCTATCCAGAAAAAAGCCATGAAAGTTGAGACTTGAAAATGATCATAGGAATATCAACCCCACTGGGACGGAGCAGCTGGAGTCTGCGTCTACTTGCTTCTTCTGCAGAAAAGAGCAACAAGGATGTCAGGACTCAAATTCTTCAACTGGCAAAGAAGTGACAGAGAAAGATGTGATCAAGGTCTATAAAGTTGAGCGGAATAGAGAAAATGAACAAGTGTGATTTCCACTCTTCCCTGTGATGTGAGACGGAGCTATCACTGGGCAGGTCTGGACCAAGGACAAGGAGGGGGTTTTATACGATAGGCGCTTATGATGGAGCTTGTTGGCGTTCAGATATCTTGTGGTAAAAATGTGTGGATTCAGAGAGTGACCTCATGGCAGAAAAATTCATTTGTTGCTGTCAAACACAAAGATACTGCCTCAGCCTCTGAAAGTACCTGAGCTGGCAATTGCTGGAAGCTGAGGAAATGAGCGGGGAAAAGGTCCCAGCATTATTGCCCTGCCACTGCCTGATTCTTTCTTGAGCATTTACTTCTGGCTGCTCTCATACTGCGATGCAGAGCTGGACCCAGTACATCTGTTGCCAGGTACCATATTCAGTCATTCGTGTTGGTAACATATAGGGTCCTATTCCATAGCTTTTAAAGCTTCTGGTCTTTGTAGAAGATACCTTTCCTGCTATCTACAGTACAGTTTTTACTACTGTAGATAGTTTACTGTAGGCAGTACTGTAGTGTTTGTGGGCTCAGGGTGAAAAACCCATATGAGTGGTTCACTTTCTGATCTTCAGCCTTCTTGCAGCCTGTTGTGACTTGGGCAAGTTGGCTTCCACGCTTATTCACCTCATTGTATATGCACCAGGAGGAGGAGGGTGCTTAGAAGTCCAGGATGTCCTTGCTCTGTATTACTCCAGTCGGCCAAGCTGTTAGGCAAGTAGGGGACGTCAGGGATCTCGGTGATTTCAAATGTGTGCGCCTGTGGGTTCTGTGCTGGTGTGGAAGGACATGCGATATTTGGAGTGCTTTTCTTTAAACTGCTTGTGTTCTTAAAGGCTCTTGAAATTCTGTAGGGCAGGAGGGAGTATTACTTCTGTGTTAATCTCATGTTTCACCGTGTTGTATCTGTATGTTCAATTTCTGCAGTTCAGGCAGTGGCTGAAAGAAGAATATGGGGAAAACTCTTCTCAGGATCTCCAAGAAGCCAAAAATCTTCTGAGCAAATACAAAGAGCAGGCAGAATTGCAGCAGAACACTGGGGGAAGACAGTGGAATAACAACTTCTCGTCTGTGCCATCCCTCTCATACAGCAACTACACAACAGAGACCTAATTGTAGGAGGCTGATTTTTTTTTTCTACCTTTGAAAAACATCTTGCCATAATTTCCATCCCATCTTGAAGACTCTCAGCAGTAGTCATGCAAACAGTTGATTTGTAGAAAGCTTCTTGATGAAAATACTACATTATGTGTGTGTGTATGAGTGTGTTTGACACAGTTTTACAATTTGGGCATGGTCAAGCTCTCTGTGTGCCCAGAGACGTGATCCAGTTGCTGTGGCTGAGCCAGTTGGTCAGCCAGCCACAGCCAGGATCCCCTGATGCCCACACTGCCTGGCATTTGCTGTGAGGTTAGCTCAGCCCCTTCTGTCGAAGGCTGGCAAAGGGCTCCGAGAGGTGAAGTCTGGTGATTCAAGCTGTGGCAGTTTGACATCTCTGCGCTATTAATGTGGCAAAGGTGTTACTGCATCTGAAGAAGGGAACTCAGGTCTGCGTCTCTGCTGCTCCTGTTCACAGTCCGTTGGCAAGCAGCACCGTGGAGGTGGGCCTGAACTCGAATGCTAGGCTGCGAACTGGAGCAGGTGAGATACGGGTGCACGTACCTTCCAACCAACAGTAGCATCTAGGAGAGAAGTGGGGCAGACAGCTCTGAGTAATCACATCTCCACCCGCCACCGTTGTGCTTGCTCCAGTGCACGTGAGACGGAGCCGTCGGTAGAACTGCCGCAGAGCGAGAGCACCGCGACTGTTGCTGCAGCTCAGCTGATGTGCAGTGGTTTAAGCCGTGGTCCCCCGATTGTGCATCTGGTCTCCCAACAAAAGCTTCTCTGGAGAGGGGTTTTTCAGGTCTCCGGTGCCGCTGGGCTTCATGCCCCGTGGAACACGTGCCTCTTCAACACACGCCCCGGCGCACACCATGACGTCTCCCAAGAGCGGGCTCGGCGCGAGTGCGAGCGCCCGTTTCTTTGCTTGTGCTGTGGTTTGCTCTTCGACTTCAGCTACCTCAAAAATGCTGTTCTTGTCATGGTGGTTGTGAATGCAACCTTGAAAATTGCCTTGTGTGATCTTAATCTGACACTGAGTGAAGTAAGTGTGTGTGCATGCAAGGGCATGCGTGTGCATGTTTATCTCACCAACGTCTGTATTTGAGAAGTTTATTGTTTTCTTTTAAAACAACCCGTATTTGTCACTGATTTGAAAAATTGAGTTGTCTGAATTCAACTTTCTGCCATTTTAAGACCACTATATATTTTGCTGTGATTAGATTTGTAGGATGCATTTGTAAAATCTATTTTAAACTAGGTTAAATCGAGGGGCCATACTCTGCTTTTGGTAACCTTGTGTGTTCCTGGAACGGAGCCATTGCCTGACTCAAGTGTAGCCTGTTTCTAAGAGCATAACTTCAGATATGTCACCAGGGATGCTGGGCAGCATATTGAGGTCCGGTGGTGTAATGGGGGGTGGCACTGATGCCAAGATCAGGATTTCTTGTCTTTGACTTGGAGGATGGAAGGCCTATTTCTCTTTAAAATTCCATAAAATAAAAAAAATACCTCCCAAATGGCCAGGATAGAAAAACAATGCCAAACCCTTCATTTGAGCAAGGCTTTTGGGGTCAAGTAAGCTCTGGCTGTTAAAGACCTGTTGTTAAACATCTTCAAAAATATATGTTATGGCTTGTGAAATATGGATCTTGCCTATCAGTGATTGCCAAAAAGGGAACGGGGTGGAACTGGCCTGTTTCATCAGAGTCCAAGCCTGCATCAGGGCTCTCGTTGCACCGAGTGCTTTGGGTGTGCTGAGCACAGCGAGGGCAGGAGAGCTGTGCTCTGTTGCACTAAGGGGTTGCTGTTGGCTTTGGGAAAAGTGCTGGAATTTACTTTTTTTTTTTCAGGCTTTTAGCCAAATGAACCACTACCTATTTGGGATATCCAGCAACTGCCCTGTGTTTGCCTGCGAACAGAAGTATTTGGCTCTTCTCAGAGATGTTGATCTGCCAGTAACTGGCTGTTCTGGAGCTCCAGCACAGTGGTGCCCGCGGTGGCAGCCCCCTCTGAGAGCGGACGTGGAAACAGGAGAACGCTTTCCTCGGTTCAGGGTCTGAGACGTGTTCAGGAGCCGGTCCGTTTGTGCAGCGCTCTGCTCGTAAATGGGGTATGAAGTGCTGCTCCAGCCCCTCTGCGAAGGGTGGCTGTGCCAGAGCCGTTCTGCCCGGGCTCTGGCCGGTAGCCACGGCCAGCTGTACGGACTCCAGAACGTTCCTGGCACGCTGGTCCTTGCAGCACTAACCCTGGGAGCGCAGGCGAGTTGGCAGCTCCTTGTTCTGACAAATGCAGAACGGGAGACGCCTGTTAACGTTGGTGCGTCCGAGATTATTCTGTACTGGATTTCTTTTTTAATACTTTGGTTATGCCCAAAGAGTCAGTCCCAGAAACAGCATTTTTTTTTAGCTCTGAATTTGGCTTTAGGGCCATATAGCCACATCAGTGTGCATTATGCTGCCACTGGAAAGCAGATACAGGGTACAGCGAGAAGGCGGGGAGGGGGGAAGGTGCGGGGTGTGCCGTATGTCAGCGAGTGGAAGTGCTTCTCTCTTTTTAAAAGACAGAAGATGTGTTTTCTTGCTGTTACATCTTTTTTAGCGGGCTGTATGTACTGCATGCCACATTTAAGAGTGGTAAAAGAGCAACAAGCAGTCTAAGAAAACTTGAATTTGGTTTGCCCGCGTAGGGAGTAAAATGGTAGCATTTACTCCTTTGTTACCACAAGGTGCAGAAGCGAGTAGCTACAGTTCTCACCTTCGGCCTTCTAGAAAGGGAGAGGAGCCAACGCAGGCTGAGAAGGCGACACGATTTGTCTTCCAGCCAGCCTTTCAGTGGCGGCTCGTAGGACTTCCCAGCTGTCTGGAACGTGACTAGATCCCAGTGCTCCTCGTAGTCGCTGGCCTTTATAGTGTAGGCAGTGCGTTCAGTTAGTTTGGTTTTGTACTTCAAAACGTTGCTCTCATTTTGATGTTCACTGGAAAATGTATAAAGTTTATAACACCTTACTGGATCTCCAGATTTGGAATGTATAATCGGGGTTTTTTTGAGTAAACTTGATATCCACATGTGATTATAAGCAAATGTTTCGTGTTACACAATGTAGGTAAATGGGTAAATGCATTAGTATTTATCACCCTGATTTTTAACCTGGAAAGAGTTGCTTCCTTACACTTTGTGGCTGAGTGGGAAGATATGGCAGGTCATATCTCTGTTTTTAAAAAAGGACAGTAATAACCTTGGTTGCTATAATGGCCACTGCCTATAAAGAAGTCAGTGAAAAATTATAGTAATTACTTCAGCTCGTTTAAAAACTCTAAACCTGGTAAGCTTCTTGATTCTCTGTCTTCCTCTTCCTGGGCATCTTGGCGAAGCCTTGATTGCTTTTTCCAAATGTTTGTATTTAATACGTTCTACAATTTTTTATAAATAAAAGTAAATGTTAACACCTGATGTGCTTGTGTATTTCTTGACATCAGTGATAATGTCTGGAAGGCTTCTACTCACTGTTTGTATCCCTACAGGTACAGTAAGAGTACAAGACTAACTCATTTGGGTTTTTAGATTACTTTTTTCTCCTGCACACAAGACTTCTTGAGACTTCCTTTCTCTTCCCCGAGTTCTTCCAGGTGAGTTCAGGAATCTGCACCGCAAGCATCTCTCTGGACAGTCCCACAAGAGGATGCTGCCTGTTGCTCTCTTGCTTACTGTTGTTGGCCCATCATGGCGACAGGGTATGTGGTGAATCCAGATTTTTTTATCCTTTGAAACACCTTCTTTTCCATAGCACGCTGCTTCAGGGCTTAACGAGCTGCGAAACTTAGCTGGTCTACACACTGCCGAGGCTCCAGGCTCAACAGTGGCTTGTCAGAGGAAGCTGATGTAAGTGGCAGACGATGATTCTTGGCGGGGGGGGAAATGTAAAAACTTACAGTGCAAGGGGGTGAAAAGCCCGATTTAAATTCCCACAGATAACGCACTGAATTTCTCTGCTGCTAAGAGGGTAATTCTGGCGTTCAAACAATCAAAGAAAAAGCCCAAAGCAAAAACCCCACCAGCCTGAAAGTATGATCAGTCATGCCTAAACAGCCAGATCTGAGGGCCACTTCAGGCGCTGCTGGAGGCTGAGCTGTTCCTGCGGTGGGACGGACGGACGCGTCGCGCAGGCCAAGTTAGATGCCGAGGCACAGTGCGTTTGGGGTCTTCTCTTATTGCCCCCTCCTCCCTCTCCCGGCACTTGTTGGCTTATAGACTGCTGGGAATGTGTGGATGTTTCCGAAGGGAGGTCAGGGATTCCACTAATTAATAATATCCTCCCCTAGAATAAAGTTAATGTGTCTGTAGGTAGCTTTGAATGTGCTAGGCGCACCTTGCTCAGAATATATTTCAGTTCATCGTCGGTGGAAGTGGGGTGGCTCTGGTTTTATTAATGTGTGTTTCAGTCCTCTTCCTCTCTTTCTGTGAAAAGACTTTAAAATGCAATGCAGCCTGCTATGTGAAGCTTCAATTAGTCGTGAAATTGCCTCCTTTCTCCTCTCTGTTATCCATAGATACGTGCTATAGCATTGATGAGACAGAAAACACTTTTAAAATATTAATCCCTCGTGAACTAGGAAAATCTCTTAGTTTTAGAGGCAGCTTCCCCCTACCCCCAAAGCAAAACAGCAGTTTCCAAACGAAAAATGCACTCCTGCTTTGTCCTCCTTTTGACCGCTTGGCACCTCTGAAAGGCAATTTTTATCCAAATCACGGGTGAAAATCGTGCTGCGACCACGGTGCCGTGCTGCTGTCCCCAGCCGGGTATGGCGTTGCGTTCGAGGTTGTGAGAAAGCTCCTGAGAGGTGGAGGTTGGGCTTTGCCAGCAATGACGAGAGTCCTCCCACCTCCTCAAGAAGATTGTACTGGTGGAGGTGGAACGATGATGGTTTCTAGAAAATATTAGACAGCATGAGGAAGGTGATCTCGCGCTGCGCAGTGTTTCTGTAGAAGCCCCTGGAGACACGAAGCGTGCGACAGGAACAGCTATTTTCACGCTTGGCTCTCAGCAGAGCTTTAAATGTGGCTCTCGTTTTCCATGCGGCCCAGCTCCTCTGTGTTTAACCCTTTCATTGCCCCGTTCAGCTGCTGTCCAGCCTCTGCCCTCGCCAAGGGAACGGGTTCTTTGTCGATGTTTGAATGTCTGCCTTGCTCTGGTGAATTATGCAAACTTCGGTTTACCAAAAGCGAGTAGCATGTGAGTAGCAAGATGATTTCCTGTAGTTTCCATGTAGTTTCCAGTGTAACTATTAGGAGTAGGCATCTAATTAAGTGTGAGCAGGAGGTGCCTTTTTGCCTGCATAGCTCCGTCCTTGTAGGAGATTCAGTTCTGCTCGTGTGAGCCGAGCGCATCTGCGGTAAACTGGGAGTAAAATTCGTTTGTGAGCAGTCTCAAAAAATGGGATTTTCAGCCAGACCCGCACCCGGTTTCCATTTCGGTGGAGGCAATGATGGATGCACAGGTTTGTGCTCTCCGTTAGTCACCGGGCTGTGAACCAGGGGGTCAGAACCACGACGTCCAGGCTAGCTGCTTGCTTGCTTGGCCGCCTGTTCACACAGGCACTGGCGAAGCCGAGCTCTGGGTCTGGGCAGGTCATTTGCAAATGGAGCCTCTGAAGGTTGGAGCTCCGATTCCCCTTCTTGGCTTCTTTCTCTGAAAGCAAGTGAGTTTTAATTTAATTTGTCAGATGCAGAAGATGGGGTTTTTGTTACAATTCCCTGAATCTCTTCCCCTCTCCACTCCTTTTCCCTTTTTTTTTTTTGTGTGTGTGTGGTTTTGGGTTCTTTTTAAATGGCTGGTATTTATCCCAGAACTCCGAGTCGGGAGAAGTGAGTGCCGGTGTGGGGCTAGCAGACAATTTATTGCCTGTAAATGTGTATTAATGAAAAAAGCTTATGTTATAAGGTTGCTGATTTAATTGATTGTGTTAACAAATGCAACTCCGCTGCTTGTGCATCTGTTGCAGTGGTGGTGGTGGTTTGCCAAGCCTGCCGTGACTTCTGTGGCTGCTGTCGTCTGTGGTGGCCTGGCTCCGGTACAGCGCTGGATGATGTTTTGGGAAAGTAACACCGATCTGTGACAGTGCTGAACCTGACAGCTGTGAAATCAGAAGGAGATATTTGACTTTTATTTGTGTGCCAAAAAGCAGCGATCGTCGGTGGACCAGCATCACATGCAGGTTCCTGATTACAAACGGCCTTTGGCTCAGTTCTCTCTGTTCCTCACTTTCTAAGGCAAGGTGGGACTCTGCATTCCTCGCTTCTTCAGGCAAGGTGGGGCTTTGTTGGAAGTTTGTAAGAAGTTAGGGGAAAACTTGGCCCTGTGTTTAGAGAAAAGCGTGTGTTTGAGATGTCAAGAATCATGGCTGTGTTTGTGCAGCTCACCGCGTATTTTCACAAGGATCGCATTTTGGACGTCTTTGCAGGTGAGTCTGCAGCATGTAAGTTCCCAGCAAAATGGCTTACGTGATCCCCGAATGTCTCAAAAGAAGAAGAAATGGAAAAAAAAAAATAATAAGCCAAACCTGAGTGCTATGAAATTCGATTTTTCAAATTCTTGGATTTTAGACATGAGATTCTTCTGTGCTTAGGTAGCTTATTTACTCGATAATGCCTGGTGTGCAGTGAGGTTCCTGCCAGCCCCGACAAAGATCTCCGCTCCTCTGGAAGACGGGGTATGCCACGCGACAGCGTGTGTCCTCTGAGTAGAGCCCTGCTTGTGCAGCCGTCTGCAGCCCGGGCCCGCCTGCGAGACGCGGCCGTTGCCTCTGCCGCGCACAAGTGAGCTGGTTGGGCTCCTGCCAGAAAAAAATGACTCTTCTGTTGGAGAATACTGAAAACCCTTCGTATTTCTGCAAACCTTGCAGGCTGTGCAAGGTCACCTCTATCGTTTCTCAGCTGAGTAAGGCTGACTCTCAAGTTAACCATGAGTAAGAAGTTTAGGGGAGGAATGAGAAAAGGTTTGTCCTGATACAAAACCCATTGGGATGTATTATAGTAATGTCCTAATTCCCTGCGAGCGTACTCTGGACTTTGCTGTCACCGGAAGGATCTTCTATCCTCCCCCTCTTCCTTCACCCTATTTTCTTTTCGAGGGGCTTGTGGCGTGTTTCGAGTCGACAGTCCTTTCGCCAGGGTGGAGAGAGTCCAGCACAGGGCTACGAGTATGAGGAGGGGACTGGAGCATCTCTCCTACGAGGAGAGGCTGAGGGAGCTGGGCTTGTTCAGCCTGGAGAAGAGAAGGCTGAGAGGGGACCTTATAAATGCTCATAAATGTCTGCAGGGTGGGGGTCAAGAGGATGAGGCCAAACTCTTTCCAGTGGTGCCCAGAGACAGGACAAGGGGCAATGGGCACAAACTGAAGCAGAGGAAGCTCCAGCTGAACATGAGGAAGAACTTCTTCCCTCTGAGGGTGACGGAGCCCTGGCCCAGGCTGCCCAGAGGGGCTGTGGAGTCTCCTT
>Ga0065711_1040856_pt1 | contig 16623 bp, 16 predicted proteins | sample Hoacrofraction12_FD_59098 | JGI IMG/M metagenome (GOLD analysis project Ga0065711, IMG submission 59098) | Hoatzin crop microbial communities from Cojedes, Venezuela - Epithelial fraction 12 v2 (version 2) | ecosystem: Host-associated > Birds > Digestive system > Esophagus > Crop | place... | reverse complement strand
TTTTTTTTTTTTTTTTTTTTTTTTGTGTGTGGCTCTTCATCCTCTTCCATAGCTTAAGAAGTAACATGTTACATTGGTGCTCTTGGTGCTTTCTGAGCTATCCTTCTCAGTGCAGACATGCGTAGAATTTCTTCATACTCTACAAGTTGCATGATTCAAGAAACGTGATGGTGTGAATGGAATTTTCCAATCTGCTTGAGAGTGCTCAAATCTGAAATCCCAGGGCAGCTTAGAAAGGGTCACTGTAGATGTTTGAAAACATAACTGATTTCTGCAGTGAGGAAATGGGTATGTAATTTCTGTGGTCAGTTTTCTGTTTCTGCATTCCTTATAATTTTTTTTTTCTCATTCTACTAGTTTAAATCTCTGATGTAAATGAAACAAAGCCTGGAGCTACCACATTTAAGACATTCATTGTTACTTGAGGCCAAAGAAAATAAAAAGCCAAAAGCTTCTGTAGCTGTTTCTGGTGGCAGAAGACGTGTCTCTTGCCTCAAAAGAAAAAACCCTATTGCAGAGATACTGCGTATTATCGCAGTAGTAAATTCAAAATGTTTAGTTTTTATTTTATTTTTGAAAACACAGTAGTAGGCCACTTACTTTTAAGTAGGTGCCTTGGGTAGTCTTCATACACTGACTAGTAAGGATTCCATTCCAGTTCTAGAAAAGGAATTGTTTTGAGCTCTGCAATCCAGTGAAATGATGTAGTTGCCTAATATATTTCTGAACTTAAGTTGATACTTGCATTTTGCTAAACTCGTGCTTTTGGAACTCTGAAGTCAGAATTGCTTACCAGTGCTACTTAGACTGGTGTGTGATGTAGTCTTCCTTTTGAAGTGGTATGTGAGTTGATGTATGGGATTCTGGTATAGGCTGTTAGAGCTTGAGGTATCGTCAGGGAAAAAAAAATCTATAGTTAAAGAAAGTAGGTTAGAATCTGCCTTTCATAATACTAAAAATAGTCTCCCAAATCTCTTTGCATGGGAGCTTTGGCCTCGTTGTGGTGCTTCCCTATTTAACGCGTGTTTCCTAGTTAGCATGGTTTGAATAGTCTCCTACTTGTAAATAGTCTATTTGGGGAGCATACATCAGTCTTGCCTGATTACTTCACAGAAGTACTGCTAGTGCAGTCTCCCAGAAATGGAATTGCAGTAAAATAATAATTTATTCTTCATGCTTATGTCTTTTACGATGAGAAGGATAAAGTACTCTTTTGTGTATGAAACTTACTTGCGCAGTGAAGCAAGAGTCAAAATCTGGACCGTGTTGCAGAAGAATTCAGTGACCAGAGGGAAGGAATCCCATGTTTGCATCTGGGCTGCAGCTGAGGGGTTTTTTCCTACATATCCCTGACACTGGGTACTCGTTCACCTAGTATTGTGCTAAGTTGTTTGAATTACATCGGTATTGATGTCACAGTTTCCCCCCTGGACTGCTCTTGATCCCCATGATCCTCTTCAGGCAGAGGCTAGACTTGCTCCCTAGTGATTCTCTACAGCAGGCATCTCCTACACAGCTATTTTATGGCTCGCATGCAAGAGAACTTCATTGTTTATTGGATTATCTTCTATGTAAAAAGGTCTCTTCTTATTTCGTGTGCTGATTTTTACTTTTTTTCCTACAGGACCATACACGGTTTGTGAACTGTGTGAGATTTTCTCCTGATGGGAACAGATTTGCTACAGCTAGTGCAGATGGCCAGGTAAAAACCAAGGATCTCTTTTTGTAGTGATTTTTAGCATGAGAAGATTTTCTTCTGTGTTTTGGAAATAGGATTAGTATTGTGAAATCCATGTTGCTTCTTTTTTCAGGCCAAGAAATGACTAGCTTAAACTTTTAAGTATCCTCCTATAAAGCTGTAACAACTAACATCAATAAGACTATTCTTACCTTTTTTACCCGTTCCATCTCCCTAGCGTATTATTTCTCTTGCATGTTATTTTGGCAGGAACATATTAGACTTTTGTAATATATGTGTCCTTATTATGATCCTGAGAAGTCTGGCTGGAATACTGAACTTGTAGATGGCAACCCAGCTCCATGTGAACTCCCTACTGATAAGGGGAGGTTTGACAATGATGCTGTTACCATAGGTAGCTCCTCCTTCTAAGAAGGCAAATTCCTGTCGCTGCAGAGCTGAGCAACTGCCATCAGAGCAGGAGTCAAAAATGTAACATCTTCCAGAATTTCAAACATCAGGACCCAAAGTACAGAGTGGCTTACTGCGATTAGTTACAATTGTCATCTTATTTGTTTAGTCTTAGATATTAAATGCAGGAATACTTATTATGCCTTTTCTTCAAAAATCTAGCATTTGATAAACCTGCAAGTATGCCATGTAACAAAAGAATGATATGTGCGGTGCAAGTAACAGTGTTTCAGTTCTTCAGTTTTTTTCCTGTTACTGCTTTTCCCTTTGGGTTATATGCCTGTGTGCTCTCTTTAAGATTTTTGTCTATGATGGGAAGACTGGAGAGAAAGTGTGTGCTCTTGGTGGAGGCAAAGCTCATGATGGAGGTATTTATGCTGTAAGTATCGCTTCATTTGCGCAAATCGTCCATAGGATTTCATTACCAAGTTCATGGACTGTGAAGTCTTGCAGTAATAAATGCATTTACTATCTTGTGGTGACATTTATTTTTACAGATCAGTTGGAGCCCTGACAGTAGTCAATTGCTTTCTGCTTCTGGAGATAAAACTGCTAAAATCTGGGATGTTGGTGCTAATTCTATTGTCAGTACTTTTAACATGGGATCAAATGTATTGGATCAGCAGCTGGGTTGCTTGTGGCAGAAAGACCATTTACTGACTATCTCCCTGTCTGGGTATATCAATTACTTGGACAAGAACAATCCAAATAAGCCTTTACGTGTCATAAAGGTAGGTTAAACTTCTGTTGTTGCACCAGTTTCTGCAATAAATGACTTGGTGGTTGAAGTTGTCTAGATGGAATACTAACTTCTGAAAAATGGTTTTGTTAAATTAGCTTTGCCAGGCAGGCTGTGTGTGACTGACTCTTGCAAGTCATGTGAATCAAGAAGTTAAAATGCTACATGCGTGATACTGTGCTTTGTGCAAATGCACAGACTGATTTTAGTTTCAATTAAGGTTATCAGCTTATCTTTAATAGCCGCTTTTAATCATTCTTGAGATGAGAAAAGAAGTACAGCACAGATAGAGAACTACCAGTGATGTCTCATTCTACCAAAGCCTAGTGTATTGTGAACAAGGTGACTAGGGTTGCAGTTGAGCTTTAATTTTGGGAATTAAAGAGTTCGCTGACACAGTACTCTCACGGGAACTTACATTTTTACATGAACTAGAAACGGATGTCCCAGATTCTTGCTATTGCTGCTAGAACTCTGGCAGTTGGTGTGGGTACATGACCATATTTAGTAAATTGCCTGAAAAGCAAACTTCGTCGATGAAAAGGCAAAGAGAGTATTTTGGCCCAGCAGGCTAAGAAGGGTATACATGGTGCCTATTCCTTGTCTTCGAGGCGTAGTAAATGAGAACAGCAATGCTGCAACGGTTCAATGACTACACCGTTAATTAGCGATTTGTATTCTGGGTGACTTTTAACATATGTGGATAAAATGATATGTTAGTTTCTGAATAACCTATGATTCTTCTCAAATAGGTTTGATTTATGTATGTGTTAAGATGAAAAACTGCCTATCAATAATTATTATTTGTATCTCATTCACAGGGTCATAGTAAATCAATTCAGTGTCTTACAGTACATAAAAATGGTGGAAAGTCCTATATTTACTCTGGAAGTAATGATGGTCATATTAATATCCTTTGAATTATAGTGATATTTTTTCTAGCCTTACAGTCTGAGAGAACTCATTAGGAGGAAAAAAATAAAAGCTTTGCCAAAGACAAAAACATGCATTTATTGGACACAGGTGAATATTTTGTGTTTGAAGAAGTTTATTTTGCTTTCCCCTAACTTGCCTGTTTTGCTAGTTGCCTTTAAACTTGCCTGCTAAGTATAAGCCAGTTCTTAATTTCCAGTTGTCACTTCTTCAGTAGATAGACTGTTAGTATGGAGGAGCAAGTAAGTATATAAATTAGCCTCTTGTAAGTTTCCACGTACTCAGTCACAAATGCAAAATATGTATTGCAGTCTTTCGCTGTTACGTGTGATAGATAGGTAGATCTTAGCATGTGCTGAAAGTCATGTGGCTTGTTTTTTAGATGTTGAGGACAAGAAAGAAACTCTTGTTGATCTATTTCTAATCCATTAACATGCATTCCTCCTTACACTTGTGTTTTTCCCACTTGTATTAAGGTGTGGTTTTTGTAGTTCTGTGACACATTGTGTTCTTTATTTGGTATCCCAGATGTGGTAAGACTTTCTCACTACTGAAGAGAACTTGTACTTCTTTTGAGACTCTTATTTCAGACCTCTTGATTTCTGGAGCAAAACACTGGGACTGCAGCCTGGCTCTCAAAGGCTGTGTTAAATGGTGAGCTTGGGATGTGTTCAGCTAGAAGACTGTTGGCTTTTCCTCAACATTCTGAAGCTTATGAATAAAACTGCAGTCCATCCTGCTTGCCATGGTGCATTAAAATGGTGTCACATTGGCATAAACAGTTAAAAATACAGGACTTTTTTCTTTACAAACCTGTACTATAGTGTTAATAGTTCAAACTGATGTTAACATACAACATCAGGGAAAGCCAGTGTTCTAGGACTTCTAACTATAATTCTTTAAAAAGTATTTCCTGTTCTCAGGCTTAATACTAATTGTTCCAGTAGTTGCCTCTCTTTGCAGCAGATCATTTAGCTGGTTACAGAACACCAGAGGTTCATTTAATAAATATTTTGAGGGTGTGAGGTTGGTTAAACCCTGGTACGGGTTGCCCAGGGAGCTTGTAGAGTCTCCATGCCTAGAGATCCTCAGAACGCAATGGAAGGGGCAGCCTGTTGTAGCCGATGCTGATTTGAGCAGTGGGTTGGACTAAAAGATCTCAAGAGGTCCCTTCTAACCTTAGCTATTCTGTCAGTTATTTAACTTTTTGTGATGCTATATCTGACTGCACCAGTATCTTCAAATGTTCCTTAATTCTATTATGCACATTATTGGGATTCTGAAACTGGAGAGAATGATGGCTTTTCTGGAAAAGGCCACACAAACCAGGTTTCTAGAATGGCGGTGGATGAAATGGATCAGCTGGTCACCTGCAGTATGGATGACACTGTGCGCTACACCAACCTTAGCAAGAGGGATTACAGGTCAGTTAAAATGTTGCCTTCTATTGTAATATTGCAGCCCTAATTATTTTACGGCAAGTTTTGTTGATTTATATGGTAAGGAATTTTATGCTGCAGTTTATTCAGGTTTTAAGTTGCCATGGAAACTGTCGAAGCGATTGCTGTACCAACCTTGCTTTTTTTCTGTGACAAGAAATCCATCCCAGACTTTTCAATTTGTCTCATCCTTTCCACAGGCTAGATAGAGATCTGCCTTGTATCAGGTGGCTTAGCTAGGGGACTGAGAAGGGTGTCTGGTTTATCATTCATAAATACCCAGGAATACTGGTAATAAATGTGGTTAGGAGGGGTGGGACACAGCTGTTTCTTCATGGAAACCACAAATGAAGCAAAAAAACTTCAATGAATCCTATTAAGGTCACCTAGTTTAAAAAAAATTAGTGTAGAGTTGATTTTCACTTCAAAGGTGTACTACCTGATCAGGATACTAATGCTTTAAACAATAAACAGAAAGCAACTTTGCAGATTATTAAAAAATAAAACAATTAGATTATGCATGTTCTTGGTCATTAGTGGGTGATTATTTGAATAGGCAAATCAAAATAATGGTAGACATGGAATAATTTTTTTTTTCTGTCTTGTCCTTCCTGCTTCTTACGCCTTCCTCCAGTGGCCAGGATGCTGTGAAAATGGATGTTCAACCAAAATGTTTAGCTGTGGGTCCTGGTGGTTATACTGTAGTTTTATGCATTGGACAAGTAAGTACTAACTTGTGGATTATCAATACAATTACTCTGTTAATAATGCCGTGTATGGTAGCATGATGGTTTCTGACAAATTTATTAAGTGTGGTATCACCTTGCACATCTGCAGAATTTCCTAATAAGATCTATGGGGAATATAATTAAGCAGGATACTTGATAGGCTTGTCTTTTTGCATCCTGTACCAATTTGTCAGTCTTCTGTATAGAGTTAAATTTCACATGGCCTCTCACGTGGATGCATCTGAATTTGTTGCCAATACAGCTTTGTGCTGGAAGACTGCACCAGTCTGAATCATGCTGTTGCCTGATCTGTTCAGTGTCGCCGTTTTGGGGAAAGGATGTCTTGCTCCTGTGCTTTTGTTTTTTGGGGGGTTTTTTTTGTTTTGTTTTGTGTGTTTTGGTTTTTTTTTTTTCCTCAACTAATCCAGCTAACCAATGAACTAATATTGTTGTGCAGCATAGGTAGCTCTAGCTTGTTTGCCAGTAGTATTCAGGTCACGCAAAACCAGAGAGATTGCACCAGGGCTATCTTGTATAAAAGCATGTTTAACTTCAAAAGATTTGTGCCTTCTGTATGGATGCTGGTTTTATGCTTAGGACTTTCAGTAGTGTTGTCCAGACCTCTTTTCCATGCGAGTTAAAATTCCAGTTGTCCACAGTATAGAATTGGATAGGAAATAGCCCTTAAAGTTTAACATTGCGGTATTAACTTGCTACTAATTTGGTCCTGCCTCCCTTCTTATAGCAGCAAACCGGGAGGGGGGTAAACATTTCTGAAAATACTATCTTGTCCATGTTTCTTGCATGTTCAAACCAAATGGGGTAAAGCTGAAGGCGGTAGAACACGTCCTGCACTCCCTAATTTAGAGCACAGAAGTACTCCAGTACAGCAGATTAGTTAGTCATTACATGTACGTGTTACTTTCATTTCTCTTTTTTTTTAAAAAATGAAGCTATTCCCTTCAGATCAGAATATAGTAAACTTCTGAGCAATCGGAGTGGATTCGTATTTATGACTAAGCAACGTAGCTTAGTTATAGTTTTGTATTAGGCACTTTGAAGAAGGGTCTTAGTGTCTGATTTTCTGTTTACAGATTGTCTTGATGAAAAATAAGAAAAAATGTTTTGCAATTGATGACCTTGGCTATGAGCCAGAAGCTGTAGCCATTCACCCTGGAGGAGGTACAGCAGCAGTGGGAGGAGCGGTAAGGTTGCACTTCCTAAAACTGTACTGCTTTGAACACTGGGACTGGTAACAGAAGCGTGTAATAACAGTAGGTATGTTGTGTTGAGAAGTAGTTACAGGCAGTTTGTAACAACAGCGGTATCGTAACAACTGTGTGTAATTGGTATTCCTGGGCTTGTATTCCCCAGGTTCTCCCACCATTGTGACCTAATGTCTAGTTAATTTTTTTAACCTTGTATTTGCTGTTTTTAAATTCTCAAATTGTGTATGCTTAGAATAGGGAAATTCTAGAAATCAGATCTGTATTCTAGACTTGGTGGATTATAGCCAGCATAAATAACAGGTTCATTAAACTATTTCTTAATATAAGCACTACCAGATAAATTGATGCAAGAAGTTCCAGAAACTCGGTAAGCCTTCCTCTTTGTATTTTAAAGTGATTTTTATACTTCCCCCCTTCTTCACTGTTAATTTGCAGGATGGGAATGTCCGTTTGTATTCAATCCAAGGAACCTCTTTGAAAAATGATGAGAAGTCTTTGGAAGCTAAAGGTCCTGTTACCGACCTGGCGTATTCTCACGATGGTGCCTTTCTTGCAGTCTGTGATGCAAACAAAGTTGTCACTGTCTTTAGTGTCACTGATGGTTATGCGGTAAGAATTGTTGTATCAGGAGGGTTTTTTGTTTAAAAACAAATTGACTTGGCACCTCATGTCTAGATCTGTTGTGGTGAAATACAGTGTAGCTGATGAGTCTTAATTTTTAAATCATTGATGTATATTTCGTGTTTCTGTGACTGTTTACCTGGTGTTTTGAGTGAGTGTAGCTTTTCACAGCAGCCTGTGGGAAGCCTCTGGATCGTAATAGGTGAGGAAATGTACAGCATAGGTTGGCTACTGGGGAAACAGTCAAACCCAGTAAATAACAAACACATAGTTAAATGGGGGAGGGGTTGGATTTCCACAGGCTAGCAGTGGTTAAATACAAAAGATTACAAAGTACGCAGGTTCCTTTATGCAGGTCAGCTGAATCACTAGTGTGTTGTTTTTTTTTTTAAATCAAAAAAAGTCAACAAATTCCATGCATGCCTGATAGAATTTGTGTGCATTTTTGTAAAATGGATAAGAATGTAGGCTCAATTTGATAAGAATCATGCAGTACAGTAAAATTTAATGAAGTAAAGAATGCAGACTTGGCAATAAAATTCTGCTGATTGTGGCACACAGTTCTGTGGTAAGAACTGAGCAATGAAAGGGATACATTAGGGCAGGGGATCTTGCTTTATTCTTCAATCTAGTGTCTTTTGACCAAGAACCAAAAAATGGGCAATTTTCACTTTTCAGGTGAGTCAGTATGTCTATCAGCCTGTAAAGTCATTAAGCTTTGCCTGAAACTGTACTGAAGTAAAAAATGCAGTATGGCATTCCACAAAAACGCTTCATTTTCTAAGTAAGAACTGAAAGAATTTTGCTTTTAGAAACATCTGTGGGGTTATTTTAAAAGCCTCTAAGTAAGAAGTGACTTGTTGCATACATACTTTACGGATCTAGCATTCATAGAAAAAGTCTTAGCATTTTTTTACAAAAGGTTTGGATTTTATTGGCCTGATAAGTGTTTCAATAAACAGCATAAAATGAAGCCACCACTTGGTTTAGGGCATCCATCTGCATCTGAGATGGACATTGTCTGGAGTCTTGCAGTAGCTTATTGCCATGCTACACATTAAAAGCCAGTGATTTCCTACAGTAGCTTAAACTAATGAAGTAACACTGTCTCTCTTACTTTCAAATAGGAACATAATGTCTTTTATGGACATCATGCAAAAATTGTTTGTATTGCCTGGTCACCAGACAATGAACACTTCGCTTCTGGAGGCATGGACATGATGGTATATGTTTGGACTGTAAGTGATCCAGAGACCAGAGTCAAGATACCAGGTATATTTCCTTCAAAATCCTACTTTTCAAAGTTGCTAGTAGTTCTTGAAATCCAACAGAGTACCTGTTTTCTAGAACTAATAGTAAGCAGGCTTTGAATGTTCCCAAACGAATTTAGCCTTTATGTTAATCTCTGTCTAGGTACAATAGCCAGAACTCTTCTGTTATTTTGTAGTCACTTTTAAAATACACTGCTAGTATTTAATGCAGCTGAAAAATCACATTTGGAATATGTGCTAAAGTTATTTTGTCAGACTGGTGTTCCTTATTCTTTTCTGTTATTTCATACTGCCATACAGATGCTCACAGACTACATCATGTCAGTGGCTTGGCGTGGTTGGATGAAAATACCCTCGTAACAACATCCCATGATGCTTCTGTCAAAGAGTGGTCTATCTCCTACAATTGAAATAAGCCCTCTCTTTGGAAGGACCTAATCAGGGACTAGAACTACTGCAGTGGAACATAGCATTTCTCTTAAAGAATTTGTATTGGCCTCTGGGTCTGCTACCATATCCTCATATCTTTACAGGGTGTTCATATCTGTAATTAAATGTACTTTGAAAGCTTTAGCCAGTAACAGTTTGCACATGAAAAGCACTTAAATTATGTCTGGAGCTTAACCTTTGTGCTGAACATTCCAGAGGCAACAGCCGAGCAAGTTGGTGTGAAAGGTTCAGGCGTGAAAGATTCAAACTCAATCAGTTGTTCTTTTCTAACCAAGAAACATGAGACTGTACAGCATGAGAGTAATACTTCTCATTTTTTCTACTTACAGAACATTTCTGTACTAACGGTCATAGTAGAAGTATTTAGTTGTGGTCTGAAACCAATCAAGCTGTGTGCAGCTACTGTATATTGCTTTGCTTCTCTGTACTGCACCAAACTGTTGCCTCAGATTTTCTCCTCCAGATAACAAAATGGGGTACATACATAATAAACTTTTTATGTATTTCATGTCAAAGCTTTGTGGTTTATTTTAAGGTGGAAGTGTGGGGTTTTGATGTACTTACTGTTGTGGGTATAATGTTTACCAATGATCATTGTGGCAACTTCCTGCTTCAGAAACACATTTGTTAACTTTCATGAATTAAGAATGTCTGGTCATTTCAATGTCAGAAAAAAAATAATTCTGTTTTAAAGATTAAAGATATTTTCTGTTTGAAGGAGGAGAAGCATGTTATTGTTTGAAAAAAAAATGCAGTACTTCTACCACCTTTTTGCAAATACAGGAATTAAAGTGAAGCGTTGTTATGACTTGAAGTGATTTTTGAGAAGATGGTGTTTGCTGAGTAAGTTTTATGCCTTTGCATGTGCAGAACAGTTGCATGGAAGCCGTTATCTAATGCAAACAGGTCCTGATCTTGTGTTTAGTTCCCTGCTCACACTCCACAACACATGTAAGTGATTTGAAGCTAGTAGTCCAACAAGGGTGGAGGACAACACACTGATGCAAAGTAGTAGGAAGATTTGTTACCACCTCTAGTGGCCAAAAGAAGTTGTTGCTGTCCAGAACTTTGGAAGACTTTTCTTAAGAAACTTTTCTCTGCTAAGACTTCAGCACCGCATTTCCAGTGCTCTTGGGTTTTTATGAAGCTTTCCTTTCTGTGTGGACTTGTGTGTTGGTTTTTTTTACCAATCATATTTCTAATGACACTAATTATACAGCAAATAAAATGCTTTTGCTGCTTCTCATATTGTGGACCATTGCTCAATTGCTGAAAAAAAAAATGCCTCTCAAAAATGACTTGCTGAAACATCTTTTTAAAAGGAGAAACGCTGATTTCTTTCTAGGACTGGTGATCAGACATCTTCTGGCCTGCAAGCCAACATATGCATTAGAACAGTTGGCATAGGCTTTATTTAAGAAGCAGAATGTTCTGCATCGTGGTTTCTTTGTGCTTGCTGCATCTCTCGCATTAGCAGTTTTGCATGTCATTAACAATGCAAGGACAAGAGAAGTTCTGGAAAAGGGCATGTTTGAAATTAGGCCTAAGAGCCAAATGAACAAGATTTCTCAATGTCTAGCCCCTAAAACTTATTCTGCTATTATTGTTGTGCCAGTTCCTGTGCAATGCATCCATTGTTCCCTGGCTGTGATCTGAAGAGCTGCTATTGAATTGGCTCAGTGGGTTCCTGTTGCAGTTGAATCCCTGTCCTTTATGTAATGATAAGTTAATGCAGATGTCCATTGGCAAAGAACAAAATTCACTGGCAAATACTGCTTTTTGTAAGAATTGGGCCTGCTAGGGACATGTGGGGTTTTTTTGACGGGAATGGTATAATTTCCTGAAGCATCCTACACCTGCAAGTCAATTCTTTCCTGCACGTCAGACCTTGTGCACCACGCCTCAAAGGTGATGTGCAGGACAAGGTATTTTTTGATTCCTGGAAGGCCTTGTAATGCTCATGCGGATTGACTGTTAGCTAGGAACCCTGTATTAAGACTTGTGTTTGGATGCCTGCCTGTGGAGGTGGTTGCTGGTGCTTCAGCTTCCATTGAGTTTGTTTACTGGCATATGGCCCGAGCTTCTAATTCCTTAAGGACTAATATGGTTGTCGTAGTTGGGTAGCAAATTCTCACTACAAAACTGGAAACATTCTTCTGTTGGACCAAATGTCACAGCACCAGGCTCCATGTTGATCCAGCACAGGCAGATAACAAAGAGGTGAAGGAGCCCAGTTGTGCTGTTCTGAATCAGGCCCCTACATTACTTGTGTTTGCCTCAGACTGAAAAAGTCTTATGCTTAATTAAAAAGTCAAGAAACAGTGATGGGGCAGGAGCACCTAGCTACAGCATGACTCCTGCTTTCTAATCTCAATTGCACAAACACTTGCAAAGCTGGGTTTTCTCTCACTGAGCCTTTTGCTGATAACTTAAAATGCCAGATGTATCATGGTTTTTTTTTCCTAAAGAGGAAACAAATACTGAACTCTTACTTGGCTGCATGAGGCAAAAGACCTTTTCTGAAGAGAATGTAGGCCTTTCTGGAGATAGCTACGTGGAAGCGTAGAGCGTTGCTGAGTTTAAGCTTTCTCCTCCTGTTTGGTCTGAAAACTGTAGTCTGGCAGCCGCTGCAAAACAATAGAGATAGCCGTTCGCTGTTCGGGTGACTGTAAAATGTACGTGTAGGAAAGGAAGCTATTCTCTCTGTTGGACGAATTGTGATTGTTTCAGCCATGGTTTTTCTTTCCCGTTCGGTGACCCCTCTTCTGACTGTGATGAGAGAGAGCATGGAGATGGCAGCTGGTGGCAGGCTGCTCTTGTGGCAAGCTACCGACCCCTTGGACTGGTCTAGAGCAGAGAAACAGCAGGAATAGACTGGATGGGCTGTCAAGAGGTCCTGACTTCCATGGTCCTGACTTCCATGATCCCCAAATTCTGTTCTTCAGCAGTACTGCACAGACTGTAGGGACCTCAAAAAGAAATGTCTGAGATACTTGACATGAAAATGAAACTAAGCTGTAAGTGGGAATGCAAATTAAAAAAAAAAAAACCAAACCACAACAACAAAAAAACTCGTAGCTGTTGCTTTATTAAGAGGTGTATTTTAGTGCTAGTTCAAGCCCTGCCCAAACATGGCTTCTCAAGCCCTGTTACTCTTAAAGTTTTGTCTTCAAAGCATGAACATGCTTTTGAGCTCCAGCTGGCGGTTACTGGAAACCAGGCTGCAGTTCACCATGTGTAGGAGCTCACAGATGTTACAGTGAAAGTGCAGCTTAATTAGGCCATGGATAGATCTCGAGAGCTAACGTGACCAGCAATTCCTCACAAGGCTGTATTGCAGGGGTTCTGCACCCCTCCCCCTTTAACAGTGTGATTTAATCCCGGTTGCCTGTTCCATTTCTGCCACGCTCGTACAGAACATTGGCCTTCCAAGAAGCTGGTCTATACTGTCAGCCAGAAAATAACAGCAGCTGTTCTGTGGAATATCATCAGCAAATCCTAAATGAGATCTTTAATTGGCAGTGGCTAAAGGGAAAGGTAAAGGACATCACAATTCCATCTGGAGATAGAAGTTGTTTTGTTGCAAATTGGACACATGATAGAATTATGGATAGACCCACAACAGATGTCTGGCATGTCCATGCCTCTGCTAAATGCTTTTGCTCTTAACCAATAGAGCTTCTCAGAGTGAGGGTAACTGCCTGAAAATCTTATTGACGTATTTTTCTGAAGCAAAATGCCAAAGCTGTGGGATCCTTCAAGCCAGAATTGAATTTTTTGGACCTACATTTCCAAGCAGAGAATCCAAGAATTTCTCCTACTGCATGTACTAGTATGTCACTGCAGATACTGTTTCATGGTTGTGGCACAAGGATTTGCTGATCAAACCTTTTCCCTATGATAAATTTAGCCATGGCTATCTCTGCCATAAAAGTATACTGAAGAGAAAAAGGTGCCTTCCGTGCCCCCAGGAATGGAATGATGCTGTTAACCAGCTAGGCTGAGAACAAGTTGTGAGCTCTCACACATACAGCAGATGCTTGTGCTGAGACTGAGCCACAGAGAGGCTTTGGAATGAAGCTAATCAGTGAAAGAATCACAGAATATCTGAAGTTGGAAGGGACCCGTAAGGATCATCAAATCCAACTCCCTGCTCCTAGCAGGACAACCTAAAACTAAACCATATGACTAAGAGCATCATCCAGATGCTCCTTGCACTCTGACAGGCTTGGTGCTATGACCACTTCCCTGGGGAGCCTGTTTCAGTGACCGACCACCCTATCAGTGAAGAACCTTTTCATAATGTCCAGCCTGAACTTCCCCTGACACAGCTCCGTTCCATTTCCTCATGTCCCATCGCTGGTGACCGGAGAGAGGAGATCAGCACCTGCCCCTCCGCTGCCCCCCCTTGAGGGCACTGTAGACTGCAGTGAACAAATGCATGTCTTTTGCATACTAAAGGCAGTTCCTTTGAAATACCAATATTTTTACTAACAGGATTGAGATCAGTTACACCAATTCATAGATGTGTTCGTGGGAGGGACCACGAAGATCCTCTTCATCCCTGCATCTGGTTTAATCTCATGTATGAAGTAGGGCTATGAGCAATGCTAGACCAGGTCAGCTGTGTTTTGTTTTCTAGCCAAGTCTCAGAAAATGTAAAAGGATGGCGATTATGCAGCCTCTTTGAGTCATCTAATCCAACCAAGTTTTTCCTAATGTCCAACCTGAGACTCCCAAGCTGTCTTGTGTGGCCACTGTCCCTTGTTTACATTTTCTGTTACTAGCAGGGGGAGGCTGAACACTATGACTGTGGTATTGTCCCCCCCGGAACACCTTCTTTGCTACCTGCTGGCCAGCAGTTGGAGGTTTGGTTGCTGCCCCCAGCCCAGTGGTCCATTCCTCCAGCCCACATAGCTTCTAAGGGAGACCGCTGTGGCAGGAGGTGTCTCAAGTCCGTGATGTGCTGCATGATGTCCTCCACCTCATCTGCGTTGCTGTCAGCAGTGAAATCTCTGGCTCTTGCTTTGTCCTGCAAGCATTTAGGATTGAATTCCAGTGGGAAGTGCTCCTTTGTCCCTCTGCAGTGGAAGCAAGCTGGTCCCTGCTCCCTGGGTCTTTCCTTTATTCCAAGCTGCAGCAGTGCGTTGGCCAGCTGCGTCGGCAGCTCTGGCTGGATCCTGTTGCAGTCTGAGGGACCTGAAGCACCCAGCTGTAAGGGAGACCTTAACGCTGCTTCCTCCTGACGGCCACCCCCTCCGCTCCGGAGCACGTTGGCCTGCCCGGAGGTCTGGGAGCAGGCCCGTCTGCGAACACCAAGGCCAGAAAGTGTGGAGTACTTCAGCTTTTTCTGTCACCTGGTGCCAGGTTATTGCCCCCATTTAACGACAGGCCCCCTCTTTTCCTTGAAAGATTCAAGAGAAAAAACTGCCTTGTGCACTGTTATATAAATACCGGAGGCACTGCTGTGTTTATAAAAGCAGAGACAGTGGAAGAAACTTTATTTTTTTGTGGCCTTGTTGCCTGGGACTTGCAGGCACTTGAGGCATACGCTTTGCTTTCAGACTCCTCCTGAACTCAGCGACGTTACTTCTGAGCTATTCCATCGCGTAGCCGTAGGAGCAGCTGCATCCCGACGCCAGGACACTTGCAGGTGGCTGTAGGTTCCGCTCGTGGTTCACGCTGGCTCTCTGTCAGCCAAGCTGAGAGCGACACACGCAGAATGCAAGCCGGCCTTAGCCGTTTTCTCTTCCCGCTCTGCAGATGGGCTGGCCGCGAAGCGTGCTGCCTGCGGGACGGCGAGCCCCGGCAGCAGGGTTGGAGACCAGCCAGCCTGCGCTCTGGGCAGTCGGCCCTCCCGTGTCCCTGAGCTACATCGGTCAGTTCTGGTTTCCCTGAGAGAAAGATAAAAGTCTGAAGTGCACTTTACCCCTGACATGGAAAGAGATTTTTTCTTGGATACCCAGAAATGCCAGTTCCCGGTTGCCGGGTCTTCATGACTGACAGCAAGCCTGTTCCACACGAACAAAGGAGCCATCTGTATTTAGCAGCCCCTGAGAACACGGCTGGCCAACGTTCTTCAGGCTGGGTTGTCAGAGGAGCTGACTACCTGAGAGCGGCTGAACATGTCAGCCAGCCCTCGATGTTTGCCTGGTGATCTACTGTACTCCTTAAAGCTTGCAAAAACTAAAATGGGGAGATGAGACTCTCCTCAGGGTAGCCAGGGGTGAATATTAAAGCCAAATGAATATTAACAGATGTCTATGACGTGATTCACGCGCTCTGAAGACAGGCCAGAAGTGATTTCTGGGTTGGCACATTTAACCTTTGGTTCCTGTACCCTGCTGCCTGCATGCAGCCGTCCACCTGCCCATGGCCCGTGCAGGACTCGGGGCTCTGCTGCGTGCGGTGCCTCTCAAGGTCCACCACACGCCCATGCAGTGTGGGGTCTCAGCACCCAGCTGCGAGCCTGCAAGGCAGGGGCGGTGGTCCCAGGGTGGGCAAATTGTGTGGCGGAGCTGCAGCGAATAAGTTACAGCGTGAGGCACCTGGGCTTTCTGCAGATTTCTCAACGGTATCCGTTTGGAGGTGGAAAATGGCCCCTTCTGCAGGGTGTTTTTGACAGTCTTGGGAGGGAATGCGCTGCCAAGCAGTTAAAAAAAAATCTTTGGCGCGTGCAGCAGACTAAGCCCGCCTCGGTTGACAAGTACAGAAACACCTGCAGCGTATAAGAACGCAGAATAGAAGCTCCAAAGCAATGGAGGGGCGAAGAACACACCTAACCAGATTGCACGTGCACCTTATTTCCGACTTCTTAGACTTGGACATTAAGAATGAAAACAATGCTTAGAAGTGTCAAAAAATGGCTGCTAGTAGCTGGGCCATTGCCACCGCTCGTTACCAGGCTCTAGGACACGGGCGGGTCACCAGCACTGCCCCGCGCAAAGGGGAACGGTGCTTGGGGCCACGCACGGGCCCGGGGCGCGTGTCCCTCCGCCGGCCGCGTGCACTGCCGGGGGGCTGCGCGGGAGGGCGCTGCGCGACGGGTTTCACCCCGCGGGGAG
>Ga0065711_1040855_pt1 | contig 16623 bp, 7 predicted proteins | sample Hoacrofraction12_FD_59098 | JGI IMG/M metagenome (GOLD analysis project Ga0065711, IMG submission 59098) | Hoatzin crop microbial communities from Cojedes, Venezuela - Epithelial fraction 12 v2 (version 2) | ecosystem: Host-associated > Birds > Digestive system > Esophagus > Crop | place... | reverse complement strand
GAAAAATGCATGTTCCGATGAGATAATCTTGAAAAATAGTATATAAGGTACTGAATCTATGAATAAAGTTTGACATTTGCAGCATTCATATTGTATGCGTATGCTTTGTCCATCTTCACCACGGGCATGTCGCAACAGAAAACGAACTCAGTTAAACAGCGATGTTTAACATTTTAGATTTCTGCCCTTGTCTTTTCACTGAAGGGATGTGCTTTATTCAGACTTCACAAGTAACCTATCAAACTCTGATTTGTGACATTACAGTTTGTTGAAAAACTACAACTAACTGCATCACCATACTGAGCTGCAGCTACCCATATAAAACAGTACTAGCGATTGAGTCCATCCCAGCCACAGGATACACACCTCCTGGATATAACCCACAGGTAATGGGGTTTACTACATCTGCATCCATGGTGAGTCCAGCCTGCTGGACAGAACCTAGGTACAATCACAAGACTTTTCAGGATTTGACCCTGGATATGGCCTCCTAATACATAAGCAAAAATTTGATCCAAAAAAGGGATATATATTTATAATTAGCTAAAAAAAAACCCCAAGCAATACCAAAATCTTTCAGAATAACTTACCATTATTACATTTTCACTGAATGCAAAGGAAATTTGATCAGCCATAACCCAGTATCATTTAAAACACTGCTTTCTAAATACTGTGCAATATGCATCTTATAAACAGATTCAAGTATGTAAATAAAATAACTCTTCATTGACTACAACAGGGTCATAATTAATAACATGCCCACTGCAGCAAGATTATGTTGCTTGCCTCCGTCATCATAGCTAACGACCTCATCTTGTAAGCACTGATTTCTGTGAGAAATCCCCCTGGTTTCCATGGCTCCACAGACAGCTCTGAGCCTCTCCCGCTCTGGGATTGGTCATGCCAAAACTGGCTGTCCCTGGGAGACAGGAATGCTGCATCTCTTAAGAGGCACACAGTCCTACTTGGCAGGACTGAACATGAGATTACTGCTCAATGTGCTAGCTCATTTATGGCTTCATTGTCTTCTTCAAGCTGCCTCCTGTGTGAGACGCAAAGACGTAGCAGCTATAAAATACTTTTTAATGTAGGGGGTTTCCCAAGTACACAAGACCAAGTCCGCTAGCACTGCCCCAGTGGAGAGGCTGGCCAAGTTTCTTCAGTAAATGCTACTGCTGTTACTTCTTGTCTTTCTTTAGCACAATTAATTTAAAAGCATTAATGGAAAATATTCTAACTTTGAAAGCTCAATTTTACAATAACTATTGTGAATACTTCACTAGAGGAAAAGCAGACTACTAAAGACTCACACTATTCACAACTATTGTCCTTGAAAATTATATCTGGAGTTTTAATTGCTTTTATGTTATAAATATTAAATTTCAGATTTACATCTGTCACATTGTTCTGACATTTAATAAAGAGTGGTGGCACCTGTTTACAAGTTTCCAAAGTGAAACACATGCAAGAAATAAAATGTAAATTTTGTTTTACTTTGAAAGTACTTGTAAAGGCTTGATTAATGAACCTGGAATAGAAAAATTAATATTGTTCAATTACAATAACAAGCAGTTAAAGTAATTTCTTTTTCTGTCATGTCTACAATTTGAGTGTACCACAAGTTTAATTGTACCTTTAAAGAAAAGTGGAGGTAAAAATAGACATCATTATGTATGGTCTCCACAGGCCTCTATGACCTCTCTCCTTCCTCCACAGGGATGAAAAGCTACACTTCATTTGGGAAAAAACATGATTTAATTACATCTGAGATGAAAGACAGTGAGAACAGAATAGGTGTCTTTCCTACACTCGGTAACTGGGAATCCTACATCCTACTAGATTACTTTTTAATTCAACCTTCAAGATAAAAATGCAACTAATTATGCTATTTAGGTTGCAGAAGCATATTAATAAGTACACCACAGCATGAACTATTCATAAAAATATTACAGAGTGGGGAGCCATAAAAAGAGATGGAGTGGAATAAACTAATTGGGAAGTTTGTCATTTCAACGTAGACAACTTAATAGGAAATGCTTTGTCTAGACAGATATGCTTTCTGTCCCAAATGCCAAGGATTTTGATACAGTGATGGTGGGTGGTAGACAATGAGTTTTATCTTTAAAAAAATTTTTAAAAAATCATTTAATTATTCTTTCTTTATGGCCTTGATTACTGTCACCAAACTACGTAAAATCCTTTAAGAAGTTCAGTGTTGGTGACTAGGTGAGGGAGCTGTTGTTTCAAGTAGAAATAGCAATCAAAAGAGAATTAAAACATCGTCAGTGAGAAGTGATCTGCAGTAATTTATGTAAAGTCACAGCAGAATAGTTTTACTGGTTTGTGGATTGCACCACTGAGCTCTAAACAAAGCTGTGGTTCTGAGGGCTGTAATGGTGCATGGCAATAGGGCTATAAAGATCCTCTCAGGTTTTTTCCCTGTTAATTTATATAGGAAAAGTTTTGCTTGGAACATTTTATTTTGCTTACAATTATTTGTGACAACGGCCTAGTCAAGATAGAGATACAGAACGTTCATCTTTGACCAGGAAATATCGGGCAGAGAAACACAGAGCCTAGAAGGATGTAAGTGGTTGCCCGTAGCTTTATCCCAAGACAGGGGCTCTGCTCCAGCTACTCTGAGCTGCCTATGCACGGTGGGAGCAATGGAAGGGAGGAGGTAGGTGCAGGGTTCTCCTCATGGCACAGCCGAAGACCTTATAAAGCTGAGTGCTAAGGCAAGAAAATGGCAGAGAAAAATCAGTAAATAAAAATACAGCAAGGTTTCACAAATTTATATATGAAATTATAAGCTCTAGTGTAATTACTAAACTTGGGAGTAGGATTTTGGAGTTACTGTAGATAAATAAAAATATCAGCTCAATGCTTAAGACAACAAACAGAATAGTAATTGAAAATTATTAGAAAAGGGATAAAGCACAAAGCAGAGGAAATCGTTACACACTGTAACCCCTTACACCCACATTTTGAACAGTACAGCTTTGATCAGTCCTCTTTCTTCTGTCTGTCCATCTGATACCTCTGCCCACCTCCTCCCAAGACAGGCTTGGAAAATCTTCAAAGAAACAAGATCAAAGATAGGGAATAGTTTCCATCTGTGGAGCAGTTAAATAGACTGGACCCTCAGGGTAGAAGAAAGGTGTCTGAGAGAAGATAAAACAGTCTGTAAAATCATAAATGTTGTGATACTTGCTCCTTTTCTTGCAGGACAAGAGGTAGGGAACCTCAGATGAAGGTAGCAGGTGGCAGGTTCACAACAAATAACGGGTTTTTCCAGCACGTGAACTTGTAGTTAAGACACAGACCTCTTAGCCACCGGATTCTGAGAAAGGTCAGGTGAATCAAAAATTAGGAGAGGAACTTGACTGTATTATCAACTCCTGAGAAGAACATTGACGTGGCACATCTGCCAGCCATTATGAAGATGCAAGCTTACATGCCATTTTTTGTGAGGACACTTTCCCTGCAAAAGACTGGAGATCTATTTACAATATCAAGCTGGGCCTGCAGATACAGTGTTAAATAATTGGATATACTCATAGTTCCTGCTTTGGTCATCTTGGAAAAGTACCTTTCCAGTGCGCACCTATCAGATGAATGCAAAACATCATTTGAAAATACCACCCAACATACAACATTTAAGTGTCTTACACATCCTACAGCGTTCATAACCTAAGTTTTGTAGCACTTTTGACTGTCTTTATACCTACCTTTCCTTTTATGCATTTGGGCTATATCATGAAGTTTATCCACTTCAGTTGCTGAACAGGTTAACTTTGCAGTATTCTTTCTATCTCTACAGGCAGCGAGACTCCTAACTGTTCTTCCATTTTTCATAATAGGCATGCACTCCATTTTTTCCTACAAAGGGTACAGATGTTTCCTTAACTCAGTTTGTTTTTGTCCTAAACTTTTCACACACTGATACAGATAAGCCAAAACGATCCTGTATTCTTCTCCAGTATTTAAATTTGGGTGGAGATGAGAAAAGACAGACAGTTGTAGGTCCAGGTGTTGTTTGTCAAAAAAAGGTCAAATAATCTTCTAATTTTACTGCTACCTGACTTCTCCCTGTTATATTGATTTAGGATATTAAAAGGACATCAGCATTTGTGTGTACACCTCAGGTCTGGTTGTGGTTTATATCAGGTCTCAACCCCCGCTGATAATCCTGTTGCATAAACTGCCGTCACGTCTGTCTAATCTCACAGCAAGATTGGTAACACCTTGAAACAAAATTGAGGCAGTTCTGTTCCAGGCTTTTTGCCTACTTTCTCTTCCTATGGCAGAGAAAGTCCTGATGACTGCTTCTGCTTCCTAACATACTGCATTTTTATTTTGTCCTTGCAGCAGACTGGGATTCCGTGCCAACCTCCGCATTTTTTGCAACAATGCTTGCATTTGCAACTGAAACATTTTTCATTGCACCTGCCGCAGAAGCATGCAGTCTTGGCGCTGGTAAACCCCTGTCTCTATAAACCGGTTTTGCCAAGCAGAGGAGTTACACATTCCAGCCATGCATCCCCACCCGCCTCCTCCCCAGCGGGTCTGACCTTTCTCCTACCTCGGCTCTAAACTTTCCCTTTCAACCGAGATTTATCTCATTCTATAGTCCCCCCGGCTATTATAGCAAAGCATTTGAAAAGGCAAACAGAAATTTGTTTCTTTGCTTGCATATAGCAGAAGGGCTAATTTAATCTGACTGCATGTCCTTCTCCACTGTTCATCCACACTGCGTGCCATTTTGCTGCCTTTGATGTGCATCCTTTTCAGATCTTTAAACAGCCTTGGATAAATCCGTTCTTACAATAATCTATTATCACTGGTGTCTGAAAGCTAAAAAGATGAGAAAATTTGCCAAAGACCTGAGAACAGATGGAATTAATAAGAGGATCAAGGAGCTAGTTAGCTCCAGGTACCGCTGTCTGGACCACAGCTGTGGAGAACACTTGCAGCAAGTGATACCCAATTGCTTGGTTCCAGCATCTTGGACCATCATCCTTCCAGTTGTAACATTGATCAATCAACTGACAGAGTCAGATTGCGGGAGTAGTCACTCATCCTGAAAGAAAACAGCTTTCGCATTGCTCAGCGTAGCAGTATGGGGGTATAAAATGAGGGGCATGCATCAACAGGAATAAACCACAGAAATTCAAAGCAAGTTTGCTGCTTCTCTGCACTGTGCTCGGCAAGACTTACTTCTTCCCTGATAGTTTCCACAACCCCTTCCAGGATCAAGGTCTTTCTATACCAGATGTTCTGTGTTCTCACATCTAAGACAGAGTTTCTGACTCAAGAGACTATACTGAGGAAGAGCTAATAAACAAAACTGGGTCCTGTTTCTAAACCAGTCAGCAGGATAATAAGCATGTCTTGTTAGTTTCAGTTTTGTTCACACACATACTAATGATACTGTAAATTATTTTTTGATATGTTTTATAGGCAAAGATTCATCGTCATTTTTTCCTATTTGTGAACAGAATAAGCTCCTTCCTGTCAGTGCACAATCTCAGCAGTGAAAGAAATCATTCGGGAGCAGGTGTGCTTCAAACAAACTTTTGTTCTCAAAACAGTATCTTCCACCTTGGCATCTGACACACTGGAGTTATATCAGAAAAATGCACAAACACACTGTTTTTAAAACCAGTTTTGTCAAGTCACTGCTTAATGTACGAGTTGGAGCTGTGTAAAGAGGCAAAGCTAATTAGCTGGGTAGATTTTGTCAAAGGAAAGGTGGCTCTTAAATTTTCTGAAGTGGGAAGATTCTGACCTACTTTATGCAGATACTGGTACTTTCATTTTAGGTGTTTTTAGTCTTCCTAAAGGCAGTGGCCAAATTCCACATAGAGCCAATGTAGAAAGGCTTTGTGTATTTTCATACTGCTTAAATTAAGTGCTTCAACTTAGGTTTCAGTATCTCCCTCTCAGAGCAAAATAATTTCTCACAGCCTTTTAGACAGGCAACAGAGAATGGACATAAATACATTCAAACTCATCCTTTTCTAAAATCTTAAAATCTCTACTCAGAAACACTTTAAAATCTAACATGAAGAAAGAATGGGGAATGGTGGCTTCTCCATCTCTCATTCTCTTCAAATCCTGACTGGCTACCTTTTTAGAAGATACGCTTGAATGAAAAACACGTTATCTGCAGGATTCAGCATAGAGATAACAAGGTGAAGCACGATGGATTATCAAAACATGCTGCTCCAGTGTGTTCGATCTTCTTGTGTCAGAAGGAACGTGGGTCAGCGAAGAGGTGCCCGTGCCAAGGCTGGGGCTGTTCCCTCCGCTCCTTCCCTTTGTACCCTGGTTTATACATTTTAAAAAGTGCACATGAAGGTCAGGAAAGAGCCATGAAACATTCTTCCCTCATCCTAGTGAGACTGAAATACCGCAGACCACATTGCAGCATATACCTGTATAGCCCAGGTATATGCTGTAGCCCCTGTATTTCATTTTGATCCAGATAAGCATTTAATTAGAAGAGCTCACTTCTTCAGAGATACTTCAAAACCTGGAAGGCACTACTGGAATACAACCCTGTTATCTGTTTGTAGAGATCTGAATATACACCTGGATTTACTGGTGATTTATTATTATTACAGATTATCCACCAGATGGTTTAAATAAAAATACTTCAGACGATGAATAGCTCATGAATTCTTCATGTCACTTTAAAAGTTTGCTTTTCAGAACTGACATTGTGCAAGTGGTCCCTTGTATATGGTTTTTGTTGCTGATTCTCTTCTCCAAGTTTACAAACCACCAAATCTACAAGTTGCTTTCGGAATAATCACCTCTACCCGTGGGGTGTGAATACTCCTCCCAGTACACATGGGCATTTCCACTGCTTTCTCTTTCTACAAACAGAAATTCACTGGAAAGTTAACGTGAGGCATTCCATATGGAGCCAAAAGGGAAATTTGGGGGTTTTAGAGGAACAAATGGAAATTACTGGGTTTTTCCTTCATTCAGCTCTAATTAAAATTAATATCACTTTGGCTCATATTAATACCACTAACTGTAAGGAAATTTGTAGTTCAAACTTCCAGCTTGCTAAGCTAGATACTGCTGCACATATGGTATGCGTGATCACTAACTGTTCCCAATAAAAGCCCATATGGACTACAACAGCTATGCAACAAAGACAAGTAATGCTTTAGCCTCACTTGTTGTTATTAACTTGTTTCTCAGTTTCACTCTACTTTTAACTAAGAGATATTGGCTGTCTAATGTCTATTTTCCTCTTATGCATAGTCTCTTCTCACAGTCATCACAGCTCCTCTAGTAACCCTCACTCAGGTCATTTGGCCTTTATAACCTGGATTCACATCGCTGTCAGCAACGTTCCCCTTCCACTGCACCGTGCTGGCAGTACAAAGGCATTTTCTATTCTGGACAGAAATTTTAAACTTCATTTGATCAGCATTCAGCAGAGGCATCAGAGCTGCCATCAGACCCAAATTTAGCTGTGGCAGTGTGTGCCCTCTGGGCTGCCAGCGTGAGCAACAGGAGGGAAGCAACTCGGATGAGCCAGGAGCTGGGGGACAGCGCAGGAGAGATGCCTGCAGCCACAGGGGATGCAATATGACTCAACAGACTGTACCTGTCTGAAGCCAAAACACCCTTCTGGCTGAGCATGGGACCTGTATCTGTGCTCAGCAAAGACTTCCAGCAGAACAGACCATGTCCAGCCTTGGTATGGGACAGAGTGAAGGGAAGATCTGTATCTGTGTTGTGGTGCAGGTTTGGTGAGATACCTCGCATGTGAGCACGTGTGTGCAGGTGCACACAAGTGCAGATCTCTGAAGTGGAGACAAGACACTAGGCCACACAGACCATCGGGCTGAGCCAGCACAACTCGTAGCTGAACGAAGTCTTCTGGGCAGTGACTGAGTGGGCAGGTAGGGAGGACACACAGCTCCTGGCAGCGGGAGCCAGCAGCTCTGGGCCACCAACTCACACAGGAATAAACACTGCTGTCACTCTTCACTCTTCTACATAGAGTGTCCCTTCCTTGCTGCATCACTTGCAAATGTGGACGCCAAGATATTCTTCTGAAATTCACAAATACACAAAACATGGCTCCCTCACTCGTGCTTTTTGTATCGGCTCCTTCAGAGCAAATCTAATTCATCATCCCTTTCCTGCAGCCCTCTTTTAATGACAGAAGTCTTATACAAAAGCGGCGTGACCAAGAACCATGCATCTTTACCAATCTTCTCTGAATATATCATATCCTTGCTATGTCAGTGGCATGAATAACCACTGTCATATCCTGCAGTCCCATACCATGCAGGGAAACTGCGCTACCTGCCAGGAAGAAACTTTTCTTCACATTACTTCTACAGTGGTCATTAAGTGTCTTTCACAAAAATACATACAACAGGAAACATTTTTCCTGTTTTTTTTTTAACTTGATTTTGAATAGAAGTATCTTTTTTGTTGTTTGTCTGCATGATAGGTTCTATGGCTGTTGCTTATAAGGTATGAAATACTCCCCTCCATAATTTCCAAATTATTTTAAAATCTAGTGCTTAAGTTACTCTTCCCCTGAGCTTAACCCATTTTTTTAAGTTTTAGATGCTTATTTTGTTTCTATAATTTATCTCATTCATTTCATAAATCTTTTTCTGTCCTTTAGCATACCCTTTGGAAGACACATGCCCAGAATACATTAAGAATAATTACCACTGGTGCAAATATAACAGTTTAAAGGCATTAAATTAGAATTAGTGGGTTTCTGAAATGCAAAACACGTGCCAGTGCCAATTCACTTGCTGGAGAAGTTAGGGTATAGGTAAGAAACCGAGGGGACTGTTGCTTTGGTGGCCATCCATTTCATGCCTGCAGTTTTTCTGCAGGTGTCTGGCAGAAATTAAACACGCTACTGGTAGTGGAAGGCTTATATATAACAAACATGAGAATATCAATCTATTGTGAGCCAGCACATTTTTTTACCTAAAAAATATTAGTGAATGCCTATTAGCGGAGTAATCATCCATGCATTAAGTCATAGGGATGTTTAAACAGACAACTGCATTACTTAATAGGATGCTATTAATAAAGCAAGAGTCAGTGTACTGTTCTCTGACCAAAATGAGCAAGATTATTTCCAAATGTTTAATAGCTTATGCAAGACTTGTGACCGAAACATTTGGCTGTGCACAGTCTGGTTTAAAACTTCTTTGGATGCGTCCCCAAGTGCCCAACAAAGTGGTTGCTTCTTCCTTCTGTCTCAACAGCTGAGCGGGAAGACAGTCACGGCCTCTGTCTCTACCATGGCCCCTATCCCCCAGGGCTCTGGCACCCTTCTCAGAGGCATTTCCTGTCAGACCCTTGGGTTCAAGCTTGCTTCAAGGTTTCCTCTCTCTCCAAGTCTGATCTGGTAGAATTACAAAGCATTTCTCGTTCAGAGGGATCTGGTGGTTGTTGGGCTTCTCATATTTTTGTATTGCTTTCACACTAGTGGTGTCTGAGCACTTTATAGAGATTTCGTATTCTATTCTCCTGACAGGACCACTGAATCAGAAATTCCATCAATCCTGTAGACATGCCCTTCCTTTCACAAATGCACTTTAAGCTGAAAAAGATTTGGCTATACATTCTGACAGCTTGTGTTTCATTACTTTCTGTCCTCGAGTGCTGTATCTTTATTATACCGGCTGTAAAAAGGGATAAAAAATAGAACTATGCTAAAGCTTAGTTTATGTAACACTAATTTAATAGGGAGCTATTAAAGGACAACTAAAATAGAAACATGCCCTTTAGCCCAAAACTTACTTTCAGCTGAACTTATGCTCTTTCCAATGTAACAGAAGGCCCATACTAATTCTGTAAAAATTAACGTTTTAAGTTATGCTTACTTATTTTCATTGTGATTATGTATTTTCATTATGAGTGACAAAAAAAGTTTAAACTTAAATCTTTAAGCAAAAAAGTTTATTATTACTGCAATTAAACTTGCCTTGGAAATTATTCACTCTTAAAAAGCTATTACTCATCAGGATAGTCATAATTCCTGGGTTTTTTTTTCATTTTGTTTGTTTTAATACATGCTACTTTTTCAGAAACAATCTCTTGATTTTACTGAAATCGGAGTTAAGCAATTTCTTGGGAGAGAATTTACAACTCAAAAGTTGGTCTAGCTTAAAAAAAGCTTAAAAAAGGTTCAAAAGCCACCTTTGGCACATTACAACATAAAAAATAAACTGAAAATTTCATATATTACTTTTGGTTTTACCCCCCAAAAAATTGTAAATAAGGCTGTTAACAAAAGCAAGAAAATTAAATAGGCTAAACCACAATAAAAAGGCCTTTAATAAATACAATAGAAACACAAATGAAAATGTATCTAGATAGATCTGTTTGTATCAACTTACATATGTAACTATATTTAATACTAATGGTAAAACCCAGAAAGGTTCAGAAAAAGGGCTAAATGCCATACAGAATTCTTACTGGAATTTTAAGAGAGATTTGGACCAAAAAGCAAGAAGGCACACCTGGTCTGCAGGAAAGAACAGTCTGTGCAATGCTTTTAAGGGGCTAGCAAAAGATGCAGTGCAGATAAGGCTGAGGTTTATGGTGTTGAGATAAGGTGCTGGTCTTGGTGGTGAACCCTCTGCACTCTTACTGGCACGCACAGCCTTGCAAGAGGTAGCTTGTTGTGAAAGACCAGAGATGCCGTGTAGCAACACTGCAGATGTCAAACTAGAAGACTGGAAGGGACCTCCAGAGAGAAATTTTCCCTATGATAAAGGAGGATCCTTTTTTCTGTGTTCTTCCAGATGCCACTGCCTGCCCATGTAATCTAGTGTAGGACTTTGCTATTCTCATCATTATAAAGTCTTTTCAATGTATAACCTTCAGTGCTGCACTTTAAGCTTGTTACGGTGTTGTTCTTTTTAAATCAACTACAGAATTTTTTTATCAGATCTATTAAGCATGGGGAAATCAGTAAGAGATAATTCCAAGCAGTTAATGCAGATATTTACGAATTTTTCTCCGAGTGTCTTATTTGTGTGGCTGAGTACGACCCTATCCTTATTACAGGGGTTTACAGGGCTGTGGTCTCACTATCCAACTGGATGAGAATTTTCTGCTGCAAGCAGTTCAAAAGCCAGCTGCAAAGCCATCTTCACAGGACCACACTGCAAAGAGCAGGGCTGGCTTGGGAGCAGCAGTGATGTGCTAGAGATCTCTCTTTGTGGCCTGGAGACATGCTAGGAAGCATTGAGGCTCTTGGGACAGTCCTAGGTTGCTGCCTTAGCTTAGAAACATCTGCAGCATGCTTACAAGGGAGAGGTTCAGAGTTGGGGAGAAACAGATATTTTTAAGAGTCAGCTCCTTGATGCTCTGAACTACAGCAGTTGTCTTGCAGCTCGTGGGGGTGCAGGACAGAAATCCCACAATAATCAGCTCTTAGCAGGAGCCACGACCGCAGCACTGGAACCCGTGAATTCAGCGGGACTCAGCACTTGCAACACAGACGGAATTTCTCTCTGTGTTCCATGAACTAAGTATCTTGTCTTTCTGATGCTTAGTAAATGCAGTTACGCTCAGCTCGGACTCACCTTCCACAACGGTGCCTCTGCTGACAGCTGAGCTACCAGACTGTGCTGTTCTGTAAACTGCCCATCTCCTCTCCCTTCCCATTGTGAGCAGTGGGCAGTGGAATCCCAGGGCTGTTAGGAGCAAGTTTATTCCATGCAGTAGGTAAATTTTCGTTGTACTGACTCTCATAGTTGCTTCTATTATTTTTTCCACAATCATATTAAAACTGGATTATGGCTTGATCTTGCTTTTATTGTCTCCACTTTGCCTACACAACAATGCAGCAAGACTGTTTCTTAACATTTTGAAACACTTGTGCTCAAACAGCTGAAATGACACTTCATTTCGTAGAGAGCTTATGTTCATGCAGAGGGAGAACAAGAGAAGGAATAGACATCCACAGAAACCTGGCAAGGATGCAGAGCCAGCATCTCAGCTGATGAAAACGATCCCCTGGCTTCCACAGTGGAACCACATACATCCGTAACAAACAGGCACAGGCTGTAAACAGTAATGTGCTTTAACTCTGCCAAACTCTCATACAACTATTTCAAGTTTGTAGAGCTACTACACAGTCGGTTTCAGAAAAATAGCGAAGTTCCGCCAGTTAAAAGTAAGTAGTATGTGACAGTTTACAAATCAAAAAGGGACCAAGAAACCATGGAAGAAGCAGCCCTAGAAATGGATCTTCGTTTTCCAAATCTTACTGCACGAAGTGAAAAAAAATCTTTGCAACAAAGTAATCACTGACGAAGAACTCTGTTTCCCCAGAACAGGTCTCTACTTCTCTGAATGAGTCAGGGGTCACTTGAAAATGAAGAAGAACCTTCTGTGGTGATCAGTTTTGTGCACTTTATCACAAGCTGTAGGAATTTGCCATAATTATGCTTTGCAAGTAAATTACCATCAATATAACAAACACATCCAGGCATTAAATATGAACAGAGATATTTCTAGGATCTTTGAAGAAGGAGAAAACATAATGTGATTAGAGTTGCTCAGAAAATAGCCATAAAAGAACTTCCTATTTGAAAGGATTTTGCCCACGTCTCCTACCAAGAATAATAAACAATTAATAGGGATTTCTGCAGGGCCTTTGACTCAAGGAGCTTACAGAACAAAAAGGGATTTCCTGTCTAGTTGTCGAGGTTTTGGTTTGTTTTATAACTGGGGACTCGACGGCAATGCTCCAACTTCAGGCCATGCCTCTTGGTGGGGGACAGTGCTGATGTTCACGACACCCATCAGGTACGCTGGAAAGACTGTGCCTGACACAGACAAAATACCTGTGGTCATCCACCTGCTACAGCATAATCAAAATCCCTCAGGGCTGGCACAGGGAGATCTGCTTCGCATGCTTATCTTTGAGAGGTAACCTGGGCAGTCATCGTGCTTCTCCAACAGAAGCCCTAGAACTGGCTTTGCATACAGGCACAAGCTGGTTTAAGTATAACTTAGTGGTTTCTGAACACATCTATTCCTCCTGTTATTTAACATGCCAACTCGGTATGTGTCTAAGTTTAACTAGAATTACTATTACCTGGAGTGGATGACTCCTTAGCAACCTAACAGCTAATAAAATATAAGTTTGTCCACATTTAAATAGCTCCCTTGCAGATGTGGATCTAGTTCCTGTGCTAACAGCACCTCGCATTTTACTGAAGGGCAGTTCCTTTAATCCACTGCTCTTAACTTGCAACAACCACAAATTGGAAGGACTAAATTGTATGCTTTGAAACCAATAAATAACAGAACAAAATAATAGATAGATGGATGTACCATTTGAAAGATTTGAAGCAGATGGGGAGGCCAGAACATGCTCAGTCTGCCTGGAGTTAAAGTGCATTAAGAGTAGGAGCCAGCTCCAGCTCCTTCCTCCATCTCTTCCCAGCAGCCAGATTTGAGGTCTGAGCACTCTGTGTGGACTGTTGCCTCTATTTAAGAGCAAATTAGTTACAGGCATATTGGAAATATGAATAAATTCAAACCCTCTTGCTTCACACACTCATGCTTTATGTATTTTTGTCCTCTGATTTGAATTTCCTGAGAGAAAATGGACAATTAAAACTGGGCAGTTTGTGACGCAGAATTTCCTAGTGACTGTAAGTAGCTGTGCTAGAGCTGACACATGGCTTTGAGAAGGCATCATCCAACCAGGCAGCCAGAAGCTTGTAAAAGAATGATTGAAAGGATTAACGGGGAGTACCATATGCTCCCAGTTTGGATCTAGTCACCGGCAGTACAGAGTATGCAGAGATTTCTAGCACTGTGCATGGCCAGAAAAGGTCACGGGGCGCTGATATCTCAAGAAGCCAAGAGAATAAATCTCAAATGAAAGAAAGTAGTTGTATGTAGGACATGGGAGTTACTCGATGAAGGATCCAGACAGACAAGTCCTAGAGCATTTTGCTACATCTGTCCAAAACATTTCTGCAAATCTAGCAGTGAGCGACTGGGGACAGATCAGGAATTGTTCCCCTGTCCCAGCCACCACTGTCTGCACAGCCCAGGTTTTAAGCTAAAACATTCCACCTCTGTAGGCTTTGTGCTGAAACAAGGACTTTTAACTGGAATGTTGACAGTGAGAACATATATCCTCCTCTGATGCTGTTGCAGTGGAGCAGGGAGTGCTGGACTGCTCCGCTGTGGGCAGCACTTCCAGGAGCCCCACCGGCTCAGCTTTTAAATATCCACATGAGTGTGCTTAGCGTCACTGTGAGAGGTGGAAGGTTGGTCGTCTTAGGACGGCGTCACTGACTTACCACAGACTTGCTGTATGACAGTAAGTGCCTGCTGTATCACTACACCCCAGGCACATGAGTGGAGTCATGGGAGAGGAAACTTGTTCCAGGTCCTGCCCAGACACATCAAGACTGGCCTAGAGGAGATTAGAGCTGCTTCTCACAGGCTTGCATTTTCTTTCGTCTTGTCATATATTTAGAAACAACACACCTGAAGAAATAAACCCAATATGAGACAGAGATAAAGTGTTTACTGTTGGTATGTCATTTTACTCCGAGATAAATGGTTAAACTCTTCCCAAAATATCTGAACACCAAAGACAAAGCTGCTTTTGTAACAGATAGTTCTGTAAAAGTGTGGGACTCAACTCTTCTGCATACTGAGCTCTTCTCTCCGAGCTCATAGCCCAGAACAGGACACCCTGGGAGAGCCTAAACACTGGCAGTACAGCAGAGGTAAAGTGATGCTTGCCTGCTATATAAGGAACAGATCTTCAGGCTTTCAATCTCAGCAAAAAGAGGAAGACGTACTACTATAGTACTACAAATACAGAAATGTTTATAGGACATGTTATATAACACTTCTCCTTGAGCTTCATGCCTTCCCCTTTGCTGATAAACACCACAAAATGATTTATTTTACTGCCTCTTTATGTTAAAAGGAATCTAATTTTGAAGTCAGAAACTGGGCCAATACCTCATGATTTAAAACTACAGATTAGCATTCATGTGAGCAAAGCATATGCTTTCTATTGTGTTCTATTTGCTGTTTCTACCATACCTTTTTTCCCCAAAATAATATGCCTTATTTTCTCTTTGCAGAGTAATGCTGAAAGCAGTAGTATTTCCACAATTTCAGAATGTACTTGATAGAAAAACTTGTATTTTAAAAATTGGAGGACTACATTAAAAGAACTTTTTAAAGATAGGTGGGGTAATAGATAGCACTGTTGTTCTTTGCAAATAAATGTCAAGTAATAAGCCTACGAGCTTAAAGTAAAAGATGTGAACAGCTGCTAAACAAAGAGGCCAGAAGTTACAGCGGGGTAAAGTCTTCAGCCTTTTCTTAATATATTGTAGAGAAGAGAGTCTGGGTTTGCCTGGTTAACGTGAGTAGATGATAGTTAGATCCCCATATAATCCTGAAGTTGAAAGAAAGTGCAAATGAAGTGACACTTAATCCCAATTTATCCAAAGAGTGAATATGTCTCAGATGGGTCTAACTGCCATGCTAAATATAAGGTAATAGCACATACGTTTGGAGCGTAATAAAGGTTTTGCCATTTTCTCCAGAAGGATGTGGGTTATGATAAATCGATTTGCTACCTCTGGTCTTTAAGGACAGTTTTTCTAAATAGTTTGATTTATAATTGCTCAGTCCTGTGCCGGAATGGAAGAGAAGGCCAGCCACGTAGGAAATAGCTGACAAAAAGCCCATGCTGTGGGAGTGCATCCCTGGAGTACACGCATGGGAGGGAGCCAGCTTTGTAGCAAGAGGTTCAGCTGGCAGCACACCAGGAACATTTTGCTCCCAGCTCGGAGTATGGGAAGAGGTTGGAAAATACAGTACCTTCACAATATGGCATTTCTCATTGTAACTAAAAGCTGTTGTGGCTTGAGTGAAGAATGTAGGAAAAAAAGAGCAGGAAAGAAAGCATATGGAAAACACAGGGGAAGAGAGAATGAAATACAGAAGGAAAAAGTAAGGAAAAAAGGGCAATAGAGTGGGTGTACAAATTAAGAGAGTATAAATAGAAGAAAAGAAAAAGGAATAGGAAAAGAGAAAAAGATCAAAGACGGGGCTGTTTTTTCCTAGCACTAAGCTAGAAAGTGGGCCCATATGACCAGGTCTTGGGCCCAGCAGGGCTGTTCTCGGGACCAAGTCTAAATCTAGTCAAATCAAAGCACCCACCCATGCCTTACATTAGGTTTTACTGACCACATGTGTCAGTGTCTCCACACAAAAAGGCTGACGAGGTAGAACATGTCAGGGGTCGGGGCAGGGTCTCAGCTAGGTGACACACAGTGATTCGTACCTGGGCAGAGCATGCTTCACAGATTATTTCCATTACGAATAATACAGTCTTGTCCTTTTACAGATATTAGAACTGCTGATTTGCATTGCTACTGCCAATTTACTGACATTGGTTTCCCTGTTTTCCACAGGAATGATGACATTCCATTTCCTCAGCAGATACCTTCTCTGCACCTTCCTTTTCACAGAATCACAGAATCACAGAATAGTAGGGGTTGGAAGGGACCTCTGTGGGTCATCTAGTCCAACCCCCCTGCCGAAGCAGGG
>Ga0065711_1011279_pt1 | contig 16623 bp, 8 predicted proteins | sample Hoacrofraction12_FD_59098 | JGI IMG/M metagenome (GOLD analysis project Ga0065711, IMG submission 59098) | Hoatzin crop microbial communities from Cojedes, Venezuela - Epithelial fraction 12 v2 (version 2) | ecosystem: Host-associated > Birds > Digestive system > Esophagus > Crop | place... | reverse complement strand
TTTTTTTTTTTTTTTTTTTTTCTTTGTGTGGTAAGTGGAGCATCTCATATGATCAGTGGACAAGAATGTGGACGGGATGTGATTTTACATTATAGTGTGGCAGTAGAGCACAGTTTCTAACTGGCACTGTTGCTCTATGGGACTATCTGGTGATATGGATTGTAATAATTTGAATCTGTAATTAATTTTAACATTAATATGTAGGTCAAATGACTCAGTCACCACTATCCTTATGTCACTGTTTTGGTTTATGTTTTTTAATCCTATTGGGAGAACAGACTTTTTTTTTTTTTTAATAGAAACATCACCAACATTGGTTGTAATTCTCAAATTGAACAGCTATCTATTTCACTGTTGTAAAACTCTAAACCTCTGACCCTATCAATACACAACATAATCCAAAATGTATTTGACAGATGACAAAGGTGTGAGACAATTTTTGTTTATTGCATATATCAGCAATTCCAATCTTTACTTCTCTGGAAATAATGTTATTTACATACTTTGTCTATGGAGTTCTCTCGTATGTTTCTAGGTTATAACTCTTTCTTTCAGATTTCTTTTACCTCTGAAAAGAAGTGGAACAGAGATTTGGAAGCCAAAAAACATAGTTCAAAATATTTCTTCCACAGTACAGGTTAACAGCTTGAAGAGATAAGAGCAGTTGATATGCAGCATAACAAGTTTTTTATCATCTTTTTGGAGACTTTAACTATGCATAAGGCAAATTCAGCAATTGCAGATGTTTACACATAACTGATTCATAAAAAGTGAATTTTCTACTCTTTAAACATGGAGAATTCTGTGCAGCATAGTACAACACAAACTACTCATAAGTAAATTTGTAGGTCTGTCAGGTACAGAAGCAACACGGCGCGTTAACTAGTCCACAGTCTAGGCTACACTCATGCAGTTCTAGGACAGAAGTCCAACTTGCTCATTGTTAGTCTGGGAATTAATTCAATTTTTATAATATGTAGATATTGTGGAAGTATCTCCTTAGATTATCAATGAAGGATGGCAAACCAGTCATTTTAGTTAAAAACTAAACATATATTATTTGACAAACTAGAAGTTAAAATTCAAATAAATCAATTACTAGGCATAATTCCTTCTGGACTTCTAGTCACAATGAAAAAAATCTGTATTTCTTAAATAATTCAATGAATAATTTTCTGTCTGTGATTGTAGATTGCATAATATTCAGATGACTGTTACAAATAAACTACATTAATTATGTTTGCCTAATGTATTAGCTTTAACTTCTTAGAGTATTGCTTTTGGTATAAAGAAAATTGTTTTATGAGAAGAAGAATAACTAATAAGCATGCCAAGTTTCTATCAATTCCTAGTCTGCTGCTTGCTAACAACAATCAGACTATATCAAAAATTGCACCATTGCTTTCTCAGAAGCACTAGAAAGACAATTCTATACCAAACTCTGACATCGCATTGTCTACCAATTCTGATCATTTTACATGAGACTTCTGTTCTAAGCTTGGCAACCATCAAATTATCCCTTCGTGACCTAATCCATGGCCTTCCTTTTCCACCTCTCTCTTCTTTTTGGACCGTTAGGATTTTATTCCTCCCCAGTGAAAACTGAAGTTCATATTCAAAGGAAAGCTTTGTGGTCCTTACCTCCAGATGTGAAATATTTTGCTACCACATCTCATTAGTTCTTGGCAGTTATAAAGGAAATAATGGCATGGAATTTAGGCCCCTGCCCTGCCACATATTCCAGTCCATCGCTCTGTGGGAACTAAGGTCCACAGCTAAATAATAACTGCTTTCTATTTTTTCCTCCTCTTTATCACATCTCAGATTTCTCTACTGTTCTGGAGCTTTGAGTTTTTCTGCAGGCTTTTCCCAAGCTGTAGCTGATGAGTGTTAAGTTAGTTGGTACCCTTTCTATTTCAGTCCATGAGTGGTAGGCTGACCCTGGCTAGATGCCAGGTGCTCTCCAAAGTCACTCTATTACTCCCTTTTCTCAGCTGGACAATGGAGAGAAAAAATATAACCAAAAGCTTGTTGGTTGAGATAAGGAGAGGGAGACATCGTTCACAAATTACTGTCATGGGCAAAACAGACTTGACCTGGGGGAAAAATTAATTTAATTTATTACTGATTAAATCAGAGTAGGATAACAAGAAATGAAAAGAATTCTTAGCACAGTTTCTCCCCACCCCTCCATTCTTCCCAGGCAGATTTTCACTCTCCATCTTCTCTACCTTCTCTCCATTCAGTGGCACAAAGGGATGGTGAATGGGGATTGTGGTCAGATTATCACATGTCTCTGCTTCTCCTTCCTCCTCAGGAGCAGGACTCCTTACACTCTTTCCCTGTTACAGCATGGGGTTCCTCCCACAGGAGACAGTTCCCCATGAGCTTCTCTGATGTGGGTCCTTCCCATGGGCTGCAGTTCTTCATGAACTGCTCCAGCTTGGGTCCTTTCCATGGGATGCAGTCTTTCAGGAGCAGACTGCTCCAGCATGGGTTCCCCACAGCGTCACAAGTCCTGTCAGAAAACCTGCTCCAGCATGGGATTCTCTTTCTCCACAGGTCCACAGGTCCTGCTAAGGAACCTGCTTCAGCGCAGGCTTCCCACAGGGTCATAGCCTCCTTGAGCATCCACCTGCTCCAGCATGGGGTCCTCCATGGGCTGCAGGTGGATATCTGCTCCACCGTGGACCTCCATGGGGTGCAAGGGGACAGTCTGCCTCACCATGGTCTTCACCACAGGCTGCATGGGAATCTCTGCTCTGGTACCTGGAGCAACTTCTCACCCTCTTTCTTCGCTGACCTTGGTGTCTGCAGAGTTATTTCTCTCACATGTTCTCCGTTGTCTCTTCTGCTGTTGCACATGTTTTTTTCCCCTCCTTCTTAAGCATGTTATGACAGAGGCACTAGCACTGTCACCAAGTGGCTCAGCCTTGGCCAACAGCAGGTCCGTCATGGAGCTGACTGCCATTGCCTCTATCAGACATGTGGGAAGCTTCTAACAGCTTCTCACAGAAGCCACCTCTGTAGCCTCTTCACGACCAAAGTCTTGCCATGCAAACCCAGTACACCATGTCAGACATTCTTATTCATTGCCTTATAGGTGGACCTTTTACTTGCTTTCTTTTGCTGCTACATACACAGGTCTATATAACTCTCAGAACAGAATTATTTATTAGTAATACTACACAAGGATTTCATAAAAAGTACTTGAAGAACTTGTTTATGATAGCAGGAAGTAATTTTGTCACCTAAACTAGTGAATGAAATAGTCACACCAAAACTGTGGGGAAGAAAAGTGGTTCTAAAAGTAAAATACTACGCTACTTTTTAGGTACAGATTTCATGAACACAGTAACATTCTTTCTTTAAGCTAAGCTGTGCAATTTCAGTTTACCAGACGACATGAAAGTCATTCTACTTTTATATTACTATGCTGCATGCAATATGTAGTGCACTAATTTTAGGTACAAAATAGGCATATAGTGTGTATTTTAATGAAAGTTGGCCTCTAAATATCACTGCCACATCACCTGGACTCTGTTATCTTGAAAGCTCATCACCAGCAAAACAGAGAACTGATTTTGGCCTGTGAATATTAAGATTCAAAAAAATACCTTCAGCCTTGTTTAGCATCCCTTTTATGACATGTTTATTTCTCCAAATCTTTTTGCCCTAACCTCTTGTGACAGCCTGTATTGCAGTCTTGTATTTGTAGAATGACCTCTGCTGCTGCTGTGGGAATTGATTGGCAGCTTATCACATGCAAGCAACCTGGCACCAACGTCCTGCTCAGGACTAAGCCAAACACAGCTGGCCCTGGCCTGGTAGCTGAAAATTGTTCAAAAGTTGAATTGCTGGGCTGGGGAGAAATAATAATGATAAGAAACTGTTACTACCAACTCTGTGAAAAACTTATTCTGATCTGCTTATTAATATCATAGGGAGTGTTGTTATGAATTTTTACCGGGGACCTTGGACTTATGAGAAACTTCTAGTATATAGTGACATATAATTTTTTATAGCTAAGGCAAAGTACACTCTTTAAGACAATGCAAGATGATGACAAAACATTAATGGTGGTAAATGAATAATATATTTTATAACCGGTTTTTGAGAATTCTGACATCAAATAATATTTCTAGCTAGTGATACTATGAAGACACAATGCGTATAACTGCCCTTCATAAAGAAGAAAATTGCTTGCATCATTTCACTGATGATATTAAATCTGGTTTGTTTGTCAAATATGTGGAAGACCTTCGGCATTTGGCAGCTAACAGTAAGGATTAGCATTCTAGAATGATTGCTGGAATGGCTGAGAAAACAACAACAACAAAGAAACCATTTGTAATTAGATATCTAAGTGAAAAAGCTTGCTTGGCAGAAATCCAGTGCCCATATATTAATGTAAATAGCCATTGCAGCAACTTTCTTTATTGCTGTCCTCATGAGATCCAACAACACAAATAACAAAGATGTGCCAACTGTGCTCTACTGGGATAATCTGTTATACTGAGAAAAATAATGCATGAAATGCCATTGTTCCCACAAAAGCTCTCCTACATAAAAAAATATAATGCATTTGTATTCTACTTTTAAATCATAACAGTCTTTTGGGCCACTACTAACTTTTTCAGTCTGTGATTGATAGTGCGATTCCCTGGATTTAGTAGTGTGCCAAGCAGAACAACAACAGAAGCATCACTAGGAATATGTCCTGTTGGAGAGGGACTAGGAGGAAGGGATAAAATTTAGGTTTTACCTTTCATGAGACATAAAGGTATTTTAAATAACTTACATTGGCACCCATCAAAATATTCCCAAAATGATTATTAATAATCTTAGTAAAAAGAGAAAAAATACTAAAGACTGTCAAAAAGAACATCTAATTATCTGATCCTGTCCCTATTTTGAAGTAAATGCTTACAGATAATCTCTGCTCTCAGCTTTTGCAAACTTACTGCACTAGAAAAAGAAGGAACACGACTATCTAAGACCTCTCTGACTTCACACCACCTCCCTTATTTTACCCCTCTAAGAAACTGGTGTCTGGGAATGAGTATCCATGGATTTTTAACAAATATCTGTGCTTAGATCAGAAGATTAAAAGAATAAGCTTGCTTCTTCTTTCTTTTTGTTAAATGTTAAGTTAACCATTTGCTAATTGTTAAGTTGACCACAAGCCAGCAGTGTGTCCTTGCTGCCAAGAAGGCCAATGGTATCCTGGGGTGCATTAAGAAGAGTGTGGCCAGCAGGTCGAGGGAGGTTCTCCTCCCCCTCTACACTGCCCTAGTGAGGCCACATCTGGAACACTTCATCCAGTTCTGGGCTCCCCAGTTCAAGACAGATGAGGAACTACTGGAGAGAGTCCAGCGGAGAGCTACAAAGATGGTTAGGGGACTGGAGCATCTCTCCTATGAGGAAAGGCTGAGGGAGCTGGGCTTGTTTAGCCTGAAGAAGAGAAGGCTGAGAGGGGACCTTTCATATGCTTATAAATATCTTAAGGTCGTGTGTTAACAGGATGGGGCCAGACTCTTTTCAGAGGTGCCCAGCAACAGGGCAAGTGGCAATGAACACAAACTAAAACATGGGAAGTTCCACTTGAACATGAGGAAGAACTTCTTTACTTTGAGGGTGACAGGGCACTCAAACAGGCTGTCTAGAGAGATAGTGGTGTCTTCTTCTCTGGAGATAACCAAAACTCGCCTGGATGAGGTCCTATGCAACCTGCTCTGTGTGACCCTGCTTTGGCAAGGGTGTTGGACTAGATGATCTCCAGAGGTCGCTTCCAAGCCCCACCGTTCTTTGGTTCTGTCAAATGTTTACAAATAGTTAATGACTTAGAACTACCAATCCTCCATTCTTAGGTGTACTTAGTACACTTTCATATATACATGCATGAAGATATATTTAATCATAAGTGTATTTTCATGAAAGTTTTTACAAAATCATCAAGAGAGGAAATCTATGTCACTTTCTTTGACAGAGTTTCCATTAAGACGCAACCTGTATTATTGTTAACACAAGGCACATTTTAAAAAACCAATAACTTAAAGCTGATTTAGAAAGTAAGTGTTAGATTTCTGAAGGTTATCAACCACAATTATCCACTGCATCTTTTATATGTCTTGGCACCTGTTTTGTACAGAAAGTCTATATAGGTATGGGAGCATTATACAATATCAGTCCTGAAGGTTAGGGAGCACTGCCTTAGATTTAATCAATGTGCTTGTTGAGGGAGATTTTTATTTATTAGTGTACCTCATCTATAAATACTTCACAATATACACAAAGAATACTCCTACAAAATGTTCTTTCGTTTTGGAGTTGGGGAGATGACTAAACAGTGTATCACAGTTCACATGATGCTCTAAAGCACACAAAATAACACTAGGAAATCAGTCTTCCAGGATTAAATTTTTCTTTTTATGGTTCAAAGTAGCTAGATAACTGTAAATCTATAGCTCGGTGACCTGAACTACAAAGCCAAGCTTTCTGCTCACTGCACACATGTATGACAGGTAAGAAATTAACTGACATCAGGCAGCAATCAGATAAGAGTACTCTGGGAAAAACTTAGAAGTTCCAGTATTCTGCTTTCCTTTTTTTCAGATATCTTAGGCGTCATTTCCCACATAGAGCTGAGCCACTGATAGAAGGAAAAAGTTTTCTTAGCCTTTGCCTACTTATGTTGATACCAAAAATAAAGCAGACTACTGAAACTCTGCAACAATGGGTATTCATTGCAAAATGGTGTTCCTAGTTTATCATCAGAGACAGCTCAAAAACCAAGGAGCAGGACAGAGCTGGGCATCTGGTGAGAACAGAGGGGCAGATGGGGCCAGGATCATCGTTATAAAATTTGACAAAGATATTTAATTTTGTTTTTACTTGTTTTACATACCTAAACCCATAGCTGTGTGGAAGTGACCATCTGGGAGGAGACAGATGGGGTAGGGTGAAAGGTACTGCTGCCAAAACCTTAGGAAACAATAGAGTAACTTCTAGAGAGACTGTTTGAAAGAGGAATTCTGAGGAAAAATACGGCAAGTCATGTAGAAATATACAGAGGAGAAAAAAGGAAGTTTAAGTTTTGCATTGCTGAAATGTGAGCTGTGATGCTCCTGACATTTAGACAGTGCAAAGCTCAGATTACGAACCGTTCTCTGTCTGAGGAGACCAAATATTACATCTCTGCTCACTGCTTCAGACAAAGTGAGTTACTGAATGCTCAGGAGAGTGTCCTAAACACTAGGCTAAACTCCCTTGTACAAACAGTTTTTAAGCAAACCTTCCAAAATCAAGCTGTGTCAACAGCAAAGACTGAGATAATCCCCTAAATTATACACTACAGAGTGGTAGAAAAGTCTTCTAAATCTGAGAGGTTTACATTCAGGTAAAGGAATACAGAACCCGGTATCCCATATCCCTGGATAATGCTTTAAAGAGTTGTTGATTGAAATAGGGAATATGGTGATTCTGTAGACTGGCAAATCTAAGCATTGTTCATGATGTTTCAAATGCTTTATTCTGTTTTATTTTACTGCTATGTTTTGTTTTGGTTTTAAGTGTTGACTCCCCCCATCCCCAAGTTTTAGAAAATAAAATGATTCACTGGAAAAACAAAAAGTAGTACTTTTCTGAATAAGATATATGGCAGAAAAAAAAAAAGTCTCTCAGAGAAGGCATGAGGCTGTAAAATTTGCAACCTGTATTTACCAGGGAATGCAATGCTGTGGATTTATTAGTAAAATTATGGTTTTACATCTGAAAACTAAGGTTTATATGAAAACGTTAGCAGTGTTCACTCATTGAGGAAAATCAAAAGGAGCTCTGAGGATGGGACACAGCTGCAGCAGGCGTACGAGGAATCCACTAACACTGCAACTCCCTGCAATGTACCATAGAGGATGGAAGAGAGTGGAGACTCCGTAGCCCTGCTCCATGATGATAAAGCGGGAAGAAATGGTCCTCTAGAACTGATAAGCAGCTCATCTGGCTCCCTGAGCCAACAGGTTTTTGAAACTTTGCCAAAGTGCTACCCTCTCGTGAACTTTGTTCATTTTAATATCATTTTAATACCAAAACACACCTCCATCCCGAAGGTTACCCACCTCTGAGGTGCAACCACCCCTCTTCGAGTCTGCGCTCTCAATGTTTCGTAAACTATACCTTTAAACGTGAAGCAAGAAAATTTTACACCAANCATGATAAAAAGTATGTATNACTACAGTCACTCAAACTCCACCTTAAAGGTAGAACGGATATAAAAATAGCCAGGGAAATGGAGGAGAAGAAGATAACACCGTAGATTTTCGGAGGAGAAGAAGATAACACCGTGAGCAAGTCAAGGGAAACTCCACCTCAGACTACCTCCAACAACCGGGATTGGCCGACGGGCTGAGCCTTGCTTCTCCCCCCCCTTGGGACCCCTTGGGTGAGACTCAGACTAAGCGCTTTTCTCGGGAATAGTTACTCCCTAATGTTTATAACCAGGTTGTATTATTTATAACCTTTTCATGCATTTTACATTTGCACGTGCTTTCTTGCAGACAGTCACTATCAACGGCAATTCAAAGAAGACCTATATACCTGTTGCACAAATAAAACTGCACTGTTGAAGTAGCCAGTTGTCACTGTTTCTCACTGAACGCAACCAAATGCGGCCGTGCTAGTTCATGAGCACGACTGGACTGAAGGTGCAGACCGCTATTAGTGTATCCAGAATCGTGGTAGTTTAATATACATATTAAACACGACTGGACTGGTAGTGGCAAATTGGACATCACTCAGAATTTAAACCTAGCCGCACCTAGCCTCTACTTCGGTGAAGAGCATTAGAAAGCAAGGGGGTTTATTTTCTGCCAAATTAACACGACAGAAAGTTGGCGTCACGGACAGGATTGCCATGGATAAACTGCTGCAAACATACGGTTGTGCCCCTTCCCAAGCCAAGAAGGAGTGGGCCCAGAGGTTTTGGAAGGATGAAGAGAAAGTAGTTGAACGTATTAAACAATGTCAAGTTTCACAAAAGCTCCGAACGGGTAAAGGTAAAGGAGTGATTTGTGCGGTGTTAGGTGCCTGTTTATCTTGTGCACAAAAAGAGGCTAAGGAAGCCCCTGCTCCTGCTCTGGTCTCTACCATAGAACATGCAGCTTTAAAATCAGAAAATGAGGTGCTGAAATCAGCATTAGCTTTCCAAAAGGAGACAGGAGAAAAATTAGAAACTCAGGTTAGCAAACTTATAAGTGAAAATGAGAAATTAGAAAACCAACTTGATGAGCTCTTGGGGGAAAATAGAAATTTAGAATATCGAAATGCTAGACTCAGGGTTGAGGCTTAGCAGCCTAGGATGTTGTTGGAAAAGATGAATGGGCTTTTAGTTGAAATGCAGCCTTCTGCTCAGGTCCAGCAGATTCATAAGTTAATGCGTTAGCCGAACTCAGGAATGCAGACTGAAGATTTTTGGTGTAACAGTGATGATGAGGAAGTCAGTGAAGTCGAAGGGACTTTCAAATCCCAAGTGATTCCCTTACGACCTCTGGTTAAAACTGAAACAGCTGTTGATGATGATGATGAAATCCATACCACTACACGTACCATGCCGTGGACACCGACAGAGTTGGAAAGAATAAAAGAGAAATACTTGAGGCGGCCAAGCGAGTCAGCTGTTGAATATGTGTGGCGAGTTTCTGCTGAGGGCGGAGATAGAATTATGTTAAGTGAGGATGAAGCGGGAGACACCTGGGGACCTGGAGTGTTTTTAACCACTATGCCAGGAGATCACTGTTATTCCCTAACCGCTCGAGCAGCCTACTGGACAGGCGGTATGGATCCGCGGGAAAGGGGAGAGCTGCTAGAGATTAGAGCTAAGGGTTACTCTGACCTGTCTGCAGCAGTACGAAAAGCAGCTTGTCTGCAAGCCATGTATGACTGGGAGGAGTTTCGAAAATCCCCGACGTTAGCTCCTATTGACCCAGACCGACTAGCCCCTTTCATCCGTGGTCTCCCCGATTGCCTTAAGCCATTTACGGTCGAAACTCGAAACCGCATACGGGAGATTCCTGATAACCCTAACCATGGTCAGGGTCAGCGTAACCATATACCCACTTGGAATGAATTTGTACAGGAAACAGACAAATACGGACGTCAAATGGGCTGGGCTACCCTAACTGGTGAAAAGCCCCCCGATCCTACCTGAAGGATTCGCCAGGTCCACATAAAAAACTCCAAATCTGATCAAATGCATACTCACAACCCTAAACCTGACAGGAGATTTAAACCTGATAAGGAGCGAAATGAGTTGTAGTGTAAAACCCTGGACTTGGGGTTACTTCGACGGCTCCTGCACGGTGTCCCTATGGAAGATCTCCGTGCACTAGTCCAATCCTTAACTAGAAAAAATAATTTGGTTGGGGTAAAGCGTCCAAACGGAGAATCTCCTGGTTATGACAGTGTTGTGCCTTCTGCACCAGAATCTAACTTCATTGATTTATCAGAGTCCCAGCAAAAATTCTCCCATCCCTGGGGAGGGCAGTGAGCCACCCTGTCCAGTGAGTACTAGTGATTCAATGGCTCCCTGGTAAAATCAATGAAGCTATTATTGCCCTTCCCATTGGACCCCAAAAAATATTAACCGAATTTCTCATTGATACCGGGACTCAAATGTCAGTAATCACTAATAAAACAGTACAACTTTTAGGCATAAAACCCACCCGAGAAAAGTCAAATTTATTGGGATTGATGGTGTGATAAAAACATGCCCCACTGCAAAAATTACCCTCCGGTTACCAGGAGAACAGAGAATAACCAGGAAAGAAGTGTTAGTGGATGCTGCACACACTAATCTTTTAGGATTTGATTTGCTGCACGGGCGAGTGTGGAAACTCCTTGATGGAACTGTATGGAGCTTTGCAGGACATGAAAAGGGATTAGACACAGTGGCACTGAGTCTTCTGGAAACCTCCATACCATTACCCCCCTCTAAAATCACTAATGTTCGGCAATACCCGTTGTCAACAACAACACTTACTGGTATTGACGGGGTAGTAGTAAGATTGGAAAAAAAAATAATATAAATGCTAATACTACACCCCTAACTGCCGCAGTTCCAAATATTGCTGAAGTAGTGAAATACCCTAAAAGTTTTTACGCAGGACAACCTGTGCTGATAAAAATGCCTCAAATTGGAGCAGTGCCAATGGTACTAGTCACTCCTAAAAATCCCTATGTATGGGAAGCCAAGGATTGCTCAAGATACTAGACTCTGCACCACCGATCACAAACCTCTGAGTTCTGCCATTCAGCCAGTTCTCAATCCACCTCACCGACCACTCATCCAGCCCACTCTTCCTGAGCTTCCCTAGGAGGATGTTATGGGAGACAGTGTCAAAAGCCTTGCTGAAATCAAGATAGACAACATCCACTGCTCTCCCCTCATCTACCCAGCCAGTCATGCCATCATAAAAGGCTATCAGATTGGTCAAACGTGATTTCCCCTTAGTGAATCCATGTTGACTACTCCTTATTTACTAATTCATTAATTAATTATTTTGAAATGAGTGTTCTCATGTTGTTTATGCTTATTTTTATTTCTTAAATCATATGAAAGCAGACAGGCTGAAATATTGTGTTCTAAATACAAGAACCTCAATCTGTTTTAACTTCTTATTTTTGTGAGTTGCTTCAGTTTAACTTTCTTCAGCTAGTAAAATAGTTTAATATGCAACATACTTGCTGAAAAATATGGAGTTTGTTTTTAAATAAATTTTTAATACTGATGTGCTGTACCATGGAGTGGATGTCTCTTGTGTCTATGTTGCCTCCATATTCCTGTTGATGCCTACGGTTATGCCTCTATTCTAAGCATTTAGAGAGTAATGGGTTTCTTGAAGCACACTATTAAGAAAAGATCTTGTGGCTGATGTACATAATTCCTGTTATTCCTGCAGTTCTGGGAACGGAAACCAGAGGCAGACGATACTAAGCATGAACTGAGTAGTTTTTGGTTTAATGCAAGCCCGACTACATGATCGCTGGGGCTCCCATGACTGCAATGATTAAAAACCTGGCAATGTTTCTTCCGTTCTTTCAAGCATGATGCTGATAAATTTACACAGAGTGGGATTATGTATGTAAACCAAGAATGACTACATATATGCTTAGACAAACACAACGATTGTCCTTTGAAAGTTTATGTATCATAAAGAAGCTACCATACAAACGCTTTACTGGCTTATATCAGAGGTTAGCGTAAGCCAATGCATCCATCCACGTGCAGTTCATCCAGGATTCCTGTAAACACAAAAGGGAAGAAAAAACACGCTCGGTCGACAAGACCGACGGGGTTAAAAGGAAAGTGAAATCCACCAGGTGCTGATTAAGTGTAGTGGCCTGAAGCCACTGGGGTTCCTCAGGGGTCAGTACTTGGCCCGGTCTTGTTCAATTTATTCAGTTACCTGAACGAACAGACAGAATGTACCCTCAGCAAGTTTACTGATGACACCAAACTGGGAGGAGTGGTGGATACACCAGAAGGCTGTGCTGCCATTCAGCAAGTCCTGGACAGGTGAGAGAGTTGGGCAGAGAGGAACCTCATGGAGTTCAACAAGGTCAAGTTCAGGGTGCTGCACCTGCAGAGGAACAACTCCATGCACCAGTACAGGCTTGGGGCTGACCTGCTGAAGAGCAGCTCTGTGGAGAGGGACCTGGATGTCCTGGTGGACGACAGGTTGACCATGAGCCAGCAGTGTGCCCTGGCTGCCAAGAATGCCAATGGTATCCTGGAGTACATTAAGAAGAGTGTAGACAGCAGGTCGAGGGAGGTTCTCCTTCCCCTCTGCACTGCCCTAGTGAGGCCACATCTGGAACACTTCATCCAGTTCTGGGCTCCCCAGTTCAAGACAGATGAGGAACTACTGGAGAGAGTCCAGCGGAGAGCTACAAAGATGGTTAGGGGACTGGAGCATTTCTCCTATGAGGAAAGGCTGACGGAGCTGGGCTTGTTTAGCCTGAAGAAGAGAAGGCTGAGAGAGGACCTTACAAATGCTTATAAATATCTGAAGGGTGGGTGTCAGGAGGATGGGGCCAGACTCTTTTCAGTGGTGTCCAGTGACAGGACAAGGGACAAAAGGCACAAACCGAAGCATAGGATCTTCCGTCTGAACATGAGGAAGAACTTCTTTACTCTGAGGGTGACGGAGGACTCAAACAGGCTGCCCAGAGAGGCTGTGGATTCTCCTTCTCTGGAGATAACCAAAACCCACCTGGATGAGGTCCTGTGCAGCCTGCTGTAGGTGACCCTGCTTCGGCAGGAGGGTTGGACTAGATGATCCCCAGAGGTTCCTTCCAGCCCCTATGGTCCTGTGATTCTGTGACTGCAATTTTGAATGACTGATGTCATCGCTATCCACAGCATGACATCCCTATTCATAGTTGCATTTGATTTTTATAGGGGAATGAATTTTTCCTATTGTACTATAATTACCCAAGGTAAGTAAATTATTTACTATTTTTTTTTTTAGTATTATCTGTTAGTCTGTTATAATTGTTTATTATCTTCTGTTCTTAATCTTTTCCTGTAATCTTATCTAGGTGATTTCCATGTCAATGTTTAGTTAGCTGAAACAACCATGTAAAACTAGAGTTTATCAGAAAATCTTTTTTCTCCTGTTGGAATTCTGTCTCAGCTGAGACGAATACAAATTCCTTTTTTGATAAGTTTTTGACTTATACTTTTTTCATGTAAGAGAAATTGGAAAAAATTTCATTTCTGAAACATTACAAATGCACATCTAAGCCTAAGCATTTTGTAGTTTTGTAAAATAAAACTGTGGTTTTTTCCTACTGTGAAAGTAACCTCTTCTATTGGTGTTAAAAATATTACACCACATAACATTCTGCATATTCTGAGAAGAGTTCATTTCAGGCTATGTAAGATGTATGGAAGAAGAGTAATCATCAGTTCAGCTCTGAATAAATATAATTACAACGTGGCTTAATATTGCTCAGTATTGACATGTGCTGGAATTAAGCATTTCAGAATATTTCAGCAGATCATTTTGTTTATGTGAACTGACTGGCTGAATGAACTGAAATTAATATTTTACTTTTGTTTTCTTAATTGAAGATTTCCATAAAAATCAATGATTTTCCAGTGAAAATATTGAGGTATAGACACTCCATTTTTTTCAACCTTAAAATATTTTTAATATGCTCTTTTTGAGAACAATTTTATAGTATTTTGCACAGTTGCTCTTTGGGATTTGGAGTTCTAAGACTAACTTTTCTTTTCAGAGATCAAAATTGAGAAGGTCACTATCCTTGTTTGATATTGATCAGATTGGTTATATGTGGACAACGGTTACTGAAGTATTAAACAGCATCTTATACACTGATATAAAACTGGGGATTTTGTTGTTAAAACTTATGTGACAGCCTAATACTTTGTAATATTTATCATCCAATACATATATTTACAGCTTCAGAAACCATTTATAAGTATTAATTTTGCCGCAGTGTAAGACCACTTTATTTAAAATATTTTTTTTTCCTCCTCATGTTTTCAATAAAATAGGTAAACAATACCTAAATTGAAATGTACCATATTGAAAAAATTACTTATTTAGAATTTGACCAAATATACAGTTCTGTAAAAAATATGTTACATCTTTCTAATCCATATCCTACTGAGTATTCACAATTTCCAAGTTCTCTGTTTAGGTTTGAATTTTTAACATTATAGATACCATAACAGAAGCCCAGGGATGTGTTAGGCTAGTATTTAAACTATTCATACACTTCAAATATTCCTTTCCAATACATTTTTTGGAATGCAAAAGCTGATTTAAAATTTATTTAGCATAAGATTAAGTTTAATAGGGCATTAAAATACTGTAGCATAATGAGAACTTTTCTTACCTATCCTGTTTCTCTAATGACTTCTCAGTCTTCTAAGTGTGATCATCCTCAAATTTAACAGCATATTAAAAGTTTTCGAGGGACTACTTAAGTTCAACTTCTGGATGTAACTCTTTAGGGATTCCAGACTCTTCCAGCATTTGGAAATGAACTTGGAATTTCCAGAGTACATTTGTTTGCAAAGAGGTTGTCCTCATTTGTTCTTACACCAATGTTACCACTAAACACAACTTCTCACACATCCAGTTTTCCCATGCCCTTTATATTCATAAAGGGTAGTCAGGTACATCTAAGTCCTTGTTTTCCTAGGCTAACATGTGCTCATGTAAGGGTTGTCTGTAATGTGGCACAAAGCATGGAGCAAATGTGATCAAGTTACAGTACAGCCTGGCAGACCCTTGAACAGTCAGGACGAATAAGCTAGTGCTAGGTACAGCCCGTGATCCCCAACTCCAAAGGCACGGTAGCACAGGCACCAGATCATACGGACAAAATGAGACTGCATTCAGACCCAGTCTGGTGTACATTTGACCAACGGTTTTGTCTTTGACACTGCTTTATCACCCTGACAGTTCTTGCATCTGCATGGATGGGTATTGTACACCACGGCAAAGATGAGGACTGCCATTAATGTCATCTATAAAAGCGGAGCAACGGGTAAGAAGATTTTTGCCAGAAATTAAAGTTTTTAAAAATATATGCTCTTACAAGAAAATTTATTTTACCAGTGTCCACTTCCTGTTTTGGTACATGGTCATAGAAATACAGTTTTCATAAAGATACGTTCTTGGTAATCTGCTGGACTTCACAGGATTTCATAGTATGATTTATAAACTGATTAAGCATACCACCTAAAACAGAGAAAAATGTATATTAAATCTTGTTAACTGCTATTGGAAAATTCTTCCTAGATATTTAAATATAGAATCATAGATTCATAGAATGGTAAGGGTTGGAAGGGACCTTAATGGTCATCTGGTTCCAATCCCCCTGCCATGAGCAGGGACATCCTCCACTAGACCAGGTTGCTCAGAGCTCCTTCTAACCTGGCCTTGAACTCTTCCAGGGAGAGGGCATCCACAGCTTCTCTGGGCAACCTGTTCAGTGTTTCACCACCCTCATGGTGAAGAATTTCTTCCTAATATCTAATCTAAATCTGCCCTCTTTTAGTTTACAGCCATTCCCCCTTTTCCTGTCACTACACACCCTTGTGAAAAGTCCCTCTCCATCTTTCCTGTAGGCCCCCTTCAGGTGCTAGAAGGCTGCTATAACGTCACCCCAGAGCCTTCCCTTCTCCAGGCTGAACAGCCCCAACTCTCTTAGCCTGTCCTCGTAGGATAGGTACTCAAGCCCTCTGATCATCATCATGGCCCTCCTCTGGACCCACTCCAACGCACTGATGCTGTGAAAAGCCAGAGCTGAAGACTCAATAGTCGGAGGGCTATTAAGCAGGTGTTCTTTATTGCGGCGCTGGGCACACAGGGGATCTCTCCTCCAAACATGCGCACCAAACACCCTGTCATTTCAGGTTAAATACAATCACAATATACATATTCATTATATTTCCAAGAAATGTTTAGCTTATTCATGACTTTTCCAAGAACAAATTAGCACATGTTAATATCTTTCACGCATGTCTGTTAGTGTCCTCGGGTGGTCTTTGGGGGTCTCAAGATGAAGGCTTATACTCCTCATCACAGT
>Ga0065711_1040854_pt1 | contig 16624 bp, 10 predicted proteins | sample Hoacrofraction12_FD_59098 | JGI IMG/M metagenome (GOLD analysis project Ga0065711, IMG submission 59098) | Hoatzin crop microbial communities from Cojedes, Venezuela - Epithelial fraction 12 v2 (version 2) | ecosystem: Host-associated > Birds > Digestive system > Esophagus > Crop | place... | reverse complement strand
CCTACAGCAGGCTGCTGAGGACCTTGTCCAGGTGAGTCTTGAATATCTCCAGAGAAGGAGACTCCACAACCTCCCTGGGCAGCCTGTTCCAGGGCTCCGTCACCGTCAGAGGGAAGAAGTTCTTCCTCATGTTCAGACGGAACTTCCTGTGCCCATAGAACTCACAGGGACTGTGATGAATTTTTCTTGTGGACTTGAGCCCACATTTTGGGGTGTTTTATACTTCCAGCTGAAAAGAGCCCACCATAGAATAGAGTATAGCTGTGATTTATCTGGCTGATTTTTCTCATCTGAGTCAATGTCTAAAGGAGGGGTGCTGAAGGACAAAGAGAGAGATGTAATGCCCAAGTAGTGCTTTTGAGATCATGTAATCGGGAAGCAGTAATGCCACAGAACTGTCCCCTTCCATGTTTCACTACTCCATCCAGTCCTGGTCACGGGAAACTCCTTCTGAAGGTAGGAAGTTTTTACTACTTGAAGAGACTGTAAACTCGGTTTATTTTAATACACAAAGTCAGGAACCCTTATTTTCGATGTTTCTTGATGTTAACTCAATAACAAAACATTCTTTGCAAAATGGTGCGCTAGAATTCTTTCTTGAGCCAAGTTTCATACATTGATATTCCAAGACGCCTGAGGCATCTGCAGAAATGACTACTGCACAGAGATGACACAAAGAAGTGCCAGTGTTTCTCCTCTTTTCTAATTAAACCCGTGAACTGCCCTTTAATGAAATCAAAGACCCTTTTGTGGACGTTTTCAGTGCTTCAGCAGCTTAAGGAAACAATGATCTAGAGAAAATATAGCAGGAGGACAGAAAATTGCCTTCCTCCAAAAAGCCAAAGTAGTTACACAGGGAACAGAAAGGTAAACACTGAGCCCGAAGACTGGTCTACAAGCTCTCGTGCGATGGTGTGTGCGATGGAAAAGCAGCAGACCAAACAGAATTGAGAGGAACAGCTGTTTTCGTTTTGCAACTTTGGAAAGCCACCTAGCCTAGCACTTCTTAAAAAAAAGAAGTAAACTAGGACTGCATTGAAAATCAGATACAGAATTTGATGAAAAAGAGGCATATATTCCAATAAAGATGCATTCACAGGGAGAATAATAGGATCCAGCCCAAATTGATTTCCTCTCTCTTGTGAGTCAGGACTATAGTAACATGGCCTCAGATGACACTGAATCTGAATCACATTTCTCTGAACAACTCCCACGTAATATCAGCCCTGAGATGCATGATGTTACAGGTCCCGATGACCGCACCTTCAGTCTAAGCAAACCTGTAAAAAAGATAAGACATATACATGGTTTCTTTGTTTGTTTGTTTGTTTTCCTTTAGCTGCATTTGAAGTTTATGTGCCCAAATATATTTCCATATATATCGACACTTTTATATTTATCAAGACACGTCATGGTTTCCTTAGATATTCTGTGTACAATGATGTGCTGCACTCATTGTTAGGTTTACAAAAGTATTTTACTGTCTCTTAAATCACATGGTTAGCCAGTATGTGGGGCTTTATGGGGTATTTCCACTGGGAAGAATGCTAATTACATCGGTCATTGATTACAAGAGTATTTCTTTGGTGCAATTTACAGAGACTCTTCGCACAGCCCTGTTGCCCTAAACACAGGAGGAAGATGGTCCCCTCCACAGTTCCAAGCCTGCCTTTCCCAAAAGCAACCCGCTAAAGCCTCCTGGCTCTATCACATACCAGTGTTTCTTTTGCTGTCTCCTAATTCTACCTGGGCTTTTCAGCTGCCATCACCACTCAGCAGAAGACGGTACCTTACATTTGGTTCTCTCCTTCAGTGGTGGCTCCATTTCTGAAGCTATTGTTAAGCAAACGGGCTTCTTTCAACACAGAGCATCACACCCAGCATATTCAAATAAATGTGCCAACCCTAGACAAAGATATGTTTGGTTAGAACTATTAATGTGGTATATAATCCAGAATTCTTAACAATTACTTTAAATCCATCATTGTGCAGAGTAAGTGGGACATTTATTACTACAGGCTAACTGACTCCTACGTGCTCAGCACCTCCTGCATACTTTCTTCTCCCTGTTCACATAGCAATATATTACAGAATAAAAGCACTTAATATTTTAGCATATACTTGGTTTGGCTACTTCAGTTCTCACAGGGATCAAAAACTAGAAAATGCTTCAAAAATTAATTAAAAACATTTTTGTTTTGGACAATCTTTCTTTAACAGCTTTTAGATTTTTTGTCTACATCACTGCAAAATCCTGCCGGGCTATAAGAAGCTAATATGAAATGAGTATTTCATTGGAGGTGCAGTTACAATAATTAGAAGTAAGGCATGAAAGAGAGCACTGAAAACGTCAGTCAGTGTAAGATATTGAAATAAAATAGAAAGAATCCATCCTGTTACAATGTCGGAAAAAATGGCAGACACAAAATTAAAATTTCTCTGCCTTGGCTGTGCTGAACAAAAAAGAAAGCTCTAGAACTGTAATAACAATAATAGTAGTAATAATAATGACAATAATAACAGTAGGGACTTTTAAGGTGCTGAAAAGGGCGTGGCCAAGATGCATCATTAGCTAGAAACACTTGAATCTCATCAACATTATCAGAAGAAAAGACTGTAATTCAAACAATCATAATGCAACCGTGGCAGTAATTTTTAAATTTTTTGGTAAAGAGAAATAGCTGAGAGAATCAAACAAGCCATATTTCATATTTCAGAGGCCAGGTCCGCATAAAGGAGCCACCATGGCACAAATTTCAACAGCCACTGCCTTTAGGCACAGGTGCAAAAGTCCAAAATACAAGACAACATATAGCGCAGAATCCTATTGAGCAAATGCTCGAGAAGGACGTTTCAGAGATGACTTGGGCCAAGACTTTCACCGTTGTTTACACTAAGGCAGGCTGAACCTGGATATTCCATGAAATGAGCAAGCAGTAGATGGAATGTGAATCAGGCTGATAACTGTGTTTGCAAGGTTACTAAGCATTTTCAATGTGCTGCATGCAGTGAATCAGCAAAACAATGGAAACCCAGAAAACCCAGGAAGATGCATATGATACTGGTGTGAGGCAACCAAGAAATAAATAAGGTGCAATCTATGCAAACTGTATAGCTAAGAGCTTAATCCGACACATAGATTTTCATGAGAAGGGCACCATCAAAAGTGACTCTTTAGATTTTTGACCCAGTATTTAACATGACTTCATATGAAGAAAAGCAAAACAAGGAGAGGGTAGACTTATAAAAAATATCCTGATCCAACAACACGTCTGTTTTCCTGCAGTCAAGGACAAGATGGCTCAGAAACATGCATCTACCAGCATCACTCTGGCATTCCTCCCAGAACTTTCAGGGTCTGCTTGGCAAAAAATATGTAGCTGAATAATTTTAGTGTACTCAACATCTCTTATCCCATGCTTCACAGTCATCTTCCTGGAAGCTCTGCTTAAGCTTAAGGTGTGTACCCATCAGCAAGGTCCACATCTTGGCTTCCTCAGTGATGAGAAGGAATCACTGACAGCCTCTGGGGCTATTGCTTTCCACTGCTGGCTAAGCTCAGTGTCAGCCTGAATCATGCATGTGTGGGTACAAAGAGGAAGGGACACACATATATTAGACCAGAGGCAGCAACCCTGATAACTTGGCATTGATAATCAATCCTAGAGAGGGTCACAATCAATACAAGCACTACCAAGAATGCAGAGACCTCCAGCTCTTGAAATAACAGGTCATGATCAGCAATATCCGCATCAACTGCAAAATGCATCACACCCAAGTGAATATACTGATCTTAGAGCAACACGCAGCCAGTACTCGTGACCAGCATGATCTTGCTTCTGTAGCAGTGCCAAAACTGAGCTTAAAATACACCCCAACTGTAGCTGAGGTCGCGTGCCCTAGGAGCGAAGGAGCCCTCCCCTCCCCAGTCCTTCTGAAAATGATCATGAGGAGAAGGAAAGGTGGTGAAGACCCTGCACTCCAGGTCATCACATTTTTTCAGAAAAGGTGGCACTTTTTCTTCCCTGAGCAAGGCATGACAGTGGGCACCAGCCTTGGCACTACTGCCTTACTGGCACAGTGGTAACAGGCCAGGGTTGGAATTAGGAAATCGAGAATATCTGAAATATCTTTATCAGAGACCAAGTTAAACCCAGTAAAAGGAAGAAGTCTGTTGTGACTTTTGGCTTCTGATAATGACCAGGTAAATTGGTCCAGGCTTTGTATTTCCTCAGTTGGTCCTCTCTGCTGTTTGTTCTCTCTGTGCCACTCATTGAGATTTTGACCCTTTTTGCAATTCTTGTTTGTGTAATTTTCTGTTTTCTCTCCCTTGCACAAAATCTTTTCCTTCACTGCTCTTCACCCAAGAGGATATCCTCACCCTGTTCACGCTGAAGGGGAACCCTTGCCATGGCTTGGGCAGTGTGCATTCCCCACCATAGGATCACATCCCACATATGCAGAAATCTGCACTGGAATCCTCCTCAGGAACAAAACTTCCCCACCGCACACCTCAGCCAAGGTTTATAAAATGGCATTTCAGCAGCTTCTACTCTGAATATTAATTTTCTCACCTTTCCCTATAGCCTGCTTAGGTGATAAGATACTTAACCTGTTTCATTTAGAAAGTCTCCTTTCTCAAACTTAAGGATGGCTGTAGCATAGAAAATCCTTGTGTGACTCCTAGGGCGTGTGTCAGACAGTCATATCATGGCCAGTACCCGGGGCACATCCAGACTGTCTCCAGAACTAGCCTACAAGAAAGTCAAGTGGCTGCTTTCTCAGAAGATGTCCATATGCTAGCCAGCGTAGATTTTAAACTGAGTTTACTACCATTGTGCCCTCCCTTGTGATTAAATAATACAGTTTAACAAATAAGAGAGTGATCACAGAAAGAAAATGCAGAGTTCCGGAAACAGGAAACTGGGCAAAGAGGAACCAAAAGGAAATGTTCTAAGAAAGTCAATGGCTTCCATATAAACCATGCTTAAACATCAATTTCAAAGCTGAAAAAAACCTTTGCAGGCCTCAACACTAGGTAAATAACATGGCAGCACTCCTCTTTTTCATAATAGTTTGAAAGGGCTAATCATCAGTAGAAGGACAACAGAATTGTGTTATTGTTGAACATACGCACATTACGTGAAGAGCTGCTGGATCATTACATATTGGGTGTAATCCACAAGCCACAGGCCAGTCATGGTTAATTCATATGATGAGGTTTATTTCCACATTTCACTGTTCAGACAGTTACAGAGGGTTTGCATGTTTTTATTTCTTTCCACACCTTTCCACCTCCTCACTGCCAATTTAGGAGCTGTTAGTCTCAGCTCATAGTAATCGTGAGAAAATAAAAATCCATCTGTTTCTGTCAGGAAGAGGAAAGATAGGGAAGGGAATGAGAGAATTAACAGAAAATTCCACTTGCTAGACATCCTTTGCTGCTAGCTATTACTTTTCTATGGGATGCCTTGCTCAGTTGTATTGCACAAAGTACCTAGCACTTAGGATACGCACAGTTTTTTAATGTTATATGTGTCCTTAAATTCAACACTTCCAAGAATGTTGTGCCAAGCACTATTCCTCTACCGTTCATCTAAATCCATAAATATGGCTCCCATGTGCAGATAATGCCATACAGAGCTATTTAACTAATAAGTAGCCCAAAGCTCATTTTTACCTCACTGGGTTTTCGGCTCCAGACGTATTTTTAATAGGAATGTGTAGGAACTCATGCCAGAGTTGTTCAACATAGTAGCAAAATTCAGGCTTCTGTCTTTGCAATCTGTCTTTCCGATAGCTTTGGAATGGCTTAAAGGTGAAAAAATAATGAGGAAGAGAGCCAGAGAGAGGGGAAGGGAGACACACACGTTCAGAGAGAAGCAGAGATAGATATAGACAAAAAAGCCATTGAGAGTTAAATGAACTGCAAAGAGGAAAGCCTTGAAATTAAATTTCACTGGATATCAAATAGGAGATTTAAGAGTGGTATGTTAGAAGAGGCTCCTTTCATGAAAATGCAAATAGCAGCAAGCTGTTTTAATTATAGGGTGTAAGTGTTGCATGCTAGGAGGCTAGAAAAAATATAGAAAAGAGCAGAACCATAAAACCTTCCCATCAGGATTTTGGGTCTTTTTCAAACAACAGTAATCTCAATCAAGCAACATTTTACAGCCCCATTATGTTTATTTTCTAGTTCATAGTTTGACACATGCATACACTGATGGGATTTCTTCTCCTTGGAGTTATCCCTTCAAGCTGAGTCTCACAACTAAAAAGACATGATGCTGTCATCTTCAGAAGTTGGAGGAGCAGGCACGAATCCCACTTGCCTCCTGATCCAGAGACCTGCAACCACTGTTGCCAGCAGCAGGAAGATTAGATCCCATAATCTAGTCCCCGAGATGAAAGAGCTGGAAGTATCCGGGTGGGACAGCTTCAGACCACAAACCTTCACCAGCAAACAAGGCTTATCTTCTCTACGATGGCTGTATGTAACACAAGTCATTAGTCAGTAAAAACAGGTGTTCAGTTTCATTTCCAGTATAACAGAGTGCTCGCTGTCAAGAAGAGAGCATGAAGAAAACACATGTAAATGTAATACAAATAACAAGCAATTCACCCTACTAGCAGAAGTGACAATTCTCCTTGTCCCTTACATCTACCTCTTCTCACCCGCTGAGGCACGCAGGTCACAGCCAGCTCTGTCTGAACACCTTCTATACTTGCCAGCCCCCTAAATTCTAATCTCTCCCCTCCTTCAGTGAGAAAAAATCCCCTCAGTTCCATTTTCAAGTGGAGGATGAGCTAAAACTAAACCACCATCTTTGAGGAATTAAATATTTGCACACCAAACAAGTCGCAGAATAGATTAGTTAGGTGTGTGTTTGTTTAAAGTCTGGAAACATTGTGATGATGGGTGCTGAGTAACAATCAGATAATAGCTCTGAAATATTCAAAGGGAAAAATATGAAACCCCTCAGTATTTAAAAATACATTCAAGCTTTGATGATTGCGTTATGTTTAAGAGGAGCCAACGCTGCTTTCCTGAGGCTTTTTTCGCTTTCATTCAGTAGATGTCACTGCAGTACAGAACAACTAGTTCCAATACGGTTTTGGGGAAAAGAATCATCAGGGAGTGGTCCACAATGGATAACTGAAGCCTTATGCCTTCAGATTTTCAGCAGCACTCAGTCCTTGCATCCAAATTTTTTTATGCCTTTGTTTCTTGGTTGGACTCAAACACAAGCAACTATTCGCTGTCATGGTTGGATGCAGTTGAAATCACATCAGGGAAGCTAATCTGGGACAACCATCATTCTGAACCAAAACCAGCTTTCGTGCGCTTCATTCGTTTTGCTTCTGAGGACACAAACCACAGTCTTCTTTCTGATGCAGCCTCCAATCAAGTCCTTAATCCCACATATGCATTATTCTGATTAAGATTTGAACTCCTCTCTCTGCATTTCTTGCTATAACTTGTGAAAGCAAAATATCTACCAGATTAGGTTTTCCTTTTTCTGATTTAATGTATTTCACTTTCAAGATGGCTTGGCTGCTCATACAGCAAAACAAAAATATTGGTTTTAACCGGGGTCGAGGGGTTTTAGTTAAAACAAGAAATCTTTGGATGTTAGGCAACAATGAAAATATTTGAAAGTAGTATGTTTACTAAATTGAAAAAAATCCATTTAAAAATATTCCTGCAAATGCCTGTATGGCAAACACGGAGGGACTGAAGCTAAAAAGGGAAAATAACAGGATGTGTGTGAGAAGCAACATCACAAATTGAGGAGGGTTTTACAAGATTAAAAACACACTTTCAGCAAGCTCATGTACAGTTAAAGAAATGAGGTTGCTAACAAAGTCATCAGAATTTAGTCAGACCGTATAAACTCCTCCTCTCTTAGTCATTCCTAGAAAACAAACCAGAACCACAGTCTGCTGCGGCTCCCCAAGCCTAACAACCAAATCACTTTTCAAAAACAGGAAGGAGAAAGCTTATCTTGGAAACAGGCTTTGTAGCTTCAGGCTCTTTCATAGACATAGTGACTGAAGTACTAATGCTGGTTGAGAGCAGCTTGGCGAGCATGCAAGATGTGAGATCAGCAGACCTTTCCCTGGTATAGGAGAAAGCAGAACGCCTTCACCTGAAGAATGCCAGCTGCTGAGTTATTACAAGCAGTGAGTGGTGTATCTGAGCGAGATGGGTTCTGTCCCAGAGCTTTGCAATGCACGTAAAAACACACGCTTTGAATTTCACAGGAGCCAAGGCTGCCCACCGGGAGCGTTAGGAGGAACTCGCTCAGCCGGTGGGCATTCTGCCCTCACATGGGAAAGCTCCTTTTCGTCTCTGGACATGGTTTTGTGGAGCGCTTTCTACAGAAACCCAAAGTCCAGGAGATAGAAGCACGGAGAAGTGGCAAGGCCCACATACAGGGAAAAAAGGTATCTACTTCCAAGAAAAGCTCACACTGAATGAAGAAATTAGCTTCTGTGAATTTGCAGAAGCAGCTGGAGAAACACAAAAGTCCCTAAGATAGAAACCAACACCATTATCAAGCAGCAGAGCCCTCCAGTGCAGACTGCTGAAATAAACCTGGCCTCAGCTGGCATTTAGGTTGCATTCAAGCTCAAGTCCATACTCAGCATTAGTACAGACATCATCCAACCAGACCTGCCTAATGTGATGAAACAGAAAGATCTAAATTTGTTTAGAAATGACGCTGTTAATATCTACGCCTTCTCTCAGCTAAATCAATCATCTGCTGCTTTATCAGATACAGTTTCTATCAGCCTTTCCACCAGCCTAATGAACACAGTGAACAGGACAGAGTAGCAATCAGTAGTTCATTTCCCTCTGCCCTCCCCAGAGGAAAGCCCACACAACTGAGCAACTATTTGCACATGATCTCTGGAAAGAAAAGAGAAACATGTTTTGAGGGACTATGCTTTAAAGTCACTTTCTACTGAGATGGATAAACAGAATTTAGGACCATTATTTTTACCATCCAAGTTTGAAAATTTTGTCTTGCCTTATGCTACATCTTCTTTTCTTGCAGCTTCTACCTGTCTTGTTTCACAGCTTCAAATTTCACACCCACACTCTTCTTTCCTCCCACTCTCTTTGTCTCTGAAAAAACCCCTGTCATCCATGGCTTCTTCACATGTCACTCCCTTCAGCCTCACCAAGTCCTGGGTCCCTTTGTTTCTCTTCCCTCCCTTTCAGAGTTTTCTTTCTTCCACGCTTTTCTCCCCGCAGCTCTGCTTTACGGTAGTCACACCGGGCTTCTGCTCTCTCCCTGCCCATGCTCCCCCCTGGCTTCATCCCTTATATTCTTTCTCCACTTCAACAGTGTTAAATACGACCCTTCTCCACTTCCCCCTATCATTTTCTTGCTGTCTGCTCTCCACGCAGCTGTTCTCTTCAGCCTTGTTCTGTGATTTCAACTCAAGGCATCCTTTTATTTTCACCGTATCCCATGTAAGTCTTTGCTGATCCATCCAATCCCTTTGCTGAAGTGTCCCACATCTCCCTTCTGTGTTCAGCTGGCATTCCTCCTTCAGCTCACCCTATAGCAAAGCTTACTGCCTTGCATTGATTTGCATCAGCCATATTCTCAGACTAATGCTGTGTTCCTCCCTTTTGAACAACAATCATGTCTTTCAGCTTCATACTTAAGGTTATCTTCTGCCTCATGCTTTATCACTCAGTCTTTCCACTATTTCCAGGTCATCGGTATTTATCGGTATTTATCTTCCCTCTCTTTTCACACATTTCTTCTTTCCTTTCTCCTTCTGTCTCAAGGATTGTTGTTCATTTTCTGCCTGCTTCCCTCTTCACCCTTTTTACCTAAAAACTGTCTTTCCCCACTGCAAGTTTGTTTTATCCATCTTCAGTTCTTCCAGTTTCCTGGTTAAGTAGTTCTCCATTCTCACTTGGAGAACATCTGTCACCTTAAGTAGGTTTTTTGCTACCCTGAATCATCATGCTACCCTGAATCATCCTCCCTCTGACTCTGCTCCTGCATCTCCTTCACTCTCCACAGTGGAATCTCACCAATGTCTTCTACATGAAGGCATCTGCTTTCCAGCACTTCCCTTTCTGTAACTCCTTTCCTTCTTCCATGTCACGTATTAAGAATTTCTTTTCCAACTCCTCTGTTTGCCTCAGTTCTTCCATCCTCAGCAAACTGCTGTTCACTTCTCTTTCAGTTCTCACGCTCCCACCAAAAACATTCATTTTCTGATCCCCTGTTCTCACCAGCTACAGACTGCTCTGCTCTTCTTTGCCACCTCCAAGCTCATTCAACATACCTCTTCTCCAGTTTAATCCCAAACCCCCTGTAAGCTAGCCTTCTCCTCTTAGACACAACATAATCTGCTCTTACGTGTGTCTCTCACTGGTTTTGAACTGAACCAAAGCTGAAAAATAACAATCTATCATTGAAACCTTATCCTCCTTAAGTTTCCATGACTGTCTCTTTTTTTGTTTTCCCTCTGTGCTTCTGTCCATTACCATTTCATGCCATTTGGAGTTCTTTCAAAACCCACCTCCAGCATTTATGACAATCCAACCCTATGATGACTTAGTTATTATATTGAATATTCATCTCTGCCTGTTTTTATTCAAAGGAAAGTCTCAAAAAAACTGGCTCAGATTTGTTCTTCAGGGACATAACCCCAAAACCAGTATGTTTAAAACACTTTCAGTTGCATCTCCTCTGCAGTCACCATGACAAATCATATCTAGCCTGCCACTTACTTGCACTTTCCACCTCCATCTTTTTTCTCATAGCCAAATTATGCCGTAATCCTAGCAAGACTTTCTTTGAACATTTCTAGTAGAAGGCTTCTTGCATTTATCTGCATACTAAAAAACTCATCCGAATTTTCATTATGCCACACATTGATTGCTGCAACATCTGTTTCCTTACCCTTGCCATGCACTACCTTAATAATTCATCATCATTCAGGGAGATGGTAAGTTCTAAATCTTCCTCTCCTAAAATCCTTTCTGTGTTCTCCACATCTTTACAGCATCAGTGTACGCTGTCTTCAAGTCCATTTGCAATCCATCCCCAGCATATCATCTCTCAAGCTCTCACATCCAGATATTTATCATCTGGTTGTTAAAATTCCAGGTATGGGCATCCACATTATCTCCCATACTGCTCCCACTGCTCTTGCTGAGCTTCTTATAAACATCAACAAAGCCACTTCATTATTTTCCTTAAAAATCTCTATTTGAAATTCAGCTCTGCCATGATGCTACAGATTTGGATAAGTCTAGCCAACTGTCTATCATGCTGTGTGAACTACCTCATCCTTTCCAAACACTCTCTTACCTGTTACCTCTTGAATTAGAAGGTTTTTGAGGCAAGGATGATCTTCTTATTTTGTGTTTGTACAACACCTGATCCACCTAAATAAGAATTCTGTCTAAGAGTAGGACTCTTCAAGCACAATAGTGATGATAATACATGTCACAATAGGTAGAAATTGTAACATCGCAATTGTGCTGATATTGTTGTGCAACCCCTCTCTGTCTTCTGTATTTATATTGTTTTAGAAAATAATCTTCTGTATGTCTGCCTACCAAAAACATACACATCTTTTCCCTTGTTAAAAATACATTAAAACCAAGTTATATCTTTGATTTAACTTAAGACTACATTTAGTGGGACAGTGTCAGTCTAGATGCAATGTTTTATATATTATTGTTTCATGCATAAGGTTTTGGGATTCTGTACACAGATGCTAAATGTAGATAAATGGGCTCTTTGTTAGGCTTAGTGTAGTAAGGCTGTTAATAAATTCTAATTCTTCTAGAGAGGAAAGGTGATTCTTCTTTCCTGTGGAAACCTAGTCTCTTAGAAAACAGGTCAAAAGAGCCCCATGTGGGGGATACTGCTGGCATAGGTGAAAACAACAGTAGCTAAGTAGAGTTTAAATGCAACCAGGAGAGAAGGGAGTACGAGGGAGGAGTCAGACAGAGAAGCAAAATAGAGTATTTAAATATAATGAGAGGGGCATGCTTTGGGAAACTGTTTATGGAAAGTTACAAATGTTCTGAAAACAAAACTGATTTTAAGAAAATAATCACTGGAAAAATATGTGAGCTATCCTATCTAATCTGTTTTCATTCTGACATCATTGCTAGGGACACCAGAGCTCCATGGGGGGAAAAAGGGGTGGAAGACAATGTGATCTGTGAGACTATAATGATGTATGTCAGTACCATTATTCTGAGATGAGCTGAGGAGTGCAGTGTTGATGGATCTAGACATAGAGGAATTGCCCTCAGAGCTGAAGACACAGACTACTGCAAGAGAAAGCCACTCTGCAATCATGTCATCTCACCCCCTGTCTCGTTCCAACCAAACGCTGCCATAAAACTACAAATGATGCTCAAGGATGAAATACCTCACGGGGAAAGCTACCTACGTACACTTGAAGGTGCCTATTACACACAGTAAGAGATATTAGGATAAACGGAATCCATTAACCACAACTGGTCATTATTACTGAAATAAAGATGTATAGTTTCTTGAAATGTCAGATTGTCTAAATTACTGTAGTCTGGAAAGAAATATTATTTAACTTTATTCTGTGTACTATTTTCTTGTCATGGAGAAGTTATAAAAACACACTGACTTTAGAATCATAAAAGAACAACAAAAGTGTTTTTACTTTGCTAAAAGTCAATTTACTCCATCGGAAAATACAATGCAAATGATGGCTTGCACACATAGGTTGTTTTCATCAGGTATCAGCACTGTCATAAACACAATAAATTACAGTAAAAAGTGGACCGAGTTCAGAATATCTAAACAAATTAAATGTCAACAACTCAATTATTCATCTTTGCTTCTGCAAGTCAAAACAGTCACATCCTGATCTCGCAGGTTATAATTAGGCTGAGTCCTGGCTCTGTCAAAGCAGAATGTGTATCTTGCAATCTACCCACACATGTTCAGGAAGCCAGAAGAAAGGGCAGTGGTAATGCCTAAGAGGAGAATACAGCAGGTGGCTGAGCAGCACAGAAAACCTATTTTTAAACTAAGAGGCAGAGAGTAGGTAAGCTCTAGATCACTGGTACTTCTCATAGCCTAAACAAGTCTCGTTAAATAAGACAGTAAAACTATTTCTTACAGACCACGCGCTGTTCCGTCTGTTACTTCCCCCCTCCTGGAAGCGCTCTCTTTGGCTTAGGAGTGCTGCGCAGACCAGCTAGCAATTCTGTGGTGGGGATGCGCAGAAAACCCTCGTCCCTGTTGAATCGCCACAAACACCTGTGCCAGGCAAATCTTGCGGAGTAAACCACTTGCCATTTCGGTGAAGGATGGTTGCAGCACCCACCAAATGGAGAAGGAAAATATTGGTTTGTAGCCCTTGCGTGGAAATGGTTGCACAGGGAGGAATGAAACCGTAAGTCTTCGATCAAGAGCCCAATCTTCAAAATGAAATGATCCCATTCAAGAGCAATACTTGCAAATTACACATTTCAAAATACACATTTTAGGAAAAGCTTTGTAAAAGGATGTCAGTGCGGTTATAGCAAACTCTACCACCTGAGAATTGTGACTGTCACCCTTTATTGCACGTATTAAATATGCAACGCTGTATAGGAAATTCATGATAAAATTCTTTTTAAATTACTGCTTGCTCAACTGAGAGCTTGGTTCTGGGGAAAGCAACAGCCAGTTTGCAGAGAATAATAATAAAACCAGTATCACTCCCTTTTGTTGCATTGTTTTCTCTCGAGACCCTAGGAAAGAAACAATATCTATTCACTTCTTCATGGCTTTTGTTTCTTCTGTATGTAATGAAATGTCACTGCAAGAAAGAATAAATGAATAATCTGCTTCCATCCATGTGGCAATTTCTGCACTTTTCAGCTAAGCAAAACTCCCATTGATTTTTGCCTGTTTAAAGGCTCTTCTAAAACGCTGTGATGGTATCTTGGCCCATGTATTTACACTTACACCTGCCTAAACCATATGGATAATGCCACTTCCTCAGTATCCTCTTGCCATCCACTTTCACTGATGCTTACATCAGATTTATTCTTACCTGGCTCTTAGTGTCAGTGGCTTGATACAGATGCGGTGGGTGAGCAGCTCTTTCCTACCGAGACTGTATTACATTGGTCAGCCATCAAACCGGTAGCTACCTGTGCGCCTAGCTGGTAGAGTGACTCACAGGAGCTCCTAGAGAAGACACGTGTAGGACTTGGCACTTCACGCTGTTTCCAACAGATCAGACTGCTCTGATCTGCACTGGAGGGCCAGCCTGACACCGAGCCAGCTAGGTTGTGGGACCAAACAAGGGAGCCAAGACAACCTGGCTGCTGCCTTCAAGTGTTTGTCTCTGACCTGGATCACTTCACAACCGCCTTAGGAGTCCCTGGGAAAAACACTTAGGTGGCCTAGACTTGGGCATTTTCCCTTCTTTTTATGGGAAAAATGTCTACAAATGGTATCTTGTTATGAATTAGACCTGCTGCTTATTCGTATTCAGAGTCATATATGCTTGTTTTACCTGGTAATTCATATTTTTTCTTATATTTAACTTTAGTGTCTTAGTGGAGTCTAGTCTAGCTTCTCAAAACAAAATCTCTATTATGATGTGCATGTCAGGAAAAAAAAGGGCTTGGCCTCCACATCCGTGCCTGATTTGCAAGGGTTCACATTGGAAAATTCCATCTTTTTAGCTGAGTGAAATTAGCCTTAAACTTTTGGATGCAGTAAACAAAAATCTGTTGTACTCTAACATTTCTGTTACAACCACAAGATGAGGGAGAAAAATATTGTGACGAATACTGAAGAAACCCAGAAGTGAGTTATGATGTTTGACTTCACACATGTAAAATTATGGACTGCTGTCCTTATTGAAGCAAAGCTCAAGATTAAAATTTATAATAAAGTGTTCTATCTTGTCTATCACACACCATATTACGGGAAACATCCAAAAGAAGGCAGATCTCAGTAAAAAGAGTAACTACATCATATTAGCGTGTGAAACTGGTTACTTGTGAGAAGCACTGTAGGAAAAGGAAATTGATTTTGTGTAGGTTATAACAAAAAACCCACAGTTCTCTGCTCAGATTTCGCCACAGCAGTGGTTCTGTCCATGCCTTCTCACAAAAATTCAACATGTACTACATTGCTTACAATCTGGCCTCATATTAAAATGACAAGATATGCTGATAGAAAAAAATTGTTTTAATTGCTAGCATATGTTACCGGAAATTCATCTAGTTAGTTTTAAGCATTAAAGCATTACCTAGTCATTTATCTTAATTTTTGACATGTAGCACCACTGCCTTCGATCCTGGAATCAGTTACAGGCATAGGGGGATAATTAAGGACCGCAAAAGCCATTGATAATATCTGGAGTAGCAACATTGGCAGCACATTTTCTACCCTTTAGACAACAGCGTCACACCTTGAAGTTCAGTTCAAGTTATCCTTGTAGCTATGGATAATGTGATATACTCCTGACACACAACATGGGAATATCCATATACAAACTGGGAGTTTTAGCAGACTTGTAAGCATGAAAGTTTCAGACGATCAGTTTGACTGCCGTCAGGTCTTTCAGACGTTACATTAGAAAACCTCCAGGACCTTTCTTCTGAACTATAAAGCTCCAAGTCTCTGACTACACTGGCAAGCACCAAGGCCTAACAGAAGACCTACAGAGTGCAACAGTCGGTGCTGAGGGCCTGATCTCCAAGCTATGCACATTTCAGGGATTCCTAGTGCTCGACTAGTTCAGTCTGAGTCCCACCGAGTGCTCGTTCGTGGCTGGAGTGCAGTAGGTGCACTCCTGGAGCACCTCTGCCAGTTTAGCTTCATCCAAAAGGGATCTACTTAGCGCGCTCCAATGCCACTCCACACTGAGTCCAAGCGCTATAAGCAGACACAATGACAGCATTTTACTTCAAAAGTGCATCCCTGATCCAAACTAAAACACTTAGGTGCCCCAAGGCTCATGAGGCAGTCTGTGTGGAATGACAAATGAAAACGAGGAGCCTGATTTTCATGCACTGCAATGCCTTAGGTTCTGTTATCTGCCTGCGCAGATTTTTTTAAGGGTTAGTGTTAGATTAGCAATACTCCACCATCGCCGAGTCCTACGGCATGGTACATCCAGTGGGCTTCACAACATTTTGCTAATTTAAACAGCCACTGAAGCATACCAAGAAAATGGGAGCCGAGGTCCCACGCCCGTAACTTGCAGAGCTGCATTTTGCCACGATGCATCTGATACCCGACGTTTGCCTGCAAGTGGCTTTAGTTTTTAACCCTGTTTTTAATTTGTGTAGGCAAAGCTGGAAAGTGCCAGCCTGACAGGCGCCAGCAACAGAACCCGCAAGCTGAGACGAAGGCTCTGAACAAGCCGGAGAAGTGCTGGAGTGCTGGAGGCACTCTCACCCTGTCAGGAGCTGACCTGAGGGAAATGGAGATACCGATTTTTAACATCTCCCCCTCCACCCAGCAGCAGCAGCTCCTGCGGCCCCCCCGCCCCGTTCCGCACGCGGGTGACTAACGGCTCTGCCTGCCGGGGGCGGGGACCAGTTTCCACGCCAAAAAAAAAAAAAAAAAAAAAAAAAAAA
>Ga0065711_1040853_pt1 | contig 16624 bp, 8 predicted proteins | sample Hoacrofraction12_FD_59098 | JGI IMG/M metagenome (GOLD analysis project Ga0065711, IMG submission 59098) | Hoatzin crop microbial communities from Cojedes, Venezuela - Epithelial fraction 12 v2 (version 2) | ecosystem: Host-associated > Birds > Digestive system > Esophagus > Crop | place... | reverse complement strand
AAGCCTGTAGCATTGCATGGGGTTGTTGTGACCCAAGTGCAGGACCCGGCACTTGGCCTTGTTGAACCTCATACAGTTGGCCTTGGCCCACCGATCCAGCTGTCCGGTTCCCTCTGCAGAGTGCTCCTACCCTCGAGCAGATCGACACTCCCGCCCAGCTTGGTGTCATCTACAAACTTACTGAGCGAGCACTTGATCCCCTCACCCAGATCATTGATGAAGATGTTTAACGAGACCGGACCCAAAACTGAGCCCTGGAGGACACCACTCGTGGCCAGCCGCCAGCTGGATTTGAAGAAATAGCTGTGTATGGGCACCACAAAGTATGGGAGGGAGTTTCTTGTGAGGTTAAAACTTGAAATATCAGACTGTTCCTGCCTGTGAGAAGTCAGAGTGAAAAAGAGGGCTGGAGATGATGACACAAGAATAGATAAAGAATGGGGGGAGGAAGGGGAGGACAAATCTTTATGACCCTCCTTTGGGACCATCTGAATACAGAAGGCAGTGCTGCTAACTCCTCGAAAATCTGTCACCTTAGTGATGAGCACACCTGAGAAAACCTGCAAGAAGGTCGTCTTGCTTTTTGCTGATCTTCTTATGGTCCTGGGGAAAATTTTTATCTAAATCTTTGCAAAATATGCAGATTACAACAGCAATTAAAACAACCAGAAAAAGAAAACAAAAAATTGCGTGCACACATGGTCCTTTGCAAATGAGAACTTTTCTGCAAGGAAAGCACGAGATTCAAAATGTTCCATTTAGCAAAAGTGACGAAGTCTTAAGGGGCAGCATAAAGAATAAAACTTTTCCTTCTCTCCACCTTTTGCTAACAGCCAAAAAACCTGCTCTGCAAAAGGCCTTTAATGCGAAACCTCATTCCAGCTCTAGAAAGACACTTGATTTCTGTCTACAGCGACTGTGGTTTTGCCCCCCCCATCTATAATAAATGGGATTTTCTCCTCTTTTATACTAATATTTCTCATCCTTCATGTCCTTTGTGGAGGGCAGAGCTGCTGAGTGAATTTCTTAGGTTTCAGAACAAAGGGAATTTTGAAAGAGTAAAGTTGAGCAGAGGGATTTCTCCCAAAGAGCTCCAGCCAGAAGCTGCAGGAAGAGCATGGCCCCCAGGTTAGCTCCTTCAGCAGGCAAGAACAGCAATTCTTTGCCTAGAACTCACCTAAGAGCTTGCCTCTTGGTGGCCAACACCAAGGAAAAATCACCTACTTTTGATCCAAAAAGCTCCTAGGGCATTGCAAACACCCCGATCACAGTAGGAGCAGCTGGCACAGGATGTTTTCGATAGCACACTTCCCTTCTGGATCCTAAAGGAAAGCTTTTCAATGCATGACCCTGGTTGTGCAGCACCACATGCTTGAAAACCCCCCTCTTCGGAAACCTGATTTGTCAGTTCAGAGAGCACTTTCCTCGGGAAGGAAAACTTCAGTGCCGCTTGTGCCTAAGTGTGATTTTTGCTCTGATCTCAGACCATTAGTGTCCTCTGCAGCGAGGAATATGAATGACTGATCTGCTGCTGGGTTGCACCTAGCACAGCGAGATACCGGCAGAAGGGGGAGACGGCACATAATGCTCCTGGCAGGTTTAAGTGCTCTGTACAAATGTAGAAGGAGTAAGAGAGAAGAAAAAAGAGCCAGCATGGGGGAGAGCGACCACAGGCATGTAACAGCCTTCCCGACCTAGTGATTTATTTATAGCATTCCTAGAGGGGAAGAAGCCATGCAAAGATCATGAGCTACAGTAAGTAGTATGCCAGCATATTATTTAGCAAGCAACAATACAAGGCAAAAAATCTACAGAGGATGGAGAAAAGCGTCCACTTCTTGTGAGGTTATTGAACAATTAGAATCAAGGAATGAGAGAGTTTTATTTGGAGGAACAAGAATGATTTCCCTTGCTTCTTTTTATAAACAAATTACAGGAGGATTCTTGGGTTTGTTTCCTCGAAAGCCAGGGTGTTGCCTCTCCCAGAGCACACCTACACCGTGCTTTCCTCCTGGTCTGGCCAGCTCTTTCATGGGCCTTTGCAGGGAATTTTGGATACTGATAGCCATCTCAGGTCTGTAAGAGAAAATGCTCTGTTTGCTCCGAGATGCCTGGGAGATATATTTCACAGCGAGCTGCTGTCTCCAGGGTAGATGAACAATGAAAGGTGCGTCGCAGAGACTAGGTCTCCGATATAGCACAAAAAAATGCAGAATCTGTGTCAGCTGAAGCCAGTTGCAGTATTCACTGACCTGATGAATACTTGCATTGGCAGATGGGAACGTTTCTTAAGTACAGTATTGCATAAGGGAACTGCACAAAGATTAACTCTGAACTCACTGAAAGGCCTGATTCTGCGAGGTGCTGAGTCCCTGCAGCTCCCGATGGAGAGCCCATTACCTTGGCCACCATAAATAGACGCTACCTATGAGGTTCAACTTCGCTTCGGACAGGAGCAAACTCTGGATTTCACCAGGATGGTGCAGTCAGCAGCGGGACCTGCAGCAGCATAGTAGGAGGCTGCACCGCGCCGTGGAGAGAGCAGCGGGGAGCACAGGGTGTTTGGTAGCGCTCGTCAGACCTTTCACATCACAAAACATTAAGCCCTAAACGAGGGCACAGTCTCATTTTAGAGTTCTTGACTATGATGCCCAAATTGGACCTCATCATAAACAAAATTTTAAACAAAAGCCTGGGCCACCACAATTTGTTTCTGAATTTATCTATCTTCTGCTTCAGCTTGGGGATTTCAAAAAGGGGAAGCCCCTGTGGCCTGAAGAATCTGTGGGGACACAGGCACCAAGTCTCCCAGTTGCCTCTCCAGCTGCGCAAAGCTGAGGGTCTGATGACCTGAAGAAAGCTCAGAAGCATCAGCATTGACTTGACTTGAGGAGCTGGATTTAATTACTCCAGGAGTGGACTTAGTGCTTGGACTTGCATCCCAATCACACTTGTCTGTCATTCATAGACTCCTAGCGGAAAAAAATAATCTCCATTTCTATATGGGAATATAATAATCAATCAAGCTTTATCGCTCCTGTTTCCATTCTAGCAGATTATAACTACATAATAAAAGCACATAATGAAAACATCATAAAAACACACAGTAAAAACACATTCACCATGTGAGCATTGCCATCTTAGCACATCCTGAATAGAAATGCTGAAGAGTTCTTGAGGCTTCTGTTATGTACCAGTAAGCTCCATACACTACATCACACCCACCCTTTCCACTCGAGGAGTGCTAACTGTGTAAACGACAACAGTTATGGAAGACGCACGTAAACATCTAGATTCAGCAAACTAAGAACATGAAAGGTCTCCACAAGAGTTTTGCCTTCTTGGCTTTAAAAAGTTGGTTAGAAAATTCTGTGAGAAAAACCTGTTCATCCGCTTTTGTTGTATTACACCCCTCATTGGAAAAGCCACATGAGAAGGGTGTTGTGTTCACACTCTTCTTCCCTGTGGTTTAAATTAAGGTTCACCTTCACAGGCACTCCGTTGCTTTACTTTGAAGGATGCAAAGATCTCATTCTGCCTCCCTGCTCTAGTTTCATTTTCCTGACAGTTTTTCATATTCACTTCATTCCATATTTCACTTCATTGCCCTGGCAGAGCATGGTTTCCTCTCACCTCAGATGAATTAACACCCTGAACCTGCAATAGCACCTGGACGAGGGGACGATTCTGCACCCTGATGGAAGATACTGGTCCATGGTAACTCCGCTTTACACCCAAACTCTTTTGATTCATCTCAAATGGCTCTCACTGTGTTGATGCAGATATCAGTGGCAGAGTAGCAGCACCCTCACACTTGTTTTCCCACTCCGTGTAGCAGCGACTCCTTTATCTGGGGCAAACTGCTTAGGTCAAAGCCTTGTGTAGCTGGCCACCAAACCTGCCCACTTGTCCCTGCTCAGATTTTCCAAGTTTCTCACACAGATATTTCAGCGAGCGGAAATAAAGCTGAATAAAGCAGAAATTAACCATCAATCCCTCCTGCGACTTTAGCCTTCACTTCCACAGTGCTGGAGTAGTTACCTCTCACTTAATAAGAGCCTCTTGAATTCTACTCACTGTCGAAGATTTTGTTTTGGGTTTGAAGCCAACATTACAGTGACACTCTGAACTTCATGGCTCAGCTACACGTTGATTTTTGTATATTTTTTTACAGCCACAGATGTCACTGGTAACATCTAAGACAACTGAACCTGGTTATCTTAGAGATTAAAGGCAATATTGTTCCCAATTTTCTCCAGCTGCCTGTTTTGTGTCTTCAGGAAGCACTTTGCACTCACATGGCTTGGCTTTTTTTCTCCATTACTTCTCTCTCCTTTGTTTGCTTGACACTTTCATGCAGAGAAAGGGGAGAAACACAAACTAGGCAAATGTGATTTGATCACAGAGCTGGTAGGGGGCAGGTACAATCTCCCTGCCTGGAACTCTCTTGTGTGTGATCAGCTGGAGTTTGTTTGGAGAGAGTCCCCTGAAATTATGTAGCACGATGTATGTATGTATGCCGATCCAAAGCCCACGATCAAGGGATGCCTTTGCACGGACCCTGAATCAGGCCTAGAATGTAAATATTCCCTCATATAATTTGCAGATGTGGGAAAAGCTGGAGGCTGGTTTACCAAAACCCATAGACTGATTCAGCCGCAGAGCAGAAATTCCTGGCCCCGGTCCCTCGATTCCTCTCATGAAACATAAAACCACCATCAGAGTCATTTTTTTTCCAAGTTCTCAGCATCTTCAGAGACACACTAAATTAACCTGAACTCCCTTGGTTTCCCTTAATCTTACAAAAAATGCAAGATGCAAAGCAAACCCCTTGTCTGCATACGCATTACAGACGAAGGCGGTAAAGCTGCTCCCGTTACACCAGCTCTCAATTTGGTCCCTGGGATTTTAACTGTTCCTTTATCTACTGAAAAGGAATGTTAAAAAGTTTAATTGGCATGTAATAAGATAACTATAACAAGTTAATTAGTTCTCAATTAAATTGCGTTTACCATACTTTCTGAATGTGTTGTTAGCAATTAATGACACCTAATGAACTTGCAGTAGGGACTGAGTTTGCAACGATAAGGAAAATAATAATAATAATGCTCACACGTGGTTTCCTAGCGCATTAGAAGCAACAAATGATTTAATAAGTATGTGGTTAAATCACCATATCTTGTGCAGCCGCTGGAAGGGAAGCATCCAGGAAATTTATTCTAGCACATCTAACAGGGTCTGGGAGGAAACAATCGCTTTTCTGGATGGGTCTTGTTGGGAAAAAGAATTCCCCCGAGAGCAGTAGGAGAATTGCAAAGGAGAAGAGAAACCAAAGCTACAGGATAAGGTCAGTTATCCAGTTTAGACTTAAGAAAGAATGACGAAGAAAGATCATAACAAACAATTGGAATAAGGTGGAAACCCCGGTGGAAGAAGGAAAAGGGTCGAATTCTTTTCCAAGATCACTTAAGCAGCTGAGTATAGGGAGAGTAATTTGTCTCTGTGCTTCAAGTTAACCTCACCGTAAGGCTTTGCACCATTAGAGTGCCACACTGAATAGGCATTAGAAGGAAAAAAAACCCCTACAAACTAATTTACATTTTAATGAATTTTTAATTGAACCAAAATCTGTTGTTTCTGTTTAAAGATGCAGTGTTGACTTTGTGGTCTGTGCTGCTGAGAGCCAAGTGGGATCTTAATGTGATAAAAACAATGATAACGCTAAGCTTAATTAGGTTTGAAAGTGTGCCTGGGAAAGTGATGTGCAATAAAAACATTCCCTTCCTGCATCGAAGCCGGGCAGAGCCTGGGCCACTCGGCTGTCCTGGCCACAATGAAGCAAGAAGCAGAGCGGCTGCTTTGTGCCTGTGCAAAGCTCAACCCATTGCATGAGTGGCGGGGGTGAGAAAAGCCTGATCCCATGTGCCTTAGGAGCACCCACGGCAACTTTAGTTCCATCTTCTCCTGCCATTAGATCCAGTTTTAATGACAGGCAGGACCTACTGGGGTTTCTCTAATCACTTTCCTCTTCATAACAGGCTACACTGAAATGCCAAAGCTGGGGAATTATACGTTCCAAGGCCAGGATTCAGAGGCATAGGCTCTCATCCCCTTCTCCATCCTGGAGCACGCCTCCAGCAAAACAAACATATCCTCCCCCTGTGCATCCAAGCCTGCCTAGAGCAAGGAGACAAAAGAAAATCCCTTACATGGGGATTTCTCACCATCTGCACTTGAATTTAACAAAAATGCTCCCCAGTATTGAGGTGCGCTTGTTAGTTTTCTCTCGGAGGTTCCTGTAATCCTGTTGCAGACATTTTAAGGCATTTTGTTGTGTTTTTAATGTCTTGTATCGAGTGATTTGCCAAGTTAACCGTGGCACACACATATCTAAGGAGCTCAACGAAATGGCAGCAAAGCAGCTATTTTAACATTAGTTTCTTGCAGGTCCTCTTCTTTCCTCCTTCCTCTGGCTGCCTCCGCTCCTGGGAGGATTGCTCGGCTCATAACATGCTTAGGGTTTCACATAATTAAACCTTGGTAGTACTAGTTCTTATTTATTAGATTATTGTTGGTTTGGTTGTACGATGAGTGTAAGCTGAATACACCCCTCACCTCCACAGAGAGCCTGAGCATCTGACACTCCAGTGAACCCAAATAAAATCACAGCAATCAAAAACAAGCTATGGCAGCAGGTTTCAAAACCTGTTAAAATCATTGTGTGAGCTTCTTCTTCAATATCCTGCTGCTACCTACCAGGTCCTGCATTTTGCAACAATTTGCTCCGCTACTGCTCTGTTATAGACTTGAATTTATATTGCGTATGAGTCACTAGCCTTCAATACTCAACTTTGTCCTTTACATTAAACGCCATGTTATTTTTGACTTTTAAAAGTAAGGATTCACCCGACCAATTTATTTCATACCTCCTCCCGGTGTCAGTGGGCAGTAATTTGGTTCCTTGTTAGCATGGGCTGGAAAACATGTGCCTTCCTAAAAAAAGTGAGTTTGTCACTAAAAAACATCCTTGCATGCATAATGGGCACAGAAGAGTTAAGACAGAGACTCTCCACCTCGTCACACACCTGAAACTCTCCTTATTTCTAATTGGAAGCAAGCAACTCTATCAATTTTTCAGCTGCTAGCGATTTTGCCTTCAGAGGCGTTAATCTCCCTTTCCCTACTTTGCTGCTGTATCTCAGCTGCTGCTCTCTGGAGTTGGATGGTCCGGACAGAGAGCACCACAGCTCTCCTCCCATTGCCTTGGCTCGGGAAGCTATTCGTGCCTGCCCCGCCTGGCTTTGCAGCAGCAGGAGCTGTCAGCAAAGGCTGCTGTGGCTGGGTGTGATAGGCAGAGTGGTCCAAGAATAGCCCTTGGTCCTGGCAGGGCATAATCCCAGAATAGCTGGGACATTAGTAAGTTAACGGAAGGGGAAAGAAGTCACTAGGAATTCTGAATTTTGATCAGGGACACCGTGACACCCAAAGCCACGCATGTGGAGAGAGGTGATGAACAGAGCACCGGGCTTGGCAGGCTCTTGCCTTTGCACGAGACATCGCGGTGGGGATTCGCCTGCCCGTAGCAGGTTAGCTGAGCCTCTCCGGGCAGCTGGGGTGCTGACAAGTGCCAGCTCCCAAAGGGCAGATCTGGAAGAGGTTAGTGTGCTTCCAGCGTCTTGTGGTCTCTCTAAACTCCTTTTTCAACATGGCCGTTGCGCGTGAGCGTTTCCAGAGCTGGAAGGCTGGATGCAGATCCAGCTATCAGGGTTGGGAAGCTCTCAGGGGACAGACAGAGACTGAGAAGAGGCCTTTTTGCATGCCTTTCTGCCACACTTGCGCGGGAGCTTGTCAGTCTCTAGCCCATAGGAACAAGCTATCTTGAAATCCAGGAAACAGCTGCTAAATGGCAGAGATGTCTTTGCATTTATACGATGATCATTACTGGAGTGTGTGAACTCAGGCATCTGCAGATGAGCTCTAAATATGGGTGGGTGCCGGTTCATTTTGCTTTTTGTTTCTTCCTTCAAAATGGGTCTTTCAACAAATTGTGCCCTTCCTCCTCTGCCTTTCTCTCTCCTCCCGTGCTGCTGCTGTGGGAGGTTAAACATCAAGTCAGCTGAACAATTTTCCATTTTGCTCTGACAGTCGCAGGCATTTGAGGTCACCTGGAGCTCCTGTGGCACCAAGCGATGGACCAGGCCAAGTGAGGACTTTCTCCTTCTCTAATGAGCCTCAGCAGCATGGCTGGCAGGTCCTGGTGGGTGCCACAGCAGCTTAGGACATTTCCTTGGAGGGATTTGTAGCTGAAAGCTGTGCCTCTGAATTTAGCTTGATCTGGGTGATACGGGCTCTCAGACCCAGACAGCATTCACTTTCCTGCTTTGAGAAATACTGATACTCAGTAAACCACTCTGGATGTCAGATAAAAATAAATGGCAAAGAGGTAAACCACCATTATTTACTGTTGAGGTCTTTGCTGACCGGTGGGTCCAGCTGTGCTGGCACCTTCAAGACCAGACCTTGTTGCAGAGCTGAAAGAGAGGGGCTGGATGTGCAGCCGCAGATGAGTTTTTTCAGAGCAGGCTCAGGGGTTAGTGCACCCCAGGACATACCTTGGAGGTGCGTCTGCTGCTGGCATGCTCGTACGAATGGGGAGAGGGTGGGACGTGGAGCTGCCCGGGCTTTTGCTGAGCTTTCAGGTGGAGTGGGCACAGCTGGTAGTTCCAGCACAGTGAAAGCTGAATATCCATGCTGCCAGCCACAATTTACTGACCAAACACTTACTACAAAGTTATTTTTGTGATGGACTGTAAAAACAAAACACCCACCACTAGCTAATTGCTTTTTTTGCCTATTTAGGTCCCTATGGCCCAGCACTACAGAAGAGACACTTCTGAAATGAAGGATCCCTTAGAGATTATTTCTTTCCATAGCGCTATGTAAAATCGCTTTACTTCTCCCCCACAGTTGAATCAGATCCACTGATCTTACGCTGCAAGCTTTGCCTCTCCCTTTTCACCTGCTTCTGCCTCTGTTTCGCATAGTCTGGTAATGATTTCAAGATACAAGAACTCAGTGCCTCCTCATAACGAGTCCACTTGTATCACAAAGCCTAATTTTGGGTACCTGGATGGAAAATATTGTCAAGATCCCATTTATGATGAAAATGTCTTTAGTTCTGAGAGAAGGATGATTTTGCAGTTCTATTCAGGAAAATGAGGACAACGAAGGGAATTTAGTGCAGAAGGGTCCAGAAAGCACCTGTTCCACTTGCTGCAGGCCACAAAGCACTTTCCATCTCTCTCTACCTAACTTCATGTCTAACAGGAAAAAAATAGGCCCACAATGCATCATGTTGCAGGAGGTCTCCCAGCATCCTAAGTCAGCATGTTTGAGAGAGAAAGGTACCTGAAAGATGGGTTTATGTGAATGTTGCTGCAGTGGTTTCATATATTGCCTCCTCCTCAGAGGGGAATGTGGACCTGCACCTCAGTTGCACCCAAGCAGGTTCTGGCATCCTTCTTCAAAGCCACCATTACCGTGTGTTGCACGATACAGAGCTGTGTGCAGAAGAGGCTGAGGTGCTAAGCTGAGGGCAGAACAGCTTTGGCAGATAGGCAGCAAAACAGCTGGAGGCTGTAATTTCTTGTGCTGTTGCAGCAGGAGTTCATCTGCCAGCGCTCTGTAACCAGGAGGTCCTAGTGAGTACGTGGCAGTGCACCCATTTCCAACTATGCTTAGCTCAATCGTGATCATTTTGTTCCCCAGCTCTGTAATGGGGATAGGCATAGAAAAAGCCGTCTTTCCGAGTGGATTGATGTAGTTGACTCAAGCAGAGATCAAAAACTTCTAGAAGATTAGGACTATGGTCTTCTTTGAACGTGGATAGTTCTTAGCACAACAGAGCCCTGACTTTGGTTAGGCCTACTGCAAACTAAGATGTCTAATAGATTATATAAAGGATGGAAGAATTTAAACAAAACACTTCTGCCCAAGAAGATAAAAGTGATTTTCAATAGCACACTTTTCAGTTTTTCACCAGGCCTCAGGTGCTTTCTGAATAATGAAACAGATGAACAAGTGAAATACATATGCTTAAACCACGATGCTAATTGAAATACATCATGGTCAAAAAGGGCATGTTCTGCACAGGCAGAGATCAGCCCGATAAAGCAACCAAAGAGAGGGAATAGTGCTTCAGAAGGGTTTAAAAGCCCTTCCCATTCGGCAGGAGTGGCTCGCATTTGCAAAACATTTATTCAAGTCTTAGCTGCCAACAAATCCTTGAATATAGCTATGCTATTGAGAGGTTGCAAAGTGGCAGTGGCCTCTTTAATCATTGTCCCATTCAAGCCCTAATCAGCACAGCATATGCAGGAATGAGTGGTAGAAGCTGAGAATTCACCTCCTCAGCAGGGTGAGGCTGTGTGTGTCTCTTCTTTCTAATTAGAAGCTCTATTCAGATGTTAATCAGCAACATCATGATTAAGGAGGATTAAAGAGAACACTTGGACATCACTTCACTGATGTGGCTAAAGAATTTTTTTCATTTTTGTAACAAATAAAGATGTTCCTCTCCTGGTGGAAGTCTGTTTTCCAAGTGTTGTTTGACTTCACCTCAGCAGCGAGGATGCCACCCCTCTTGCACGATGCTGTGACGATGGAGGGCAGTTATTTCACACCCAAGACCTTCTGCCTTTTGCCGGCCATCTGAGGTCCTTAGTAAATGTTGCTGGTCTGTTGAGGCAGCGATTGTGGACTCGGTCACCACAGCCAAGGGGAACTTGGGACATACCGAAGACAAAGATGGCCTCAGAGAAGGTGACAGGAATAAGCCCTCTGCTCCCCTGACATAAGCTTTGAGCTCTCTCCTCGGTTATTCCAGTGCTTTAATGACCCCCTCATCCCATCTCTTCCCTGCCAATACAGGCTCCTGAACTGCCCTGCTTGGATTTTTCTTCAGAGAAAAGAAGAAAATCACTGGCGGGGCGAGATGAAATCAAATTAATCTGAGCTGAATGGGAGAAGTCAGTGAAGGAATATTCTTACAGCTAATGGAAATGGACATAACCCTGCAACTGGAAAGGACAAAACCACTGGAGATTATATCAGGGTGACTCCAGACCAGACAGAACAAAGATGAGCCACAGAACCAATGGCACTTTTCATCCAGAATTTCTCTGCTCTCCCCTCTTCAAAGCGAAAAGGTGCTACATGACTAGAGACCATGCCCTTCTCCAAAGCCCTCTCCCAGAGGGCCTGCATCACATGCCATGCCTTGCTCAGCGATACCACGTCATTCCCAGTGCCCTCCCGTGCCCCATAATGGGGGGAAACAAAAAGCTCTCTTGTGTTTCTTCTGAGAGAAGAACTCCGCTGGCATAAAATGAAACCGTTTGTCTAATGTTTGGATAAAAATCCCTTCAAAGAGTCTGTACTGAAACTGGCAAGTCCTCCAAACACACCGAATGATTTAATTAAAGGTGACAATTTAAACAGAAATATTAGTGGATAGCGACCTCATTGTAAGTCTGTATTTCGCTATTACAAAAAGTTAGCAGCAGGTGAGACTGCCCTCCCAAATCTGATGTTGTAACATAATCAAAATCCTGACACAAAAATATTCCTCTGAACTCTGAGGCCAGGGAGAACTCCCTTCATTTGCGTCTTTAAAACAAAACAAAAAAAAGAAAAAAAATCAAGGCAATCAGTTCATTTCTGGAGGAGAACTGGGATGCTGCCTCCTGCCTCTTCCTTTGCACAGTATTCATTAAGCCGTGATGATTCCTGACTGGCTGCTCCAGCTGAGACACAGGATGGGTTCAGCCCCGAATTGCCCTCGCTGTCTGGAGGCATTTAACTCCGGGGGTGACAACATACAGATTGCTGTGGGTATTCTGAGGCTGCCTCTGCTCTGTAAGGCGAAGTGTTGACTTCAGCTGAGTTTCTGACAATACAAAAGCAGGCAAGCAGGGATTCAGCCCTGCACTGTATATTATATATGATTGCTTGGGGCAAAAAACTACCAGTGTCTTTAATTCTTCTTGGTATTGTACAGGGGAAAAAAAAGTGGTGGCAATAATAGGCTGTGTGCTTGCAGAGTACTTCCAGGCTGGATTCATTTTTAAAGTCAGCTAAAGGTTAGCACAGAGTCGTCAAGGATTTCTGAAGATTAGGGGTTTTCAGAGTGTACAATTCCCATGTTGAGATGCTGTTAGCAGTCAATACCCAGCCTGAATCTTCGAGTATCAGGTGAGCCTTCGGCATACCTTCATGTCACACTAAGACATTCACATCTCAGCCACCACCACTAAAAGAGTGACTCTTTGAACTGGAGTCTTGTCCTATCTAATGGGGATAGATTGTAATCTTGGGAGGCACATCTATGCCAGGTTTGATGTACCCGGCATGGACAACAACGACAGTGGAGGTCCAGTGGAGTAAACAGTTGTGTAAGCTATACCAACTCATGGTCTATTGACCCACGGCGACATCTACATCCCTCCACTGCTTCTGGTACCTGCAGGAGGTAGATTAAGTGTGGCTAGACCAACCTGGCCAAATGACAGTATAGCTACACAAAAAAAAATCAGGGGAGAACTGGAATGGTATCATAGTGTGCCAGAGGGAAGGTGAGCGAGAAGCAATTATTCACTGTTCTTGCAGCAGAAGAACAAGGGATCATCAAATGAAATTCTCTAATTGCAGAGTTAAGCAAAGAAAAAAAAAGTACTTTTGCACACGTTTAAACTGTGGAATATATTGCCACAGGATTACATGGAAGCCAAAAACGTTCATGGCCAGAAAAACTGTCAAGAGTCTTTAAAAAGAAAGACTTAAACATTGTCCAAAGAAGTGCATACACTACTACTGCCTAAAGGTAAAAGGCCAGACAGATGTTTCCTCTCTTCCTATACCGAAACTGTCTTCTGCTGATCACCGTTACAGAGAAAAGCAGAGCAAAGCAGATGCTTGGTTCAGCTGAGTAAAATAATTCTTACATCCTTACAAAAAAAAAAAAAGTTGCGTTCATGGACTTGTCCTTTCCAGGGAAGCTCAGGATCTCCAGATACCATTTTGACAAATTTTGGAAATTAATCAAATAATCAAATACATCTTTGACTGATGCTGGACAAGGACTGCCTTGTTGGCTGACTGCAATTAATCCCAAGAGTCCCTCCACACCCTAACGGATTACCGTGTCTCCGAAAGGTCATTCCCTACCGCTGGAGCACTCCCAGGATAGGCGAGCCCCACGTTAGCAATGCCATCCATGTCCTTATGCAGTAGCGTTGCATGCTTCTCCTCGCACTCAGGCTCTCAGTTCCTCTGTCCCTCATTGCGAGCCAGCAGACTGAGAGGAGCCTGTCTGAGCTTCACAGCTGCCCGAGTCTCTGACATTTTCCTGCCGTCACCGTGGCCACGTCTAAACAGCATAATTCAGTGCTCTGCAGAGCTGTATGAGCCAGCTCAGAGTCAGGCAGCATCTGCACTATTGGCATCCGAGCTGCATGCACACAGAGCTCCCTGGAAGTTAGTGTACATTACTGCTCACCCGCAGGGCTCCTTTGGTGTCGTTTGCACCTTTGCACGGTGGATACACACCTTTGCTTAATTTTAAGCGCATAGTGATGAGGTCTAACATCCCCCTTGCTGAAACTGTAAAGACAGAAGACTGCAAAGCACAGCCATGTCAAGCTGTGCCACCTCAACCTATCTTTCTGCACTCCCTGCCAGCCTTGGGAAGGTGAGGGGGAAGACTGGCAGGATTAACAACGCACCAGAAATACAGATTTACAGCTTCGGTTGTTAGCACAGCACCATCAAATCCAGCGATGAGGCTTAGCAGGGCAAGCAGCAGGTCTCTTGTGGTTTCTGCATGCACAGCCACCTCCCCAGCAGCCTGCAAGAGGCCTGCCAGCCTGCCTGGAGCCATGCAGGTCCCAGAAGGTCCAGCAGACACTTCCTGGCCACACTAGAAGCCCACACTTGGAGACATTTTGTCTGCAGCATAGGGGAGTCATGTCTTAGGGAAGCCTCAGGTCTCTCCTTACGTTCCCTGTGGCATTACTATTTCAAGAGCTTGACCTCCTGTGGGCAAGAGTGAAACAGGCTCACTAATGAGCTGGCTCCTCTTAGCTAGACTGAGATCAGCTGGTGCCATTTAGCTAGGGACGTCCAGGAGGTACTGCTGCCCTGGCACTGTCCTTGAGAGCTCAGGAGAAAGACTGGGAAACAATGAATTCCCTGTGTCCATATTCGTCACAGAATGAAAACATGGCTTTGCTTCAGACCCCTTCTGTTTGCCAAAGTATTGGGCACTTTCGTCTGGCAATAAAATTCCCTTAAAGCATTTAAAATAGAAAAATCACAGAGCTACAAAATGCTGAGGCTTTGCTCAGAAAACATTGTGCTTCCCACACGCTTATAAATACATTCATACACTCTTGCTTGCTTCTTTTGGCTAACAGCACCTCCAGAGGAGTTCTTCCAACCTCACCTGTGTCTTGGCTTGCAAAGAAATAAAGATCTTGACTGATGATCGCAGGCAAATGTGATGCAAGCATCCCAATCAGCGTTTCAACCCTGCTGCCTGGGTAATGGTTCTCCCACCCCCGCGGGAGGCAGCACCTATCAAGTGCTGAGCTTGCTCTTCTTGCGGGCAAAATTCTGCGCCATCGGATCTACGTATACAGCTGCAAGTTCACTTCATAGCGCAAGAAGAAAGCAAAAAGATAAGCTCAAAATACCTCCCTGCCCTTGTCCTTACTCCTGTTAACGCCCTGTGTGAGCATTATTCTGTTGCAGTAGGCGAGTTGTTTTAAGATTGTATTTGGCTCGACAGAGAGTCGACAGAAGAGTCCTCCGTTAATCTGAGAAGTTCCCATTGCTCTTCCATGCATTGAGCAAATCTTAGACAAGCCGGTGCCCCGACGGCGTCACTCGGTTCTGCAGGGAGGCTGAAGTAGGGGCTTTACTGCAGAGCAGCCTGGAGGAAAGGTCCTGGCTGACCATTCCAGGTCTCTTCTGGAAGCAGGGGATGAAGGTGCTCAGCTTCTTTTGGCGTAGGGCTGAGACTTTGCAGGGTGCCATGATCACAAAATCCTTTTCCAAATCGTGAGTTAGAGGAGTGGTAGATAAGCTGTTAAGGCCAGTGTGAATGAATAGATAGGTTGCAGCAGGACTTTGCTTTACATGCAGTATAAAGAATATTTCTGTGTAAGGCACTGGGTCATGCCTCAGCCTGAGTTTGGAACCTGGTGGGACCCAAGCTGAATCCCTCTGCTGCTTGCAAAAATCAGCTGTAACTGGAAGCAGCTGCATTTTATTGATGTGTCTTCCAAGATGCTCTAATTCTCACCCCCAGGCTGTTCTTTGCCACCCAAAGGCACCCTCTTAGTGCATCTTCTTTGGCATGTGTATGTAACCTCTGCCATAAAGAGGTCACCGTGTGGCTGCTTTCTTGTAATGCCATCCATCGTCATAGTCCCAGACAGCCTCTGAGCAGAGACCAGCCAACACAAACCCTTCTGGGGGTCACCAGGGATTCTGGACCCCCAGAATTCTGCATGCACGGTTAAGAAACAGGCAGCCCACCAGGTAGAGCGGTCCCACTTTCATGCCAGGCTCCCCGTACTGATTCAGTAGTTCTTACAGCAGCAATAATCAGCCACAGAGCCATGGAGAGACAGGCAGGCCGGGTTCATTTTAGATAAGGTAACCGTGAAAAAATGACAGCATGATAGACAACTGCGTGAGGGAGAACTCTCTCCACAGTTAAGGTTCTACTGACAAAATGATGCAACTTCCCAGCTAGTGCTGCCCAGTGAGCTCCAGAGCTTTAGCTTCTGGTGTTTCTCAGATGACACCTTCCATGCGGGATTCTACTCTGAGGAGGAGAGAGGGAATGAAAACTATGAGAGATGTGGCTATTTTGGGATAGAGAGCCCAGGAAGTCCTGGAAGTAAATCCAAACAGGCCCATGGGACTGCACAGCTGGGTTTGTATTTTGCTTTGTTGAAAGATGTTGAGTGCCCACTCAGCGAGGTCAGGAACATGGTGTTCATCTACAAGAACCCATCCCCTGTCTTCTCACCCCCCGTTCTCCCCACTACACACACACATGCACAAAAGTGTCATCAAATCGCCAAAACCTTCTTCTGAGGGCCAGCACCCCACCCAGACCCCCGGATGTTGCGTGGGACAGGGTGCACCAGCTTTCTCCAGCTGCTGCAACCAAAGGGCAGCCTGCGACAACTCCAGTGCGCTGTCAGGCGTGATGCTGGCTGAGACGCCCACACCTCTTCCCAAGAGATGCTCCCGGCTTGCCTCAGCCCTGGTCATCCCTTCACCGCGTGGTGTCCGGAGCCGGAGCACGCTGCTGCGCGCACGCACCCCTGAGCAAGCGACAGGGAGCGGGGAGGCAGCTCCAGATGAAGGTTTTCGGCTGCCGCTCGGAACGCTCCTCTGCCGATGAAATATTTATGATGACATGTTGCCTAGCAATGACCAGACTGCCCTGAACATGCAGGAGATAAAATATACTATGGGATGCGGGAACCAAGGAGAGACTGTGAAGGGTAAAAAAAAAAAAAAAAAAAAAAAAAAAAAAAAAAAAAAAAAA
>Ga0065711_1006699_pt1:0-15000 | contig 16624 bp, 5 predicted proteins | sample Hoacrofraction12_FD_59098 | JGI IMG/M metagenome (GOLD analysis project Ga0065711, IMG submission 59098) | Hoatzin crop microbial communities from Cojedes, Venezuela - Epithelial fraction 12 v2 (version 2) | ecosystem: Host-associated > Birds > Digestive system > Esophagus > Crop | place... | reverse complement strand
TTGGGAGCAAGGGAAAAGATGAAGTGGCAGCTAAACATACTACCTTCAATTTGTAGCGATGTAAACCCCTGCCATGCAAAATGCTACACATACCTTTTAAAATAAACATTATACTAAGCAGATGCAAGAAACATATACTTAGTTTTTAATTAACAAGTAGGCTCATCTACATGTTTTGCTAATCTAGCCTGATCATAAACTAGCAGGTTCAATGTTTTTTTTCCATTTTCTGTGCAGAGTATATACTAGGACACAAGCTCAAGATGCTATTAACCTTTCTTCTATAGTATGTTTCAACATCTCCTTCCCCATCAATATCCATCCTACTCTATTTCCCCTTGTCTTTTCCTTCTTTACCTCACATTAATGTTACAGCTGCTTGGATCTTAATTTTTGCCTACCAAAACTCTCATCCTGCTGTAAGTTGACTGTACTTCCAGCGTTACTGTTAAAATAAATAATCGTGCTTCCCAAATCCTATAAAGACACACCTGAAAATATTATGCAAAGCAAATTAACCAAACAACCCATTCTAAGTAAATTTTCAGCCTTGAAACCATGAAATGCATTAGGAACTTCACTATTACTGATGTGATTTTATGTGGACAGATCTATATTTTGAGCTGTGGGTAGCTGTTGTACAAGTGACATACTAAACAGTACAAAAGAAGGAAATAAGTTAAAATTCTCCTGATGAGGCACTGGGCATTACAGGACAAAATTAGGCAGATTTACACACAAACTTGAGAGGTTCACTCCTTGATCTCTTTTACATGATGTGCTTTTAAAAATAAGAAGTAGTTCTACACAGTGAACTGCTGGAATCACAGGCTCTGGCACCCAGGGTTTCAAAACATACAGGAAGCCTAAATTTGATCAACAAGTGAATATTAAACGGGGTAGTACAGAAGCACAAAGAGTATAATTACCCCAAAATAAATCATTCTTCCGGATGTTACTAAGCTTTTGAAGTGAGAAAAAAATTAGTAGCTTTATGGACTTCTTCAGGTGTCTTATGCATAAACGCTGATATACAAGCCACTGAGTGCCTCACTGAAGAACAAGTGATAAAGCTAACCCTCTCCTTTCCTAGAGGGGTGTATAAAAAAGTCAGTAGTATCAAAATGCACAGCATTTTAAACACTTATGTAAGAGTTATGTTTTAGTTACTGCTCTGAATGTAAAAGTATGTTTTAAAGAACACTCCCCCACCACACACACAAGCAGTAGGGACTGGATAAAAGCTGCAAGAGGGAGCACAGAGCCTTCATTTGTATGCACTGCACAAGTCCACAGGCAAGCACCAACTAAAGCTGGGTCCCAGTCATGCTCAGCTTGGCAGGCATACATAATAGGAGTCAGTATCTGCCCAGGGAAAAAAAAAAAAATTAAGATTTATAGAAATCAAGAGAAAAATCTGATGAAAAGAAGTACTTCATTTTCCCTTGCATGAAGAGGAAGATGGATTTACTCAATATTACAGGTACATTAAGTGGACTTAATGATAACAATAATGAGCTTTTTTTTTTTTTAGGAAACCATAGGTTGCATCTGATCTTCTCCTAGCAATCTTAGAGCAATCTTCTGATATACTTAAAACTCTACTGGAATCATCTGCTCAGGTACTTTCAAAAAATATATTCATAGTAATAACATATAATAATAATAATATCACTGTTATCCTTCCAAACTGAGTTTTCCATACCTGAGCAGAGGTTGAAAAACAACACCTTTACAAAATATTCTGAGGAAAATCTCTTTTCCTTCAAAATGCCTGGCACCTCCCATTTAGTACCCAAGAGATAAAGTTTACCCTAATTCTTAAAGACTGACATCTTTCATCCAGATGACACTGCTATTTGCTTAGCGCTGTTCTCGTTAACAAAATGGAGGCCAAAGCCAATCTGAAAGACAGTATCTACCTTTCTTTAATGGTAGCCACTGCCGTGTTTTTGCAGAGGAAAATGGAAGACTGTTCATTAATAACTTATTGAACAATGGTATTTTATTCATGAAAAACAGCAACACTAGTACTATAATTTTACCACTTAATTTCATGGAATCTTCACCATAAGGAGGACACGGAAAAGCACGGGATACAGAAAGGAATGAAACATGGTAGGAAGGAAACACACACTGCAGGAGATCTCAAGATGGAAACCAGAAGCTTGAGAACATCCACCATACGGTCAAGTTTGTTTCTGCTTCTCCAAAACGGAAGAAAGCATACAAAATACACAGATGAATTTGCCTTTTACTTGTTTAAATATTTGGTTTCCAAATATCTAAATATACAGCCTAAGTCACGTACTTAATACCTCTAAAGAATTTTTAATGCAGTGAAATTCTTGAGTTTCTTGTTTATATGTATATATGGAAATTTTTGAAGGAAGTTTGTAGATAAACTTGAGGAAGCATTAGATATTTAAGAAGAAAAGCATTAAGATACGCTACAATTACTCTAAAAATGGCCAATTATGAACCCAGGGAAACAGAAATACAGTTAAACATAACTATGGTTTTGAATTTCTTTCAAGTCACCCACGTAACTTTAACTAAGCCTTCTTGACTTAATCTGGCATTTGATCTTTTGCCAGGCTGTAGCGTTCATTAATAAAGTGCTTACTGAAACACAAAGATGACATTAAAAGGAACTCTTCATTCTGGTAGTTCTCCTGGGTCTGGCAGCATTCGCTGTACCAGATGCATGCCCAGCACCAAGTTGCTGCTTTTCCCTCCCTCCTCCCATCTCAGCCCAAGAACCAACTCTGCCCAATGTTTGTTTGAAAAATCCGTGGTTGTACAGAAAGCCATTCTTCAAAGAAAAAAAATACTACATTTAAAATTCTTTGTGCGTGACTACTTGTCAGATTAAATACTAGTAAAGCACACCAAAGAAAACATTATTAACCCCAAATATGGCTGTGCTTGTTATTTTCTAATTATTTATATCTTTAACTTTATTATTTATATGTATTTACGATATTTATATTATATTGTTTGTATCATTCATATCGTATTAGCTTTATATCTAACTTTCATACGAAAGGTTTTGTTTGGAGGGGACAGGGACAGAGTTGAGAACATTTCTCAGAGCTGCTGGAAAACAAAGCTTAATCCTACAAGTTTATCCATCTGGGAGGAAAAAAAAAAAACCAAAAATATTTACTAAGTATGTTAAAATGTATCCTTTAAATATGTCCTTTAAAATCGGCTGCCAATTGCTTCCTATTACTAGGCAAAAAACATCTTCATATGGGAAGAGCTGTACATAAGCTAGCTGGAGACAGAATGATTTAAGCAGTTATTACTCTGTTAGTTAAAACGCAGTAAATGATTAGCTGTATTTCCAAACCTTGTCTAGGGTGAGGCAAATGGTTTCCTGGGTGTGCACGGTCAGCTTTTCTGCTAAAACGGAAAGAAATTCAACCTCTGGCATAATAATGGAGTATTCATCTTTTCACACCCTCGAACACATCACTTCTAGTATCTTGACTGTCTTAACTCACTACACAGAACGTGTAGTTTCTGATTTCTAGTCTGAAATATTTCTAATTTATTCCTTTTACAATCTAGTGTATAATTGTTACTGTGTTAGGATTATTTTGATAATGGCATTTTCTTTCAGGTCTACAATTTGCCTAAATGCCTTAAGTGCTATTCAATTTTTCAAATACTATTATTTTTCCACTCATTTCTTATGTGCTTTTTCTTCAAAATTCACAGAAAAAAAATAAATTGCTCTAATGTTGCAGAATGACAAATTAAATTCTAGTCTTCAGAAAAAGTAGTTTCTATTCATGCAAACTGAGTCAAGCATATGTTACCTTCTGAAGTCTAACGCAATGACTCATAATATCTTGCACACACTCTGATTCCTGCCTCTCCTAGGAGATGAAGCTACATCATTTACCCAAAAGGATTAAACTGGGTCACAATTATTGAATACATGTTATAGCCTTAAACTCCAGGTTACAATTTCTCCTCAGCCTTACTTTTTGTTATCATTCACTGTTCTAAAAAGCTTTATGTTTTTACTTTTGTTACAAAATTTATAGTTAGAAGTGCTTATAGTAGAAATTTTTTTAAATTGCGTTATTTTGACAGGATATTCACAGGATGTTTTTCAGTGTGTTCTGTCAAAGTTTTTATACTGTGATCATCACCACAATATCTACATAACTGGCTTTTCCAAACATTCTTGCAAGGTTTTATCAAGCAGACAGTCAGGCTCTTACACTCCTTGAATTCTCGGCTGTAAAGAGGACATTCTCAGCTCTGTTCCTCTAGAACAAGAGAGATGACTTGTTTCACCTTTCCTGGCCTCATAAGAGGACAAACAGTTCTCAGAAAAAGCTCCATCAAAAAAGTACATGTCATCCTGAGCGCAAAGCAAGCCAAAAACCTCTCCACTTCAGCAATGAGTTGTGCCCCACTGGGACGTGGATCCACATGGTGATCCTCTTACCCAAAGCGTAACTCTTCAGGAACACTGGGGAGGTTACAGAGTTGTGTCTGACAAACTTCGGTTAAGATGTTCCTTACTGTTTGCAAGGAAGAAGGAGACAAGCGGAAAAAGAGAGAAACAAACAAGTGCTTTTACACAAAGAAGGAATGAGAGCATCTGTGAAAGAGAGCAGGAGGAACATTCTCAGCAGCCATTAAAACTGCCAAAACCAAGACACTGATGCCAGCTGTACTATGCCACACTCCTCAGATAACATCCAATATTCCTTCAGGTTTTACGCGCGGTTCCTTCATTTGGACACAGTACAACTCCTGTGTAAATAAGCCTGCCCATGTCCATTATGTATGTTCTGGGAATCACTGGCACCACTGAGTGAAATATTAAGGCTTTGTCTCAGCAACCTTCCCAATATTACAACAAACCTCAAAATTCCGTATTCGACCAGTTAGCCATTCTTCAGCATGCTCTTTGCAGCTTATTTCTTGTTGAAAAGACAACTGAAGGGCCAGTACAAACTGTTGAAGGATGCTGAAATCCTCTGTCAGAGCCTGTCAGACCAACACCAATTACTGCCAGGAAAAGGCTTTGGATCCTGGCACCTGCACACAGCCCCTTTGCTATCTCTGAGGTGACGCACACAGCTGGCAGAAGAAACTTCACCTGAAACCACCACCACTGCCCAGGCATCCGAAATGCACATGCGCTAACTGTAATCACACCTGCGTTGCACAGGCGCATCTGCCTTCCTGCTACCATAGCCATTGCCAAGGAAAGCAAACAAACCCGGTACATGGCACGCAAGGAAATCATTGTCTGCTGTAACGGACAACTAGCAGCAACAAGAAAGCTGTGACAATCGTACCTGAGAACAACTATGACTGTCCATTAACATAGCATTTTTTTATTATTTTAAAATATTATTTTAGCTAACTAAACAGATCTACCTATTCTAAAATTACATCTTGATGTAGATCTACTTACGCTTAAATTACATCTTGAGCAAGTATTTTTAGTAAAGCTATATGAAAAATTAAATTTGAAAATTATTACTGGAGATAAAAATGTACTGATGACAAATTCTAAACATGCATGCAGTGCCCACAAAAGGAGGAACCTTCTAATTATATTTTGAGTGTGTTTTTCACGTATACCATTTCCAATCTTTAATTGCCAGTGCCTTGGATTTACACAGCAACATGAAAAGACACTGGGGATTCTTCTGTTGGGCTTCTCCCTATACAAGAGTGGACATGATAGTAACACAGGAAAGTATTTAAACCGATACAAATGTTAAACACCCGAACATAACTTGGCACTCGGCCAAAATCTTCAAGACATTCTTCTGTTTACACTCTCTTTTTTGCAAGGAACAGAAATATCTTTAATTCTTCAGATGCCTGTCTTTGTAAAGTCTGAATGTAATTACAATATAATACACGTACTGAATATTTATCATCGAATATATAGGAAAATAACATACTACAGTCACAAAAACAGAAAGAAAAAATAGGAGGTGCTTCCAACTAAGGGAGTGCTATGAAAGCCTTCTAGTCCTGAAGGACTTCCACCTGGAATATTTTTATTTTATAGATAAAACATACAATACACACATGCAAATACATGTCAATATATCCCCTTGATTTGCTTTTTCTCTGTTCTTCAAAGAAATGGGATGTTGATTCCATTTTTTTGTTTTTAAAAGCAACATTACACATGAAATTCAACAACAATAAATGATTGGAAAGGAATCTGGATAAATACCTACAAACATTTACTGCAAGATTTGATAAAAGGCATAAGAAATTTAAAAAATCTTATCAGATAAAAATTCTGGCGGCTAAAGGCAAAATATTTCCATAGGAAAGAAGGGAGTTAAAAGTAACCACAATAGTGGAGGTATTCATATAAAGCAGAGGTCTGTCCAGACATGAGATCTGATCTTGCAATCGGTAAAGCTATTTACATCTCCACTGATTTTTTGTCTTCCCATTAATGTCTCATCTCAATTATATCATAATCAGCTATTGCTGATGGAAAATTCAGAGTGTGCTTTGCTGGTCTGCAAGCCCACCTCTTGAGCGTTAAGACTTTCAAGACATTTCTTTTTTTAGTTACACCTTTTTTCTTTTCACACCCTCTCCCCTTCTCCATCTGACTTCCCCATCACTTATTCAGCAGTCACATAAGAAACCTGGTATTGCCTTGTCTAAAAGCTGGCTACAAATAGTTTCTTCTGCAGTGAAGACACAGTGATGTAGGTGGCGAGTCATCACCATCCACTCTGCAGATGTGTGGTGACATCATTCAGCAGCTAGTCATGGTCCTTTGTTACCTCTCATCTTCTCCTACACTGTATGCAGCAGATTTTGTTGACCGATGCCGCTAAAAGTGTAGAAGTGCGTCACTCAGCCTTCTCCTCCCCTGCAACCCAAGCAGCTCCTCTCCAGGTCTCAGCCCTGGTGGCTAGCGTCTCATGAGTCAGCAAATGACATCACTTCCCCATGGCCCTACCTAGCCCACTTCTTCAAACCAGAAAGGTAGAAATCCTACACATTTCAGTCTTTGCCTGCGTACATGAGCAGAGCAAAACATTTTGACTTCACTGTTAGCAAGAAGGATCTATAAATTCAGGTTTTCAACAACATAGTCCTAATTTGGCAGCTGTTAGAGCAACACTTAAACAATACTGCCAACAGTGTCAATTTCGTCTTTCATAAATAAAACCCTAGGGGAAGTAAAAGAAACTTTGTTTAAAAAGTAGACCAATACAGATAATGGTAAAGACATCAAAAGGAAAAAGAAAACGGGAAGAAACAGCAAGCTGGCAGGTAATCCTCTGCCTACTGCTTCAGGTTTCACTGAGGGCTCAGACAAAGGGTCCATCCTTAGAGTATTTTCCTTTTTATAAACACAGGGGAAAAACTGAAAACCATGTCAAATAAAATTTTAAAAATCATGAAAGAGCACTGAAAGGTAAATTATCTGAATTCTCTTCCAGTTTCACTATCATTTTCACCATTCACTAAAGTGTCTAAGTTTACAGTCATAGAAGATACGTGCTTGAAACCCAGATCATTCAAGTTGCAACAGGACTGGCAAACCTAGCCCAGACAAAGCCTACCGATGATCATCCTGGCTCCCTTACAGTGAAGGAAACGCGCTTCAGAGATTATATGTATTTTTAAATGCCACTACAACTTCATTCTACTTACAGAAAACCTAGAATATAAATAGATTTATATAATCTTTATTTGCTCCTGGTATTTAACACCCATAAGGAGATACTTCTATACATGCATAAAAAGGAAAGAAAAAAGTGAGCTAATACATGAAACCAGAAGAGCCAACCTTACAAGTTGATTGTAAACAATGTCATTTTATTAAGTCATAAGAATCACCAATTTACCTTCCCATGTTAATTAAGAACTACATGAAGGAAAGGAAATGAGAAAGTACAGAGACTGTTGGGAGACACAGAGCAAAATAAAATCAACAGAAATCACTGAGAGCAGAATAAAATCAAGCAGAAGAAAAATAAAGCAAAAATTCTGGGAGAAGAAGAGAAGAATGTTGAGATGGAGAAAAGGTATGTTGCCAAGGTGAAAATAGATAGCTGAAGACAGTAGACAAAGAAGGATGAGAAAGCTCAGGAGAGTGTAGGAAGAAAAGCTAACTAAAAAAAGACGAGGACTAATTCTTGCAAGGGAAAACACTGAATGCAGCAGACGTTCTCAACTTAAGTGAGCCGATCTGTGGTTGTTTAGGAGAAGGAAGGCAAGAGCACTTTGAAGATTTTAAGGAAGATCAAGGTGTGCTCTTCTATGCACTGTCTACACAATACACCAGAGTATGCACTGGGAAATAACACATCCTTCCCTTCCTCCCCAAAAAAGGGACATGACAGTAAGCAGGTTACTGCTCCACTCGCCCCTGCACTGCTCCTTCTACTCCAGTGAGCAACTAAGCAACGACAAGAGCAGCTGAAGGAGTGGCCAGTCCGTGAGTTGTACCCAGCACCTTACAGTTAAAACCATTTTTTGGAGGTTCTTATACACTGGAGAATATGACATATTGAGTAGAATTTATACCTATTTTAAGAAAGCCCAAAGTATATTTAGAGAACCTGTAGCATCTGCTTTTTTACATTAGAAATTCAGCTTTTGGCCATAAAAAACTTGTGAATAAGGCAGCAGAATGATATGGACACAAGAAGTAAAATGTGAATTTAAAAATCGGATTTTTTTCAGACTTTTATTTTTGCTGTTGTTTTTCATGCTTATTTTACTACAAGACTAGGGAGAAGAGCTTGCTCTTTTATTATTTTTTTTAAATATGCAACATCGCCAATCACTATGTTAAAATTGGAAAAACTCCCAATCAACATGAGTCATCAAACCACTCCTCCAACAAGAATAAAAAGACAGCAAGACTTAACATGGCCCTGGTCTATTTTCACTCAGAAATATCAACAGGAAAAGTGACTGAAAGTGATAAAATATTCAGACTTGCTTTATCACCCAAGGATAATTATTACAATTATTTTGCTCCTTTGTTGATCTGCTTGAGAAAGCACATAAGGTGACTAGATAAAGAAAAGGCCAGATCCAGAAGTAGTGTGTAAGAAAGTGTAAATGAAGTTATTTTATGGTACACTTGGCTATGTTGAAATGTCCTCATAAAAATCTATCTGGAACAGCTTCAAAAGCTACCAAACCCAGCATTTGTAGTGTATAAATCCCTAGTGTACTACAGAGATCATTAAGGATATCAGCATGATTTTTAAAGAGAGAAGAAATTGCCTTCCTACGGTAATTTGTTCCACTGACTGAAGTGGCATGACGCCAATTTTCGACCACTAACTTTTAGGCAGCTTAAATGAATTCTACCTGTTAGTGTCTACCTTTGAGTTACCGCAGGCTCCTTTTGCCGTAGATGGGGAAATGGGAAGTTCAGGACAGAGTTCATCTCATTAGATGGTTAATCTAATCCCAATCAAGACGAATCACCCCCAGTGGCAGTGTCTCTCCACCAATAATAAAGAAGTCTGGGTAACCAGATTGGATGTAGATGCCTACACTGCAGACATCCACACGATGTCAGGTGAATCCCATCCTTACTATATGGATTCAGGTAGCTGTATCAATGCATATAATCTTCACCTATTGAGTTACCAATTCCTGTTGAGATTTAGCATGGGATCAAAATATCATTTAACATCACCCTTCTTTGTGTATTAATTACTCCGACTCCCTTCCTTCCATAAGGTATAAACAGGGAAAGAAGGCTATGGCTTTGCTGGTTTTTTGTTTGTTTTACAGTGGAGTCACTCAGATGTTCACAAATGTTTTTTTAAATTGCTAATATTCATTGCAATCCACATCTGATAAAGATTAGGAACAGGTACTAATATAGCCATATTAGCACAAAAATCCCCCCATATAGAGGCAAGCCATCAATCATATTAACATTTGTTCTTCCTTGAAAAAAAAAAAGAACACAGATGTGACAAAGTTTGAAGACAGGAAAGGCACAACAAATCAGGGAGAGTATCAATGGAGAAAAAGCATTTATAGAAGTTTAAAAAAAAAGTGTTGAGAGTACACAGGCATGTTGTCCAAGAAAAATAATTTTTAAAAAAACTACACAGGGAAAAACAAAATTTCTGCTGTATTTCCTTCACTCATTCTCATATTCATATTTGTGTGAAGTAACAGAGGCTAAATACTTCTTTTAAAAAGCATTATGGCAAGATAAACAAAGAAGTACACAACAGCACAGGGATATCTAAGTAGTGATACAACTCCACTCATGGTCATAAAATTACATGGGATAAGTCTGAACAGATATATTTGTGGATTAAGAGATACATACGGGACTATAACAACATTTTCATCCCTGTATTGCTCCAGATCTCTATACATATGAAACTTCTGGTTATCAAATCAAACTCTTAAAACCTGGAATAGATAGGCACACTAAGGGTCATTTCAGAGTCAGTATTTTTATTTACTGCACTAGAGAATTTAAAATTTCAGTGGAGATAAATATATTGTTATTGCCGTCAGCACAACAGAAAAGCTAATAACGTAGCCACTGTGTTGTTCCCACAGTGCAAGTGCTCCAGAGCAGGAAAGGCCAGGGTCTGTGTTCTGCAGCCAGGGCCAGGCTCTGAAAGAATCTGGATTTTGCCACAGTTACAGCAACCATTATTGACCCTTTTCATCTCAGTTGTGCATTTTATATTCTTTTTTTAAACTCTGAAGCTGACACCACATTATGAGTTTACGTATGAACATGTGAATTAACGTCAGAACATAAGGTTTTAGACAGAGCAGGTTCAATAAACAGAATCCTCAAATTGCTACTCATTGGAAAGACTTCAGTATCTTACACCAGGACACATTTTAGCAAACAGCAATTGCAAAGTGACTGAACAGAACAGTTAAACAATAGAAGACTTGGTCCTGTAACCAGTCATTGAACTAAGGTTTTAACAGGTCTGCTAGGATGTGGCTGCATGACAGAATAAAAATCCATCTCCCACAATCCAAGCAACAGGCAAAAGAGAAAGAGGCCAATGAACAAAGATAGCACCTTTTACTGTGTAGTAAAATCTATCCCAGAGTGCTGACATACACTGTCTTTCAGTTCTGACTTATCACTTTGACTATAAATGTTTATATGGAAATAAACTATGCAGATGGTTTAAAATATGAATACAGTTAAAATTCAAGCCAAAAGTGTGATCATTAAAGTGAAAAAAATTACCTGAATATTAGCTAGCTTTTATTATTAAATCATGTCACAAAATATAAATTATTTTATTCTGCCAATTAACCTACAGTCTCAGAACACCTAAATATCTTTAAAGAGGCTAACCAGAGGCCGTCTAGTGATGGCACCACGGAGGTTAGGCTCATGTCTTGCATATTGCCAGGCATAGAGCTGAGTACCAAAGCGAGCTTAAATACCTCCACATTACACTCCTGACATATTGAGTGTCCAAGCAAGCATAGTTGGATGGGATACTGTTAATGAGATTTTAAAGTAAATAAATACATAAAATACAACCATACTCCAACTACTTTCTGTGCATTTCTGGCACAGCACCCACAAAAAAACAGTTAACTGGAGATGATCTGTGTCCCTCTACTTCACTATTTTTCTTTTTTCTTTCAACTTCTCCTCTGAGATGGGGACATTATTGTTCTGCAAAACAGCCTGAAATAGCAGAGGGCTCACGCAGGTATGGGATTCTCACTCATTACAAGGTTGCACAATACCACGGGTGCCTACCTATTAGGTATTAGCCTTGACCTTTGGCACTACTTGCACAGTCTCAGTGTACAAGCAGCTGGGACAGAGCCTATTTATTTTTGCCTCTGTCAGGAAGGTTTCCTTTATTCATTACTTTGTTTGAAAGCCAGGGCAATACTGGCATGTATTCTGTAACTGCTTAGCGTTATACTCCTTTGTTCTTAAGGTCTCTCCTCAAGCAAGAGCTTTTGGCTTAAACTGGTTTTTCAACATTGCATGTCACGCAAAGCTCTCACTTTCGTCGGTATGCTTTGAAGAGGACCTTCCTCCTCCCTTTTGTCCTTGGAACACACACCACAATCAAATATTCCAGATTGCTGCTCATTTCACAAATTTTGCCTTGAAGTTTTGAAAGTTTACAGCCAAGATTTGGCCCTCTTTGCCAGTTAAAGGATTTTTGGCAAAGCTAAAACTGACACAAGTATGAGACTACAAAATGTAACCGCACTTAGGCCATACAAGGACAGATAAAACCCTGTGCATCATTAACTGCTAACATATGCCAAAAGCAAACCTGTGATCTGCATCTATTACTCACATGTGGTGTTATTCACCGGAATCCCAATTTAAGCCCTCCAGCAGGCCTTTACTTGCCTTTCCTTACTCAATTGTGAGTACATGTTCTTAAATGATGTCAAGGATTCCTTTTTTTTTTGCCTTGTCCTTGGACTATGTTTGTCCACCAGACAGACTATCTACATATTTTAAGCTGCGCGTTAACCTCTTGAAATCCACTCAGAGAAAACATGCTCAGCGAAAACATGTTTTAGACTACTAGTCTCCTTTATATTGTGTGGCAACTCTAATAGGAAACTTCTAAAGCATGTTTTCTTTCCTCAAAACCAATACAGATTACGTAGTGACACCAGTATAAAATTAGAGACACGCTTCTGCTAAAATCCGAATGTGAACACTGGAGACGAAGATCAACTCTTCAGTAAAGTCTGTAGAAAAATCGTAAGTACGGAATAAAAACAAAGCAAATATTTTTTATTCAGAATGCATCCTCTCTAAGGCTGAGTTCATTTTCTCAAACAGCTTTGTTACGCTGTGGCATTGCTGTGACTGGCTCAAAAAACCAGTGACCTTCTACTGAATTTGAAAAGAGTATGTAAGTGGTTATGCAGTAACTAGGAAAACAAACATGGTGAATAGTTGTGTTTTCCACTTTTAAACACAAAGCTATATACCCCACAGCTACTTGGAAGAGATGGCTACTGATTAAGTATTATTCACTTCAATTCGTCTGACCCTCTCAGTCAGTTCAGTGTTTTCCAGGTCTGAAGATCTCACAGCAGGTTTCATCACAGGTTTACGATGCTGAGACAAGAACCATCCCAGCCTTGCTATTCCAATAGAGCTCAACCGGATCTCTGAAAGAGGAGGGCATGTTTATCACTGCTCTGTAAGACTCATTTTGTCAAAGTACATATTAACCCTTAATGAAAACTTCCAGTAGTGTGGTGGAGTGGAAAAAAGGTTGAAATCAATATTTTAGTGCAGTCCATGTTTAAGATTAAATCCCTCTAGTAATCCCTGTTATTTAACAGTATGTTTTACTGTTTAAAAAAAATCATTAATCATCTTTTTCATTCAGCATTCCTCAAGGCAGACTGATTATAATACTGCCTTCTCTCTCTTTGCAAACAAAATGCTGTAGAGGACACATGGCACTGACGATGCTGTTGAAGCACTGCTTTTCTCTCATCTCAGAGATGTTGTATTGTATGCAGTTCCTCAAAAATTATGATCATGCCCATTAAGTATCAGGACACATTTGTGTTTTATTGACATAGCATTGTAGCAAAAATTCATTCAAAATACAAAATGCAATTTTTTCCAGTGACTGTGCAGAGTGCCAACTGTCAGGGAGATGCCCGGACGACAGGTCTCCCTTTTGAGGACTATTACATCGTTTTCCAACTCAAATCACAAAGGGTTTTTCCTTTGGACATTTGTAGGTATTTTTTGTACCTTTACAAAGAAATGCTACAATAAGTGTGGTCCAAATACATATTTTGGAACAGGCTGCCCAGAGAGGTTGTAGATTCTCCTTCTCTGGAGATATTCAAGACCCACCTGGACAAGGTCCTGTGCAGCCTGCTGTAGGTGACCCTGCTTCGGCAGGGGGGTTGGACTAGATCACCCACAGAGGTCCCTTCCAACCCCGAACATTCTTGATTCTGTGATATCCACGTTAGGGTATTAAAGCTGTTTTAAGATACACTTTCATGCTAAGTCCTTACTTTTATCCACTTCAGCATTACAGCCATGGATCATTTATGACAGACCCCAAAGCCTCCTAAGACTCCTGTTGGCCATACTCTAGCTCTAGCACTGCCATCAGATATGGAGTTCACAGCAAACACTGAGGCTCCTATTTAAACCAGTCAGAACACCTTACATAATAATGAAGTATTCTTATACAGCGTTTACATTACATTAGCCTCAGTTAGGGTTAGAACATACTGTTCCATATAAAAACACAGAGACAAGATTGCTCCCCTGAATGAAGAGTTTACAGACTAAGAATACAAGGACTGCACCATGGGAGAAGAGAAGACAGGCATGGGGAGATAAAAGCACTTATCAATGCATCTACACAGACAGTGCTTAGAATTAAGAGTAATGCAATTGCCAACCATATCCATCACCCCCTCAACTCCTTACAGGTATGATGGCAGAAATGGCTAAGAAAGAGAAAAGAAGAGCGAAAATGAAGAGTGCAGCAACTACAAGTGTTGGTGGCTGAGGGTATTTATAGGAAAAGGAACACCACAGAGCATTTACAGGAGATAAGGAATGAGTGGGCAAGGCTTACAATGTTGACAGATAGGAATAGACAGACGATGCAATCAGATTTGCACGAGGGAGGAACACACTGGGCAAGCGCAGATAATAATTAAAAAAGCTGGATCAGCTTAATAGCGAATGTTGATGAAGAAATTTTAAAAGGATACTTTGGTCCAAATAAGAAACAGAATATACTCCACGTGCTTCCTGGAAGGACTCGAAGGGATGATCCTGCAGTAACCAAGTCGGTGGATAAGGCACACATATTTTCTTTCTTGCACAAATTGGTTCTACCCCCTTGAGAAGCTGCCTTTTAGCATATAAATATATTTTATTGCTCCCAGCCTCAATTAAGATGCTCTTCTGCATTTTGTAACTTAAGTGATAGCACAACATCAAGCACTGTAGACCTTTTTTTTTTT